>Ga0123355_10012555_pt1 | contig 13127 bp, 10 predicted proteins | sample TergutEmb28metaG_3_FD_89872 | JGI IMG/M metagenome (GOLD analysis project Ga0123355, IMG submission 89872) | Embiratermes neotenicus P1 segment gut microbial communities from Petit-Saut dam, French Guiana - Emb289 P1 | ecosystem: Host-associated > Arthropoda: Insects > Digestive system > Gut ... | reverse complement strand
TCTGCCGGTAACTGGTTCCAGTGTTGGATGGTCCTATTTACAAAAGAATATTTCCCTATATCTGTCCTTTGTCTCCTACTCCTAATTTTCCTTTCATGATCTACCCTGCTCAGGTAGTGTGGCAATTGTAATCTGTCACCAATAGGCTTCCACGCAGGTTCCCCAGAGTACGCTTTGAAGAGGGCACATACACGTGACAACTTTCTACGCGACGCCAAAAGTTTCCCAGTTCGGACTGTTCATATGATGTGCAAATTTGGCCACTTTCTTTTGCACCCTGTCCAACGCACTTATTTCACCCTCCCTGTATGGATCCCAGCACGCGGCCCCATATTCAAGAATCAGATGTACAAGTGACACGTAGGCTAAACTTCTGGTATTACTATTACCCTGTTTTAGTATGTTGATGTGGATTCAATTTGAAATTGTGTTTCTCCACTGGCCTTACCTGACTCAACAGATTGAGAATCAGAGTCCCTTCATTGCGCACAAGACATGTGAGCAGCTGAGGTATCCATGGTAACCACTGGATTGGAGGCACTCCCACCGAATATTTGTCTACTGCTTCAGTTAGAGTGGACTTATCATCATCATATGTCAGCAGCCACAGAACCTATGTAAGAAACAGAAAGCTTATCAGCCTGACAATGGTCACACAAGATACAACCACAGCCACTGAATCTAAGCAACACACAACAAACTTGCACACAGAAATTGTATACAATCTGTTGTACTTGGCATGGCTGTAACCTCTCTATGTACTAACACACACTGTTACTCAGGGATAAAGCTTCAGCCTTGAGAGGGTGGGTTGGGGTCCCTTGTCTGAAGGTGAAGCTTGCAGAGACAGCACACAGATCCTGCTAAAAACATTTCAGTCACTTCCAACTAGTCCTAATTTGTTAGGTATTCAGTTTGTAACAAGATTAGAGCCAATTTATGCACAGCTCTAACCAGATAAAACACAGCAAAAAATTCTAATTTGCAAAATAGAATTAACTTGTTCTCACAAGACATGATTGCACTTCAGCCATATGTACATGGCTATACATCATCTGCTGGTCATAAACCTAACTTCTCCATGCACAACCACTATGAAGGTCAAAGAAACACACCTCAGTAACCAACATTACCTTGGCCAGGTATTTTCTGGACTTGGATTCATTCTGGTGGCGACAGGCGTGTAGGAAGCATGTGATGGCTTGAGTGCCAAGAGAAATCTGTCGCGCATCTCGTGTAAACAACTGCTCAAGGTAGTCACCCCACAGTGCCCAGGCCTTGACTAATGTGTCATGCATCTGAACAGCTGCTGAGAACACCTTGTTAGCATCATCTGAGCGCCCAAGCTGTGCCAACAGCATGCCCTTCAATGCATAGATCTCGGAGGTCATTTCTCGTGTCAACAACTTGACATTTGTCAGTTCAATTACATCCAAACCCTGCAACATCATTCAGCAATAAGATCAGAGGTTTTCATGGAGGTACATTAAGACAGGCAGATTTGTATCAACGATTATGGGGAAACCTGCTGCCTCTGTCTTCAAGGTAGAAGAAAACCCTGATGACAAATAAAGTAAATTCCTCCAAAATGTTGGTATCTTCTTCAAAACCACATGGTCATATCCCACAAGACTGTAATCATCACAGCACAAAATATTTGTATATATTCAGATCACATACAAGGAGTTCAACTGTACAGCTACAACTCATTTCTACTACAGTCCAACACTGATGGTGCCTGCAACACAACTATGTTAGTCCCAGAACCCACTTAGACAACCTAACAAATCCAAGGATAAATGATTATGAAGAGCCAGACATGAGCCAATGAAGAAGCACAGTTAAAGTGGTCAAGGCCTGAAACAAATTGTAGTACCTGAGAATAAGATTCGTACAAGACAGATGTTATGGTTATATCAAGGTGACAACATGGTGCACCATGTGGTGGTGAAGGTAGTATAAAGTTTGGAGACTGTGGGTTGTGATGATCACTCCCGTGGCTAACCTAATGTAAACAAGCATAATTTGTGCTGCATGGTCAGTTGAACTTTACAAACAGCAGCCACATGTCTCTGATACATTCTACAGTTCCAATTTAGACTGTGTTCTTGCTTCACCACATAATCAACAGACAGCATACTTTGTGTTCTTCTATGTCTGTGTTTGATCAAAGAACAGACTTTATTTATTGATATACACCAAACAATATCTGAAACGGGATAGCGCTGTAACAACAGGGACCTGCTGCCAAAGCAACTGCAAGGGCATGGAGGGGGCCATTTAAATAAGTACTGAAGGACACAACGATATGCTAAATGTAAAAGTTATTAAGTACTGAATGGGATAGAAAGACAGTTACAAATGCAAAATAGGTAAAAGTATTAAGTGACATAGTAATGGCACTATTTGAGGTACAGCCCAAAGAGTTCACCTAGACACACTAAGGAAAGCCATGAACTAGGTGGTAATCAGGCTGAAATGCCAAATGGTTACCTAACACCTAAGTTCACATCAAGTTGTTCAGTACTGACAACTGAAATGACATCAGTGTTTCACTAGTTTCAGCAAAACTCACCTTCTGCAGCTCATTCTTATCGACCACTGTTGCCATCTGCAGGTAGCACTTCACCTGCTGACGGACCTTCTGAAAACAGTCCACTATTGGGAGGCTTGGAATTGTATAAATTCGGCACAGTGAGTCAAGACACACCCCTGGCAGATTGTGCTTCCGGGCGATCTTGCCAAAGTGGATGATTGCCTACCATACACAATCACAACAAGCAGTTAGTAATGTAAAAGGAAACATGGTTTAAATACCTGGAAACAAGAGGAAACAAACACTGAGCTCATGATAAGCCTATGAGAATAATTATATAAGTCAATTTATTTACACTATATGAACTGGAGAGGATTTGGGATAGAAGGCACCATGTCCTACACAAGGCACTGTTCTGGCATTCCTGGAGCACTAAGTAAAACCACAAGGAACTTCAGTCAAGATAACTGATGCCATAATAATGACTCAAAGCATGCACCTCCTCCATACAAGACTAGAGCACGACCAACACCTACAGTATAATTTAATCATGTGAGAACTTGCACTGTCCTAAAGACTGTATTCTGGCATGGAAGATGGAGACAGTGCCTACCTCCAAAACACTGGTCAATTTCCACCAACTTCTTGGCATCACATCCTGATGACAGCAGTCATAATCACCAAAATATAAACCTCTTATCTCACACAATACTGCCCTGTTTACTTCCTAAATCTCTATAAAAGTTTCTGACTGTGAGGATGACAGGTGTGTGCACTGGGTTCAGAATCATAAATCAGCTGCTTGGTATGCTGTTTGAACACCTGAAGAACAAAAACCTTCTTATTGGCACTGCTGTTTAATTCTAGTGCATCTCGGCCTCATAATTAATTCTCTATGATAAATCAGAACAGGCACAGGACTAGATGCCCATCTCCTACTTAAGTACTAATGGTATGGGAATGAGGCAAACCATAAACATGGCAGACCATTTGCAACCGGGACTAGGGCAAGTTATGACCCACCTGAGCAGAGGCATGTACACCAAGCGTGCTATTGACGGTCTGGTCATGCTGTGAGTTAAAGTGTGAGGCTATAAAGGTGTAATGGTGTTGTCGCCAAGTGAAGATGTCACTCCAATGGCTCAAGTCATCAGCAATCACAGGAAGGCGGTTGCGCCATGTCTTTATGGTAGCTTTCATGTCATGCAGTGAATTACTACGGCCATGCTGCAGTGCCTGGTGGATTTGTGCTGCTTCCTGAAGCTCCATAATCTGCAACATGGCACATGAATCAAATGCTACCGCATATGTCATACAAATGGATACTGCAATATGTCATCAAGGAAAAACAGAAAGCAGCTAAGGAAGAGGTGAACAAGACTGAATTAGCAGCAAAGCAGGAAGGGGCTACAGAAAAAAAAAAGAAGGCAAGAAAAGTAAGGAGTGGAAGGAGACACAAGAGGGGAGGAATGTAAGGAGGAGTCAAGTGACAAGGAGATAACTATCACATGAACCTCAAATTACCAAAAAATGACATTTATAAATGAAATTATAATGTTTTACATATTCTGTGCAGCAAGATATTCTAATATTATTGTAATTACATGTAATTAGTTGATATTAAACAAATAAAATTGAAATTCTATTTATGAACAGCAAAATCATGAAGGCCACCCAACAAAAGTGCAGCAAAATGGAGGATCTATGTCATTTTTTAATTCACAGACTTGAGGAGTGCATTTTTCAGTGGTTCTACTGTATTTCTGACAGCCACGTCAGCGAACACGTTACTGCCTGGAGTTTCACATTTAGCTCAGTGAACTGCATGCTATGAATCCTGCCATCTTTCTGATGACCTAATCACATTCTACTTAACACAAACCCCACCCACCAAAACATCACCTGCTCACATTCCACTTCACATAAATCATGCCCACTGATTGCCTAGTACATCACTTCCTCACACTCTACCTAACCAAAATCCCACCCAACAACCAGTACATCACCTTCACTTCATATAACCCTGGACTCCCAAACTCTTTACTCAACATTACATGCCTTGGCAGGCCTACCTGTTGTGCAGCCTGCAGCAGAGGCAGATGGATGTGTGACACAATGTGAGGCAGTCTGCGCCATTCTCTCATGCACAGTCCACTGGACAGCTCCACGTATCGATCCACCACAGATAGGTGTGGGTCATCTGGGTGGCATATTGCAAGGAAGCCACGATACAGGTTCACCTGATGTACAATATAATGCTTCACACATTCTAATATCTGAGGCACATTGTAGCTGAGTAGGTACTTAATGGATTATATCTAAATGCCAATATAAAATCTGATTGGTTGTACATTTACACTTGAATCTAGTACACAAATTAGTCTATTTATGACAACACATAAAACAAAAATTCAAATCTCACCTTAACCCTAAGTGTGAAACACCTGACAGGCAGCTTCAGTAAAAGACCAAGCAGTTAACTCATGTGCCTGATACAATGGGTCAATGAAAGCTCATAGAGCTTCAAATTAAAACCAATGCAAAGCAATTTGTGTTTTCATTTGGTCCACAACGGATGTAATGGTTATGGAGAAATAACTGTCACCAAGAGTCATATGAGAAATATGGAAGAAATGTATGAAGGACAGCCCTTACCAGACAAACCCTGCCCTCAAAAACTGGCTATAACAATGAGACAGGTATTTATGCTACCATACTACATGACTATTCATACATTCACTGCATGGGAACCTTGGAACTGATTAAAGGAAAAATTAACCCTTTGGCATCAAATGACTACAGTCATTGCACAGTGGAATTCTAAGGAAACCAAATGACCACTACAATTGTCAGGCTATAAAAAGAAAAGTAATGTGCAGGCCATTTGAATTACAGTGTTTTACAGAGTGCACTGGGCAATTAATTCCAGCTCCAAAGGGCTAATAGTGATATCATGTGACATTATGCTGCCAGATGTGAGGCATTCTCAGTGGTTCTGATGCACATTCAAGTCTTCTGTGGTATGATGCATTGTCAATCCAGTCAACAAAGCATCATGTCCCAGAAGACTTGAATCTTCACTAACATGATATTTATGACTTACCAGGTGATTCGTCAAAGTCTTAAAAAATCATCAGAAATGTGCTACATCTGCTGCAACCATTCACCTCATAAAAACTGCATCAACTAGTATACCACCTATTTACCATTCACCTCACAGACATGCAAGGCACTGAGTAATAAATAACTTGCTCACCTTCTGCTTCATACAAATCCCATCGAGTGACCAGTACATCACCTACTCACCTTCCACATCATTTCCTTGGGACAGCTGGTCTCTACCTGACCCAGTGCCTCTTTCATGAGGTTCCAGTCAGGAACTCGCCATGCAATCTCTAGAATTAGGAATGGGTTATGGATATTCTTGTCACGTGCATACTCCAGCAGCAGGTCCCACTGGTTCAGCTCCTTTGAACACCTGTAAGCACAATAATACTAAGCATCTGCACAATCCACATACTATAAGTTCATTATTTTGTCTGCCAAATATCAGATGCTACTTCTTATCAGCTCATTTACTGCACCAACCCTTCTGTGCCAGAATTACATGCCTGGAAGTACTCTAAAGAAGATGAGAATGAAAATGACCTTCATTACTGTGCATGTTCTTGTCAACAATATTAGCTGACAATGGCTCTTTAACCAACACACAGTGAATCAACTATAGCAGACATTCAGCACAGCACGAAACAATTAACATAGTGTACTCAGTTAACCACACATGCATGTCAGAATAGTGGCAGGAAGTGACAAAGGATAGTTGTACTTTCCACAGTTAATGGTTATCTTTGTGATCAATATCTTTTAAAACAAAAATGTTTGCTATCACATTCATAAATGACTGCCAGTGACTATATTTTGAAACAATTCAATTCAATATAAAGCTTCATTACTTAGTTCTTAAAGATGGATTATCTTCTTATGTATGCCTCAGTCACCTAACTGGTCTTTTCCTGTGATGCCCTGCACCCAAAACTATGTATCCATCTTCCTTGTTTCAACATACACAGCATAAATCCTTTCCAGCTTTACCATCCTTTACAATCAACCTAACAGTACTAAACCTCCACCTATTTTTTCAGTTCTGTTATTTTCTCTCACCTGTGCCTGAATATTTTCTTCATCTGCCTAAGTCGATGTTCTTTGCTCTGTCAGAGACGAAGTTTCAAAGTGATACAAAACAACTGGTAAGACTAGGTATGATTATGGATATATTTTAAGAATATTTTGAATGTTATGGTTTTTTTTATTTTAGGAAGCAAACAAAACACTCTGAACTGCTAACAAAATGAACAGTCTCCTGCACAACAGACCCAAAGCTACAACAACACTAATTTCAAATCCCAGTAGTGGAAAAAATTACTGAGACAGTGCAGGGATTTCACAGACCTACTTTAATACAAGGGGTCCTTGATGGGTGCCGGAAAAGTGAAATTTGTATCAAAGTGAAACATACTGGGTCCTCTTTCATGGTAAGAATTTTATATAAGGTATTTGATGCTATCTACAACACAGCTCATGTTAAATACCATGTAATACACAACAGTATAGGATGGAGAAAAACCGGAGAGGATGCTGGGAACAGATGCTAAGTAATTTATCCGAATGCAAGATGACCCCCTTCCAAAAACACATCTGCCAATGGAACATGTATTTATCCTAACCTAAGATGACCCATCAAAAATAAAATGTCCACTAAGAAAAAATATTTTGCTATTAATTTCATACACTTAATATAAAAATCGTGTCAGATTCTATCTATCTTTGCAAATCAGTGTAACTGTCTCCACCTTCAGGGTCAGTGTCATCTTCCTTACACTCACTCCTTACATTCCCATCCTCTTCACCGTCATTCCATTAAATATTATCATCAGTGTCATCCATTGCATTGCATATACAGCACATTTCAAAACCCTTCACAATCATTTCTGGTGAGATGCACTGCCATGCCGCTATGATCCACACAGACTAAATAATACATTTATATTTCTTGATTTATAAACTTACTTGAGCCCGTGAAGATTCATAATTTTCTCCACAGATGGTGTTACTGGTGTTAAGAATTTAAATACATGTGTTCTGGACTTTTGTGTTATGTCCGTGGCCTGATCAGTCTGAGTTCATGGCTCTGTTTATGGATCTTAATTTGCAGATTGGTTTAGGTTTTATTTTCGAGTCCAATAGTTAACTTTTCATGTTTCCATTTCTATTTTCCTTACTACCCTTACACTAGATCTGTTCTCATGTACATATCGTAACAAGTTGCTGTTTCTGTGGTGCCCAGTGACTGAGAATAGCTCAATCTAAGGGGCGCACCAAGTTAGGTGCTTCTTTGCCTGAAAACAAAAACAGAGCTGGCTTCTGAAATGTCATGCATCTGTAAGAAATTAGGCAATGGACAAAGTCCCAAAAAAGAACAATGTATCAGTTAACTTCTGTTGTGATGTGTTCTCTTAGATTTCTTGACCCTTGAAGCTGGGACTGATAGGTTATCCCGAAACATCAGTGTGGAATTATGATTCTATGCTGCATAATATCTCAGAAGAGCATAGATTTCACAAGATTTGGCATCACAGACCTTGGTTTGGCTGCACGTGGCCTGGTTCCAAGCAATCTAGTTTGGCACTTCATAGATGAATTTAAGATGACCACACATATTTAAGTGCCTAATTTAAAGAAAGAACCTCGTCTTGCATTCGAGTAAATACAGCTATTCCCTGTATGCAAAGAAAGCAACAGACATTACAACTTCATAATTCAGTAAAGTACAAAATACTTGCCTGATCCAGTGTTCTTCCCACAGCCTCAGTTCACTGCGTACACTTCCAGGAGCAGGACTTGAACAGTAGTCGTTGTGGACTTTGCTCATGGCCACCTCATATGCCCCTTGTGCCTGCTCAAAGAAGCCCTGCTGTTCATAAGCAATGGCCACATTTGTCTCCCGGTAACGTGCGTGTTTCTGCCATAGTCCACTCCACATGTCCTCCTCACACAGCAATGAGTACATATCAGACAGTGAGTCCAGAATCTCCTGCAATAGGAATGCATGTTCATCACTGCCACATAAAGCACTGTTATGATTTACCCTATCTTAAGAACAGACAACTGCTTGTATGATAATAGCACTGCAATGTATAATACAGCTCTGGTTCTAAGAACTTGTTCATCTGTATGATCAATAAAACCAGTAATAACCTTTTGGCGCCAGAATTATTTTTTTTAAATTTTAGGACACCTGTATATAAAATGTGAATAAAACTGGAACCAAATATGTTGGAATTATGAAACAAACTGCATTTTGATGAGAAAAAAACGGACAGTATATACCACGTTTAAAATATTCAGTATCTGTATTTGTTGAATAAATACATAAAATGCAACGTTTAGAGGTTAGCTGTGCAGTACGACCACTATAGCGGTCGTTAAGCGTCAAAGGGTTAATCTTTAGTGGTCATGAATTATACTGCAGAAATGTAAATCTGCATAGACCAGATGGCCATATGTTGCAGTTCATCAATACTAATATCATTATTCCCCATTTAAAGTCTGGCCGCCAATCCCACACTACCAGGTAAATTAAAATTGCCTATACCAAGACAAAAGTAAACCATAAACTACTGTATTTACTTGAATATAAGATCACCTCACATTCATAACATTAAATTTACAAGAAAACAGAGATCTGTATGTGATTAATTTTCAGAAAATTAGGAAAAGATTCCTAGCTAATATATTATATTAAAAGATATCACCAAACAAGATGGCACAGCAAAACTAAAACACTTACAGTCTGCTACAGCATACTGAATTGATCCCACTTGTTACCAGAAAATTAGGCAATAGGGAAAGGTTAACTGGTAATGCAGGTACATTTTGTGTATATAATGAAATCCCTATCCATCATTTCTGTACGTCATTTTCCTGCAATTATCGTTCATGTTTTCCAGTCCCGAAAAACTGCCCATTTGAATAATGTACAATTATATAGGATGCAACACTCCTTGAAGAGGTGTTTTCCCACATCAGTGTTCATTCTGGATTCCCAGTTCTGACCCACAGTATTCCTGGAATGATCGTTTGAGAGAAAAACAATGAAAGTAACGCGATTTTTTTGAGGGGGGTGATGTACAGTAGTGTCACACATTAACCAAGTATGGAATGAAAGTAACGTGATATTTCTGGAATGCGCTGATAGCACCAAACTGCCAATATTGACAACTGAATTATAGTCATAACTGTACTTGTGAAATGTTACCACGAGTCATGTAAGTGTGGAATGTTAGTTGAGCAAGAAAGGTGAGTGGAAGGAAAACTTGTCAGGTGGCAAATCTGAGCCCTATGTTCCACAGTTATTAGTAACATTGTCTTGCATCAGCTTCTTTGTGTCTCGTTGATTTTCACAACTAATGGTTGAGTGATCCAGTGTTATTATTTGTGTTTGTATGCCCTTGCAACATTCACCCATCCAGAATCAACGACATGTGTGACGAGAGTGTGGGTTAGGAGGCCAGTGGCAAAAATGATGAGGGAGATGAACACAACCTTAAACCAGTGCCCCAGTTTTACCACTGCACATACTATTTATATAAATTCTAAATTATTCTTTTATGACACAGCATTAGCAATCACAGTGAACAGAACATTTTAAACTCAGAATTGGTGCTGTTGTGAAAAATAATGCTTCAACTGAACAGGTATCAATTACACTTTTTTATGGGAAAAAAGTAGTTTGCATGCAGGTGTTACGGTAACTCTTCACTCTATTACTTTTAGGCATGAGTGGAAAATTTATTATTTTCATATATTTCTTGTTTTCTTGTGTGTAGGAAATACTGTAAAGCTTTCCCACAACCATCATTTTCTGGTACTTATCATTCACTTCCTGCAACCCCTTGAGAAATGAATGACAGAGGTTTCACTGTGCTGTCTTTTAGTCTTAACACTGGAAGTGTTAGGTGGAGAAATCTACTACTGCAGTAACATTACAACAAGCAAGTCTGGTTAGGCTCACCTGCTGGGGAGATACTACTGGTTCAAACTCATAGCAATCAGGAATATCACGCTTTGACTTAAGCTGGCTGTTGTTTCCATGTTCAAAGGCCAACTGTTCAAGGCTCAGTGTCATACGATGCCAAAGATTGTGTGACTTCCCCAAGTATTTCATAAGGACTCTGTAAACAAATGGAATAATAGTTCATTATTCTGACATTTAATATTCTATAACATGCATGCAAGAAAGCCACTACTGCACTTACGGTTTGATGGGGATTGGTGGGTTGCAATGGGACATAGCCTCAATGAAGGTGTTGAGAGCACTGGGATGGCAGTCCTTTTGAATAACATGAGCTCCACTGCATACAAAGGGCACCATTTCTGCTAATAGTGTCTGAAAACACAGTTTCATTCCTATCAGAAAATTTCTGCTGAGAATGCAGAATCAGAAAGTGTCGATCATGTGACTAACAGACAATACCAAGTAAAATTATCTACAGTATGTTAAAAAAGCATACCAATAAATCACATTCCAAATCATGAGTTAAAGATACCCCATGAAGCACAGCTTTCTGGAGAAGCTAAGACTCACTCAGCTGTTCAGGAAATTCCAACATTTTACAAAAGTGAACATTCATTATTATGTTCACAACAGTCCATCAAGGGTCCCTATCATGAGTCCAAATAATTCAGTCCTTACCCTGCCATACCATTTCTTGAAGCTCCAATTTCATACTACCCTCTATCTATGACTATGTCTTCCAGATGGTCTCTTTCCTTCATGTTTTCTAATCAAAACTTCAGTTTTTATACATATTTATTTGTGCACTGTGTTGCTTTCAGTTGCACAACTACATGTTAGATACACAGCAAATGATGCAACAATATAAAGCTGTATTACAGAATTAGAAATTTTATACAAATGGGTATATATGCAAAACAATTTGTTGTAAAACTAAACATCACAGCAGATATATGTGCCCAAGCAAAATTGCAGAGGGGTTTGTAATGAAGTGTTATGCATGGTTGTACAACCTTTATACATGCATATAACATTCATAAACACAAATACAAACAATGTCCAGACTGGATAGTGGCACATTACATTTGCACCTGCAGTCACTGTATTGACAGTCACAGGGTTACATGCTGCAGTGGTGGTGTTTCAGGGCATTTATTTCCTCAAAACAGGTGAAGATATAAAAATGCGGGGTGGGGGTGGAAGATGCAGTGGAATGATACTTGAATTACTCACGCTCTGCTGTTTTTCTGAGAGAATGCTCCAGAGGCGAGGAAAACAGTCTAACCATACCCTCTCAGCTAGAGCTGTGTCCATGTGACACAGCTGGGCAGTGGCAAATAGGAACTGAACTGTTCTTGTGGATCGGATAGACTCCATAACTTTGGACTGGCGGATGATAAGGTGTGCCAGAGCGGCCTTGCGGGTCCGACTTGTTGCATGCTCCTCACCTTTCTGGTCCACTGTTCCAACACTATGGAGGTCCATATCAAGATCATCCTACAAACATCCACAATAAACAGAGTAACATTCTGTACATGATTCCTTTGAGAATCCTGGGGATGACTCAGCTTCTAACAGATGAAGACCAGGGATATCTCCTGGGGGGTAAAGTTGGCTGGTGCAAAGCACTGACAAGCTTACCACCTTCAAGTGCCAAATGTATAGCAATTCTGGGAGCCTCAACCTCCTCTAAGTACAAAAGTAACCTGAGAAAGCACAGCCTTCATTAAAGAACCAACAGTAATGAAGATTACAAATTAAGGTTCTGTATTGTACATTAAACATAACAGTTGGGCGAATGAAACCTTGGACACTCAGGCACCAGATTCTCACTACCAATGGCTGGGTTCAATCCTATGGCACAGCAAGTGAAATCTGTTGCAAAGAATGTGGAACAGGGATGGTCTTCTGTCAGAGTACTTTGGTTGTTACCCGCCTATCATACTGATACACATTCATCTATCATTATCTCTGTGAAAGTGGGACTAGTCCAGCAGCTTTGGTCTAGGTTGGAGCTGCATCTACTGCTCACAATTTGGTTGGACAGTAACAGAAAATATGCTACAAACACTTCATATCGATTCATCATTCATAATCAACAAGTTATGCTTCATTTAACACTACACAACTTTAGCAGTATACACAGCATAAACAAATAAATAAATAAATAAATAAATCTTACGTTTATTGGACTGTACATCATCTTAATAGTTGATTAAAGAGAGACCAACTTGATGTCACTTGCTTTATTATTTCTTTATTTACTGCTCAACATGTTTCGGATGTTAACACATCCATCCTCAGGAGCTTGTGACTTATGTGCTGAGTTATTTCACTAGTGACTCAGCCTGCATACGGATACCACACCACCACAACCATACCACAACGTAACATCAACACACATCGAACCAGATCAATACAACCCATGAAATAACTCAGCACATAAGTCGCAAGCTCCTGAGGATGGATGTATTAACATCCGAAACATGTTGAGCATTAAATAAAGAAATAATAAAG
>Ga0123355_10012554_pt1 | contig 13128 bp, 12 predicted proteins | sample TergutEmb28metaG_3_FD_89872 | JGI IMG/M metagenome (GOLD analysis project Ga0123355, IMG submission 89872) | Embiratermes neotenicus P1 segment gut microbial communities from Petit-Saut dam, French Guiana - Emb289 P1 | ecosystem: Host-associated > Arthropoda: Insects > Digestive system > Gut ... | reverse complement strand
TGGCTGTCTCCTCTCTTTGAGTTTATGCAGCAGTGGTTTCCAAGATTTGCTGAGATTGAAGCCCCCATCTCTGTTAATGTTATTTGGATGCATCTCTGTTTTGATGGCTTCTCTGATGAGACAATCCATGTAGCCGGTTTTTGTAGAGAGGAGTTTGGTTTCTTGTAATCCTCTCTACAAAAACCGGCTACATGGATCGTCTCATCAGAGAAGCCATCGAAATAGAGATGCATCCAAATAACATTAACAGAGATGGGAGCTTCAATCTCAGCAAATCTTGGAAACCGCTGCTGCATAAACTCAAAAAGAGGAGACAGCCACCCAGTACACAACAGTAATCCCACCCACATACGCACTTATATACACCCCCCCCTCCAACACCTGCTGCACTTTTACCTGCCCTGTACAGGCACACTACTTCCTATTGGGTCTGCTACTTCCCCACTCCAACTCAATTAGGTATAAATACCCCACACACTCCATCCACTGACATACTTCATTCACCTGCCTATGAAGATGGAACCGACAGTGAGTTCCGAAACGTCGGCCATTAGGACTCAGATGCCGGGGAATTACCCAAAAAGGAACACATTACATTCATAGTGATTGCTGAAAATAATTTCATAAGGAGTGCTGTGAGTACTGACTTGTTAACGTACAAGAAGCATAAAAGTGTTAAATTATGTGAAAGATGTTGATAAATAAAAATAAATATGTTATTAAGATGAGCTGGCCATATATGCTTATAGCAAAGTTTAGTAAACATAATAGTGAAGACCTTATGGTGCAGTTTCTTATGTTTATATTTACATACTGTATTAATTGTCATTGTTTAGCCTTTAAGGTACCAAGTGTTTTTCCCTTTACCACATCTGTATGAACTCAAAATTACTGTGCTTTTAAGACCCTGTTCATAAAGTCAAGAGTAATTTGGAAGACAACTTAAAAACTTACTCTTCCGAATGTGTTTGAAGATTATAATTCTCCTTTCTATCCTGTTATTCTCTGGTGTTAGTATAAAAATATAATTAAATAAATAAACTTTATTTAATACACAGTTTACACATCAAGATAAACGCAGAGGCAACTTTGTATCACTGTGCCATCAGGTATTCCATAGCAGTATACCATTCTTAGCTACAACAAATTTGTATGCACTGTGTGACTTGACATCACCTAAATATAAGAAAATAAGACTATTACTACTGCAACTCCTACCACTACTGATGGTACTGCTGCCACTGTTATAAGACCCCCCAAGACATTTTGAACAATTAAACATACAGTATCATTTCACCTGTAAGATAAAATTTGTTCGTATACTTTCTGCATCTGACGTATTTCCAATGCTTTTCTTTTTTTCCAGTATATGGGATCACCTGTAGTTCCTGTGGAGGGTTTTTATGTTTACTACAGGGAAACAAGCAGTGCAGGTGATTACATAAAGGCAACAGTTGAAGGCGAGGCACAGCGTTCATTCATCATCACTCACCTTCAAGCAGACACGTCATATGATATAAAACTGCAGAGTTTTACTGTTGTGTCAGCCTCTGATTTCAGCGCCATTCTTACACACAAGACTTTGCGTTAGTATCTCTTGTTTTATGTTATATTCTGTTTCCTGCTTTATGATTTGTTTTGTTTTTCCATTGGATCTTACGACAGTGCACGCTTTATGATAGAGAGTGTATTAGCAGATTAAATGCACATTTAGCTTTTAGTGTAGGAGTATTGTTCATGCACATTTTCCTTTTTATTTTCTAATATTTGTTAAACCTGTGTGAGGTATACAAAACTCCCCACTGTTATGTACAGGAAGGTAGATATACTATGTCTTGAAGCTTTGGTGTGTACTGTCTCAGCTCTTGTACGTATGCTTTCTGTCACAATTGCAATCTTACCATTTCTGCACTGAGCCAAAGTACAGGCACTTAGGTGTCTTTCATTACTTAAAATGCAGGTTTCCTCAGGGTGTTTGTGGACTATATTCTTCCCAACAAAGATGTATCGTGCTTTTACAAACCATGCAGCATGGAAAGAATATTGCCCATTGTTTGTTACAAAGGATCTCAGTTGAATATGTCTTTCTCTGCTGCATGTCCACCCACCACCCATCTAAACCGTCAGTTTATCACCCTAATAAAACATGATGTAGAGTACAACAGTAAAGGCTCCTCATTGTTTTTTTTTCTTTCTTTCTTTCTTCTGTTCATCAAAATCTACTCACAAGGAGTATGTCTCACTTGAATGAGTAATTGGCTGGGTGTGTGAAGAAATGCTGAAAGAGTAGACAATGAGTGCCAGATTTTGCTAATAACTGACTGACTCCTGTATTTATTGCTATGTTCTTACACACCAAATGTATGCAATTTAATTTACTTTTAAAACAAGATAGGCAGTGTCCATATAATGTAACATTGAGTCATGTGTGTGTAGCCATTGTTTCAGTGGAAAAGCAATAAGTATTACGTATTCCGAGGGTGTGTCTGTAGCCTTAGTTATCCAGCATGCATTGCGTATGTGCCGCACTATTTTCTCATCAGTGGTCTGTCTGACTATGCCGTTCTTTTTCACATTATCTCATAAACAGCACGACTTTCAAAAAAGCATTATTGAACATAAAATGTGTGTTTTGATTTACCTTACAACTTTTGTATGAAACATTTTTTATTCTAAGAAGAATTCAGCAAGATGCTACCACAAACGCACATCGGTCTTTTTGTAAAGTACCCATTATTCTTGTCAGATTTTAATGGAACTTGAATTTTCTTGACAGATTTTTGAAAAATACTCAAAAATCAAATTTAATGGAAATTTGTCCAGTTGGAGCCAAGTCATTCATGCAAGCAGGTAGGCAGACAGACAGACAGACATGACAAAGCTAATTTTTGCTTTTCACAATTTTGCAAATGTGCCTAATGACTGATTTTCTTAACACCTTATGTATAAAGGGTTATATAATAACTGTACCTGATAATCACGTAATTCTGAGGTGTCATGAATATTATGTAAAGGATAACCCTGCCCAGTTTTGATTGAACAGTATGGTGTTAACGTTACATTCAGCAACTCTCATATGATTTTGACTTGACAGTGGCTTATTCAAGCCAATATATGTAGTCTTTATCTTGTAATCTTACATACATAAGGTAGGGTAGCATAGTCGGTACAGTGAGTAGACTACGGGGTGGACGGACCAGAGCGTAAATCTTGGCAGGGGTAAGAGATTTTTCTATTCTCCAAAACCTCCTGACCAGCTCTGGGTTCCACCCAGCCTCCTATTCACTGGGCACCAGGGTTCTTTCCTGGGTCTGCAGCAGGTGGGGCATAAATTTAACCCCTCACCGTCTTATAGTGTCAAGGCTATGAATGAGTGGAGCTGTACCTCTGATCCACCAATAAGTCTTCATGGTGTAGACAGTGAAAACTTTAGCTTTACCTTGCATAAGGTGTGTATAAAATCAGCTGTGTTTAAAAGTATAGTGCATTGCATTCATGTGGTGATAACGGATGGATGCTGCAGTGAATGTGATTCATATATAAGATTTGTATTACTTGGTACATTTTCCATGATCTCTCCGGTTTGTGCCATGGCTCAGGCAGTTAATCACTGGCCTTTCACCATGGAGGTCTGGGTGCAATCCTAGGTCAGTCCAAATGTGGTTTGTAGTGGACACAGTGGCTGTCAGGTTTTTCTCTGAGTACTTCAGTTCTCACCTGTCAGTATTATTTCACTAATGCTTCATGTGCATCCATTTATCAGTCACCAATGCTATATAATGTCAACAGTTAACTGCATTGTTAAATAACACCTTAATAATATACGTGGCATGCAGTCATGTTTGTAGGAAAGTATCATTAATATGACATAGCAACGTAAGTAGCCTTGAAATCCTTGCCGCTTTGTGATTTTGCTGGATATCTGTTTACATAAAGTCATCGGGTAAAGTAATGGCACTGCAGTGCACAGTATCCATCAAGGCAGTGCTTCCTGATGTGAACTGTGACTCAAATGAGGCTGTGGGAATCATGTGGAAGTGTCCAAAAGTTTGTTCCTCAGGATTAGGGAGCCCTGTTGATGGCCAGTTTATTATCATTGTAGGAAGCTTCTGTTGTCATGTTTTATTTCATTTTCCAGGTGCCGTAACTGAAACTCCTGCTTTGCCGCCTCAGGTAGTGAGTCCTAATGTGGCTGAGGGAGAATCGTCAAGCACACAACTGTACTTGGTTCTGGGTCCTGTTGTTGTCGGCCTTCTGTTCCTGGTCCTCCCGTTCCTTATTGTCTTCATTTGCAACAGGCAAAAAAATAACAACAATCATTCTTCTCAAAGTGAGTTTATGCTAAAAATAACTGCAGTAAATACAATTATTTGTACTGTCAGTGTGGTAACTTGCGCTTGTCCTTTGTGAGAATGAGGAATGCTGAATTTACAATGATAAATAAATGTCCATTTCTGTATTGAGTTTGTGCTGCATCATTCATCTTGTGTTATGTTGTACCTGGAGCTCTAGAAGTTAAGGCAGGTTTACAAATCACTGGACTGTGACATTCAGTTATTTTGCTGCTGATATAATTTTGTGATTGAGGATTACACCAGTAACTCTATGTATTGTTATTTTTGTTTTTAAATGCTTGACAGATGCCAGTGAACATCAGGACAAGTTCAGTGACCCGGCTTTGCAGCTGGAGACTGTGAATGTATTTGGACTAAACAGTAAGAATCTCTTGAATGGGTGTGTGACCCAGAATGGTTTTTTGCACAGTAATAAGCTGAACATTACGAGCAACCCACTAGCTGAGACGGATGAGGATAAGGTAAAAATGTTCTCCATTTTATTGTACTGCCTGTGCATCTGTAATTGTTTTAAAATAGCTTTATGTTTTGAGTTGGTGGTGTTTTTGTTCTGGGTTACAAATTACCCATTAAGCATTCAGTGCATATTCAGTACATGTTACTATTCATGTTGCTTACATCCACATGTGATAGTGTAAAACCTGAATTCCCAATAAAATAGACTATAGCAGTCTAAAAATTTGCCCACTTCTTAAACAGCCTCAATCTGTATGCTTCATTTATCATGAGGGACCAAGTTGTACACACATGCAAAAAAAAGTTAAAAATTGGACAGTTTTGTGTATTTGAGGACTTTGGATTCTTTAATAAATTAGCCGTTGTTTCCAAGTAGAATTGATAACCCCACTGTACCCGTTGCATATATTTCTCTTCATATAAATCATCATCATCATATTTTAAGTTTGTGAAGAACTTGTTCCCACAGTCCATATTCTCTATATGTTAAAAGTTTGTTGAATGGAACCTTAAAGTTTTGTGTCACCAAATCTGGAACTGTTCATTTAGCAGCCGGTTCTAATATAGAGTGTTTAGGTAGTTGTATGATCTGTCTCTGCACTAAATTTCACATTCCTAGCTTCATTGTTTATTTAGTTACTGCCTTAAGATCATCTGTGTGGTACTCACATCCCTCCCTGAATCTTTTAAGCCTTTCCAAGATATGAACATGAGATACAGCTATATTTCCATAAACAGTGTCAAGCATTTCATATGTTCCTGGAGCTGCGGTTTTGTTTCATATGCAGTCCATGCATATGAAACAAAACTCAGTGTTGTGTTGCTACTCCAAGACAGAGATAAAAACACAATTTGTGCACAGGGCTGTTACAGATTAAGTAATAATGGTATGCAAATGTATGCACGGGGCTGCTGTGGGTGATTGAACTAGATCTTTCTTGTCATTAACTCCTAGCATTTGTGGGATGAACTAATAGGAACCGGTTAGAATTGGTTTATGTGCCAAACTGTACTTGTATGATAACATTTGCCTCAGAAATTCATTGTTGTACATTATAAGCTGAACTGAAAAGTTTTATCTCAAACACTGCAATATTTAAAGTAGTTCAGAAGTTGAAGCTGCACATTCAACCATCCCAAGTGGTAGTGGCATGCTGCACGGTCTGGTGAAGACACGTGGCTGCTAATGGCTGTAGGACTACCTAAATCTGAAAATGATCTATGAGTTGGAGTTGCAGTCATTTGGCTTCTCAGTGTGCCAGGAACTCAGTGTATTAGGAAAAGCAAGTAACTATAGTTATTGAACTTTACTGTAGGATCTTTCAGAGTTCTGATTTGTTACAGAACCAAAATGTAATGGAGATGGCATACTTGTCAAGACAGAATAACAACTGTTCCACAGTGAGGGAAGCAAGTGCTAGTGGAAGTAGTTCTAGTGCTTCTGGTGATGAGAGGCCTCAGCCAAGCCCATCTAAAGTGAATGCAAGTGAAGCAAAGAGTTGGCGAGTAATAGCACCAAATAAAGCTGCTGAGGAGAATTACGTCTGACTTACACAGTGCATTTAATGGCACCAATACACTATTTTAATCAGTGATGTTAATATATGTGATATGGAAACTTGGTTCCAGTACTGTGAAGCACAGTTTAGCAATTATTTTTGGGCCTGTACTCTGTCCTTTGACTTATTGGCAGTGGTTTACGGGCCAAGTAGAGGAAGGTGCCTGCAAATTAATATATTTATTTTCACTTTATCTGTGTTGTAGTCCACTAGTCAGAATGGAGCCCACAATCACTTTTTCCCATCCATGTGGTTTGTGTACTTCTTTCTCTTAACCAGAATCTTCCTTGCAAATGCACATCTATTGGACCAACTTCATGTATTCATTAATGCCAATGTTGGCAGTCGTTTGCTGATGGTTTTTGTTCTCCGTGGTGTCAGTTGCAGTACATGTAAAGCAATTGACTGAATTTGAATGAAGGCTGAAATAGCTTTAGTCACTAGGAGGTCTTATTTATTACAATTTGCAGGCACCTGTTGGCTTGCCTGTTCTTATAATGAACAATATCTGAATTGGTGCAATTTCAAGTCATTGATTAAAGTAATAGAGACAAACAGGATCATTTTAATAATATATCAGATAATAAAATATCCAGTGATTACATAATGCCTATAAAGCATTAAATTCCTCGAAATATATTATCCATGTTCAGTTCCTACCTTACATTATTCGCACACTGTCTCCATTACAACACACTGTATTCTCAGTGTCCTGTGGAATGTATCTATGAACTCAGTGGAAAAATGCAGTTTTTAAATTTTAAAATGGATTGTATGTATATTAACTGATGTGCTTTAAAGGGTTAACTACAGAATTTTTTTAAAAAATTCCATGAGCTTAATTTCTCAAAACATTGATAGTGTTTATCTGATACACAAATTTTTTGCTGTGCTGCATGGAGTGGATGTGTTTGTACGAAGGTGAAGATTTTCTCATTGCTTGATCTGTACAGCATGAATATTCCTTCCATGACATGATACCCACAGTTTCATAGATCATCACAATTTAAAATTAAGGTTAAGATACTTTATTAGATCTGTCTTGCTTTTTTACTGTACATAATTTTTATAAAATGCAAGTACTATGGTTGTGTGAAAGAAAAAGTGCCTAGGCTGTAATAGGAAAAATGTTAAGATTTTTATATATATTTTGTGTAATGATGTGTAGATGTTTGTTATGTAGGAAAGAATGATGTAATTATAGTTCTAACATGAAGTTCAAGTGTGGAAGCCGAACCAGTGTGGTGCACAGGACAATGATCTGGTTATATGTAACATATATATAAAACAGCAGGCAGTACCATAAAGCAAAATATCAGCTGTAACGTTGATAGAAGGTCAAGGACCCATAATTTGTCTCATTCTTTCACTTTATTTAGTGTCTGTTAGATGTGATAATGCCAAGGAACAGTGTGCATTGTAGATGCAGATGCAGATAATTGGGTTCAAACCCTTTCGGTCCGGATGCAACTAGGCTTTTAGATGGGCCATTTTTGCCCCACAATCTGGTGCCAAGTCATGGGAGCCCTGTTACTTCACTAAAGTTCCGGATTTCCCCCAGATTTATACTCTTTAACATCCACTGTGTCTAAGTTGGAAGGAGCCCAGATATGTATGACTCAGTGAAGCCACAGCTCCACACTCACATGAAAGTGGGCTGAGGTTTCTTCTTTTGCTCCACACCTCCTACGTATGGGCTATTTGTCAAGCCTGTTAAGTAAAAATGTCTTCTCAGGGTATTATACATACATACATACATGTCCTATAAAGAGGCCAATAACAACCCTGGGTTGTGTCCTGTTACAAGATATTTGAACTAAAGCGTGAAATCAGGTTCTGAACCTGTCTCTAGTTACTAATAAGACCTAGCTTTCAGAGTTCCCAGTAAAGGAGCCCTCCCTCCAAGTTCCTCTCACAGAGCTCCCAAAGACAGAGATGCACCATTTATTGAGCACTCTTTTTCTGTCTCTCGATGTTCCCGGTTACCAAACACTCCTCCAGGTTCCCCAACAGGGCCCCTGTGGAGAGAGTTGCTGGTTTCTGGAGCCTTTTTTTACATATTTGTCAGATTTCCCAATAAACAGTATCTCCTAATAAGTCAAACTCTCACCTTTCTCTCAAAATACCCAGTAAAGCAGCATCACCTCCCTTCTCCCCCAGTGGGGCCCATATGGAGGATGCCTGTTTCCAGAGCCTTCCTTTACATATCCTTCGGGGTCTCCAGTAAAGGAGCCCCCCCTTCAGATTCCTCTCATAGAGCGCCCACAGAGAGATACACACCCATTTCCAGAGCCATCTTTTACTGGCTCTTGAAGTCCCCTGTAAATGAACCTCTCCTCCAGGTTCCCCAATGGGGCCCCTATAGAGAGAGATGCCCATCACCAGAGCCTCCCTTTATATAACCTTCAGGGACTCAAGTAAAAGAGCCCTCCCTCCAGGTTCCCCTCACAGAGCTCCCATAGAGACGCTCCATTTCCAGAGCTCTCACTGTCTCACAGAATCGCCAGTAAATGAGCCCTCCTCCGAGTCCTCCATTAGGGCCCCTATGGAGAGAGATGCCCGTTTCCAGAGCCTTCTTTTACACATCTCTTGGAGGACCCCCCACAAAAAAAAGTTCTCCTTATAATACAAAATCTCACCTCTCTATGTCCCTGGTAAAGGAGCCCCCCTCCATGTTCCCCCAATGGGCCCGTTTCCAGAGCATATGGTTTATTCATTCATTCATATCTCTCAGAGTCCCCAGTCAAGGAGCTCACCCATGAAATAGGGTGGAAACGTACAGTCACCGTCCACGGAGCCCCACTTGGGTGGAAGGCCTACATATGTTGGGTGCGGTCTGTTTCCCCAAGAGGATCGTTTATGCCACTGCTGTTACTGCTCCAGTGCCATGCAGCCTTCAGCGCAATACCTTCCACCTTGGCTTGAGTAGACCACAGCCCAGTTAGCCAGCATGTGTCATAGTAACCCTCGACAGGGTGTTCCCTCCCCACCTGTGACTGCCTCCCACATGACCCAGGGTAGAGATCTCCACGTAACAATGAGGTACGGACAAGGGGTTGGATTTAAGGGAGGCATGTGGGTTGTTGTTGGTAAGTGTACCGTGAATGAATTATAAAATTATTTTTGGCAACAAAATTGGTATCTTAGCCTGTGGGCACTGTGTAGATGTAGGCAGTATAGCAGACTTTTAGCAAGCTTTACTGTGTCCATCATCAAGATCCAATCACTATCCAGTATGCTGTATTGATCCATTATGTGTCCGCAGAGTAGCAGGAAGTGCTGCATTTGATTTGTTCAGTGATAGCACTGTAAAGGTTGACATCTCTTCCTAAGGGAATCGAATGAGGAGTATGTCAGGAACAATGGTACATCTGCATGGAAGGTGTGTGCTGGCAAAAGACTGAGAACAGGAGAAAGCAAAAAGGAAGGGTAAAATTAACACATGAAGATAGGAAGTTGGGTCTGTAATTTCTCTCTTCTCACATAACTCCAAAAAAGGGCACTTTCCATTTTTGTTCTCAGGCTTTTCTCCACCTTCCCCATGATCTGTGCAGACTTCCATCTTACTCATCAGCTCCTTGCCTCCCCAGCACTTATTTGTCTAATTTATTATTTCACTTTCCATTGGCTATTAATGAATCATGCATCACCCACTTTTCTCTTCTTACGTAACTCAAAAAAGAGCACTGTCTCATTTGTTTTCTCTTGCTGTTCCATCTATGCAGATTTACAGTCTACTCATGAGCTTCCTGCCTCCTCAGCACTTTATTGGTCTAATTCTTTGTCTTGCTTTCCATTGGCTATTCATGAATCATGCAATGACCTGTAGTCATATACCAGATGTACCTATAGTCATTTGACTTTGGAGGTGCACATAAGGGTCTGCAGTGTCAGTAGCACTGCCAGCAGGTATGTGATGCTATCACTCAGACACCAGATGCACATCAACACAGAACTGCTGTAAAAGAAATCTTCTAAACCAGTGTTCTGTTTTTATGCAGTAATGCTCATAATTTTAAACTAAAGCATTTTTTACCATGACAAGTATGAACTTTTTTTTCAACATTACTTCATGTGAAGCATTTTAATATGCAGGTATAATGACACTCATTACAGATGCTTCATTACGTGGTGGTAAACACATCTTTCAAACACACACACAATACTTTGCATGAAGGGCAATGCCAGGAAACTGTTAGTGTATCGGAAAGAAGTTACACACTGAATCAGTTTTTATTTTTGTTATTTTGAGCATGATGTGAAGGACATTGTAGGAATGTGTTCTGAATGTTAATTAGCCTTAATTATTGGTACATAGTGGTAACTTTTGCACATTGTTTACAAAATAATTTATTGTACCTGTCTTCTTTTTTGGTGCTAGATACTATTTTCTACAAGTTTTATACTAGCACATATTCCATTCTGTTCAAGATGTCTTTTCATTTTAGCTATTGCTGAAGGTGCTGTCTAAGACAGTCTTGGGTTATTGCCACGTTATGAAATGAAGTTAATCATGTGTTAGGAATGGAATGAATGATGGGTCCACCTTCTACTGCAGCTGCGTCTTCTACAACTTGCTGTTCACTGGAGTATTCAGATTGTGTTCAAGAATACAGTTTGTTTTTTTAATGTATGTTATTTATCTTCTCTCTGTTTTATACTCTTATGTGTAATCCGTGTCCTGTGTCTGAAAGTTCATTTCCTTTCTTAGGCTACCTGCTAGTAGTTTTTATTTAATTAGCTCACCTACATAGGAGTAGTTTGAAATCTGATCAGTTAGTTTGTGTTTGTAGCCATTCCTCTGAGTCTCACATGGTCATCACAATTGCAGTTGATGTAAATTCTGACAGAGTAATCCATTCATTTGAATCACATGTACTGTCATTCCAGTATGATTATTATAATGTTTGATATGTTGAGACTTCTTAAATGCATTTCAGGGTGACATGAAACTGTCTTAGACTGAAATGAAGAATCATTTCAGAGGTGTAGGTAAAGAGGAAAGGATAATACGGAAAATGATTTTAATGAAACATGGTTTGGAGTACACTGGATATGTGTGTGGGTCAGTATAGTGCTGATTGGTGGGCTGTTGTGAAGACCAGGAACCTTGGGTTTTGTAATGTTTAGAAGATATTACGTAGCTGAGTGACTCAGGTTTTCAAGAAGGATTCTGCTCCGTGCAGTTTTGTTAAGTTGTCATGGTTTTGTAATTTATTCCTTTTTGGGTAATTCCCCGGCGTCTGAGATTTAGTTGCCGACATCATGGTTTTCTCTGAAAAATAGTTTTGTTATTGTACAAAAGAAGATCTTGTGCCACAAATCAAAGTAATAGACATGTTTCCATCTGCTGTTTACATAGTTCAAAAGTGTATCTCTAAAAGTAGATATTATAGTTATGTTTATCTGAAAATAGGATGAAATTGTGCCCATAATTCAGTGTTTTAAAAATTGTTTTCTGCGTTCTCTGTCAAAATATTGCAGTGTTACATTTTCTTATAGACTGTTTTTCTTAGTTCACAGTTTCAATCCATAGTGAAGTATGAATTTTACTGCATCTATAGACAGTTCTTTTTTAACATGATCCAAAATGTGTGTTGTAGTTTTTTACAACATTTTTTCTTTGTTTTAAAAAATGCAAAAAAATGTACCATTTTCTGCATGCACTATATTATTGTTTGTAATGCTAATCATGTTGCATGCAGGACACAACAAAACTTTCATATTTAGGGTGAATAGATTATATTACTTTATGACATTCAGACCACAAATGGAGCCCTGATTTTCAGTGGAAGTCTCTGAATTCTCTTTCTCCAATGATTCAGTTATTGCCTTTAACAATGATGCTTAATTGTATATACATCAGGTGGAATGGCTGCAGTCCAGACATAGGTGTTCAACAAATACTGAATCTCACTGAATATCATACTGTTGCTTGTACTTTTAATAGTAGATACTTAAGGGGTTTTAAGGGCCATGCACTCATGTTGTGTATATTTGAAAGTTGCAGGCCTGGTAACAGAATATTTGCTGCAATCTCGTAATGTAGGTGTCTTCATTAGATCATTGTGATACAGTTTATTGATTTTTTCTTTTATTTAGTAGTTGCTTTCCCATGCTACTGTCACATGTGATTTCATAAAGTGTATGAACAGCGGATGTGCAAACAAATATTATGAGAAGGCAACATTCACAAAGTAGAGAAATTGTGCAGACTAACATAATGGTACAACTGTGATTTTTGGGGGGGGGGGATGAATTAATTGATTTTTGCTGTGCAAATGTATCTTGACACACAAACATGCACACACAAAACAACAAATAGAAGTCAACAAAAACATTTATTTGTATACGCATGGGGAATGAAAAAGTGTGGTGGTTATATGCTGTGCTAATGGCAGTTTATAAATATCTTCTTCTTCTTAGTACAGTTCTACAACTCTTGGTGCAGAGTTTTGGCCTTCTCAACCACTTCCTTCCATCTTCTCCTATCCTGGACAAAGGTCTTCCAATTTGGCACTTTTAACCTCTATATCTTTTTTAACATCATCCTCCCAGCATATCTTTGGTCTCCCCATTGGCCTCTTTGAAATGGGTTTCCAGACATATATTGCTGTGACCATTCTTGTTTCTTGCATTCTTTCAATGTGACCATACCATCCTAAGCTTTGCACTCTGGCGAAGTTTATTATGTTCTTATGTTTTATTAGTTTATCCAATTCCTGATTAGTTTTTATTCTCCAGGATCCATTTTCATA
>Ga0123355_10012553_pt1 | contig 13128 bp, 12 predicted proteins | sample TergutEmb28metaG_3_FD_89872 | JGI IMG/M metagenome (GOLD analysis project Ga0123355, IMG submission 89872) | Embiratermes neotenicus P1 segment gut microbial communities from Petit-Saut dam, French Guiana - Emb289 P1 | ecosystem: Host-associated > Arthropoda: Insects > Digestive system > Gut ... | reverse complement strand
GGTTTTGATTTGTTTCGCTATAAAATGGGTCTGCGGTTATCTCGAAGGGGATTTTATTTTGGCGGACGATGGCTCTTGCAAATATAGTGAATGCTGTGGTCATATTTAGACCCATGTCGTTTAGCAGTGTTTCGGTTTGCTTTTTTAGATTTTCGTCCATGCGGACGGTGATGCTTGTTGAGGCCATGTGATTAGCTCCTTTTTGTTGCTAATTGTATGCTGATTCGCTTACGTTGTCAACTGAATACTTGCTATGTATCTGCCCTTGTTTGTGGAACTTGTTGTTATAACTTTCTAATTGTTTTATAATATGGATATAAGTTATTCTCTAAATGCACCAGATTATAAAGATCAAAGGAGGCTTCATTAATGAGTAATGGAGAAATTATTACTTTTGATGCTCAAAAGAATTTTACCTATATTAAACCTCTAGGAGGTGGTGGAACAGGCGACACTTTTCTATTTAAAGACGAAACAACTGATATGTTTTTTGCGATCAAAAAGTATGTGCCTAAAGACAAACAATATATAGACGATAACTATAGAAGATTTGTGGATGAGATTAAAATATTATTTAGTATTTTACACCCTAACATTGTTCGGATTTTCAATTATTACTTGTATCCTTCAGTGAAGACAGGGTATTTGCAAATGGAATACATAGATGGCGCAACAATAGATAACTTTGAGCCAGACTGGTTCAAAGATTGGAATGATGTCTTTAGTGAAACGGTATCTGCATTTCGGTATTTGGAAAACAAAAATATTTTACATAGAGATATTAGACCTGCCAATATTTTAATTGATAAATATGGCGATATTAAAATTATTGATTTTGGATTTGGCAAGCAAATCGAACCTTCAACTAATGAAAATAATAGCATTATTCTTAATTGGCCTGCAACAGAAATGCCCAATGAAGTTCAACTTAATTACGAATATAACCACAAAACAGAAATATATTTCTTAGGTACTCTTTTCAAACATTTGACCCAGAGTACAATGGATTTTAGATATAAACATGTTATTGATATGATGGTTAAAATAAATCCAGATGAAAGATATAATTCATTCTCTGATGTTGCAAAAGATATTTCTGCTGGTGTATTATCCGAAATTGATTTTTCTGATGAGGAAAAGACTATTTATCAGAATTTTGCGGATTGTCTTGTTGATCATATAAACTCCTACATAAATAAATATTCCCCTGTAGAAAATATCCAAAATATAAAAATAAGACTTGCTGACTTGATAAGAAGCTCTTCCCTTGAAAGCTATGTGCAAAACAATAACCAGTTGATAGATTGTTTTATAAATGGAGATTATAATTACACACCTAGAATAAATGTTGATGTTAGTTTAGTTGTTTCGTTTTACGGCTTGCTTACAAAGCTTTCGGATAAAAAACAAAAGATTTTATATGATAATTTATTTAACAGATTAGCAAATATTCCGGTGATTATTGATATTGATGATGATGATCTTCCATTCTAAGTTAAATTATTTTGTGACCTACATATTATTTACAATAGCCAAGGCGCCCCATGACTCACCACAATTCTTATCATCCCTAACACCACAAGCCGCTTTACTCTACAACCCTACGATAAACTCCAATTGAAAACAACAAGCAAATATGCTACGATGATCCTACGGAGGATTACCCTATGACAAAATTAAAATACACACTTAAAACCGACACTCTATTTAAAATGCTGTTTACAAAATATCAAAATCTGCTGAAAAGACTTGTTGCAGAGTTGCTTGACATAAAATATGATAATATTGAGCAGTTTAACGTTATTAACCCGGATATTACACCAGAAGAGCTTGGCAAAAAATTCTGTAGACTTGATATTAATATGACAGTCAATGGACAAAAAATTGACCTTGAAGTACAAGTCACAGATGAGGGTAATTATCCCGAACGCAGCCTGTTCTATTGGGCAAGAGAATTTTCAACCGGAATTAACGAAGGTGATGATTATTCATTGCTACCTCGTACAATTGTCATTAGCATTTTAGGATTTAACCAATTTAAAGACCCTCAAAAATTTCATTCGGAATTTCGATGTCTTGAGGTTACAAGTCATGAACCGCTAACCGACAAGCAAGTTTTACATTTTTATGAACTGAAAAAGCTGCCCCCGCTTGATAGAGCGGATAGCGGCAGAGATTTATGGTTAAAATTATTTAATGCAGAAACAGAGGAAGAACTAACAAAGATCGAAGAAATGGGGGTGCCGATTATGACTGAAACATTGCAAGCATACCGTCATGTAGCGGCTTCGGATGAGTTTATTCAGATTGAAAGAATGCGGTCTAAGGCAAGACATGACGAAGCGCAAGCTATCGGTAATGCGGAGCGGCGTGGAGAAGAACGTGCCAATATCAAATGGCAAAGTGTCCTTGCGGATAAGGATGCGCTGATAGCTGAACTTCAAGCTAAGTTAGAGAATCTCTAAGAACATGATCCAACACACAGTCCACCTAACCATCCCCAACACCACAGCCCCCCAATTCTACAACTTCATGATAAACCCCACCAACCACCACTACAGCAGCTGGTGGCCGGGCGAACATCTCCAATTTCACATCACCAAACCCAGCGACGCAAACCACCTCGGCGATATCGTCTTCATGGACGAATACCTGGGCAAAAACCGCCGCTTAACTTTTCATGCCGTCGTCATCACCGCAAACTACCCAAATAAAATCGAATGGCAAATGATAAAAGCAAAAGTACGCCTCCCGGCAATTGTGGAGTTGGAGTTAACCGACACCGATGAGGGCGTCCAGTTGAAACATGAGCTGCGGATTGGCTATTCTGGTATAGGAAAATGGCTTGATCCGTTTATCAAGCTGTATTTCAATCAATCTTTCCAGAAGGCCCTTACAGAACATTGTGAAATTGAATGGTTTAAGTTGGCAGAGTATCTTGCGGCAGATGCGGGCTGACCCCAACTGGTTTGTAATACCAACCAGTTGAACTGATCCCCACACCCAAACGGTCGCAAAATGCGACCGTTTGAACAGAAACCTTTGCATATGCAACCTAATTCGTCAAATGAAAATGACTAAACACCCATTTCCCATCCACAAACTCATAAACAAAATCATATACCACCGTATCAATCACTTCCTCAAGTGTATCCCAATCAAGCACATCCACCGTTACACGATATATTATCCGTTGGTTACTTTCTCTGATGATTTCATGTGTTTCGTCGCCTCTGTCCAACATGCCGCCACGGTCTGCGCCGATGGCGTACAAAACGCCGTCAAAGTCACGAAAGCGGTCGGGGATAAGATTAAACATATCGCTTACCAACGCCGGGGCAAAAATGTTGTGAAGATACGCTTCCAAATCTGCCAGCGTATTTATCCCATCGTAGGTTATTCTCACATAAGTGAAGCCGTTTTCGTCTTCTATCTGGTCTTCCCAGTCATGCGGCATGGTGGTCATATCAAACCAGCGGAATACTTCGGCGGCTTTTAGATAAGCGGCTTCTATTTCTGCATCTGTTGGTGTTTGAATGTTTGATCCGCCAATTAACCGAAAACTGTCTGCAATAATCCCAAACTGCGCCTGCATCTCCTGATATTCGATGGCGGATGCACTTTCGGGTTCCTGATAGTTCCACTGCACATCGGTGGGGTGCGTCATAAAATACATGTATGTTTCGTCACTGCCCAGGATTACGCCATGGGGGAAATCATCAAAATGACTGGTGGTTCTGCCGAAAGAAAATAGCCAGCCCACTAAATCACTGTCAAGGTCTTCCTGTGTGGCGGTATGGTTTACGCCGACAATATTTGTAATACCATCTTCAGTTTCAAATGTAGAATGCGTTATGTTAAACCGGCCTTCCCATGACTGAGGGAATATAACGGAAAACCCAAGATCATCAAATTGATGTACTACGCCGGCATTGTTTTCGGGTGCTTCGTCGGATGCTTCTGCTGTATCTTCTGTTGTATCTTCAATGGTGATTGTGATTTCCGGCTCGGATGTAGTGGTTTCCTGCGCAGCATTTCTGCCGCAGGCCGTAAGTGCCAATGCCATTACAAAAGTGAATACAATTACATATTTTTTCATTATAAATCCTCCGTTTTTCATGATTTTAGAAAATTATTTGAAGCCGGGCGACGGTAAATCCTTCTTCCGACAGCCAAAAAAAGAGTTCGCCATATCCTCCGCTTGCATAGGTTATGTGTACACTAATCCCCATAAATCCGGTATCCACATTTCTACCCAAACCGTTGGTTATGCTGGCAGATACAACCTCATCTCCTGCGAAGCCGCTTTCGCTCAGTAAATCCAGGGAAAACGCAATCAGCGCATCTTCATATTCCGCCTGCATCGTTTCCAGCGGCGTAAATCCAAACTCGTTATGGTTAATGATGGGCTCCGGGAAGATGAATGTCAGAGGGTTGGTATATGCCATCGTAGCGAATGTCGGCGGAGTGTAGCTTGCGCTTAGCAGCCGGCCTGTTTCTTGATTAATATGAAACATAAAGGCCGGGATAAACCATCTGGAGCCGTCTGCATTGTCCCCACCGATATCTTCGGGAACCCGCCCAAACCATGCCGAGAAATCCTGATGTGGGGAGCTTTCGATAAAGAATCTGGAAAACGCATCGCCCCATGGATTGCCCGCTATTGGGGCAAAAATATTTCCTTCAGCGGCCAGGTCGTCAAATGTCCAACTTTCCCAATCGTACCGGAAAGCTGAAAAGTAATCGGTGAGTATGGCGGTTCCGATGGCTTCGGATTCCGCAGCACCAACCACCCTAAAGCCTCGGGTATCTGTATGCCAGTCGGCAGCAGGGTAAGTGGGGTGGCTCCATAGTACGCTTTCCAAGTCCACCACCCTGTTTGAAGAAAACCCAACCAGAAAAATGGCAACGACGATATATGAAAGGACAACAATCCATCTTGCAGGCTGCTTGAAATGCAGCACATTGGCCACTCTTTCCTTTACATTGTGTTCTCCGACGGCAAAAGCCAGCGTGCCGGATAGCGCTGCCTGCTCTACGGACAGGTTCAGCAAAAATGTGGAATAATCCCTGCGGATATCCTCGGCTGTTTCTTTTAATACGGCCTCATCGCAAGACATTTCCAAATCCTTGGACATGAGATAGTAAGCTATCCACATCAGCGGGTTAAACCAGTGCAGGGCAAGCGCCGTGTAGGCAAGGGGCTTGATAAGATAGTCACGCCTTTTGATGTGTATTTGCTCGTGCTTTAAAATGTGGCGATAATTGGGTGTTGAAGGGTCTATGGCGGTGGGGAAGTAGATTTTAGGGCGGATAAACCCCAGCACAAAGGGCGTTTTGATGGTATCTGTTTCAAAAATATTATCCTGTACCAGCGTGGCAAAGCGCACACGCCGCTTGAGGCGGATATATCCAAATATTGCATAACTCAGCAAAGCGATGAAGCCAATGGCCCAAGCATATCCAGCCAGCGTTAAAATCACTTGAACAGGGTTTACGCTGTTTTCAATGAGGGCAGGCGGCAAAGCATCATTGATGCCCGCATTGATGGGCACATCAATAAGCGGTGCTCCGGTTTGTATAGCAGGATTTGATGAAATCACAATATCCTGCGGTATGACATTTGCGGGCGCAGGCATCAGGCTAAAAGCACTTTCAAAGCTGAAGGGGATGACCAGACGAAACAGCACCATACCCCACAGTGCATAAGAAAATACTTTAGGCGCTTTCCTTAGCGGAATGCGGGCAAGCATAACGGCCAAAGCCACGATGCCTGCCGCGATACTCATGTTTAATACCGCTATGAATATCGCCGTCATCCTTCGGTTGCCTCATCAATCATCAATTTTATTTTATGCGCTTCGTCCCCGGATAGGGTTTTGCCCTGCAAAAATGCCGTAATAAATGAAGGGACCGACCCGCTAAATACCTTGTTGATGAACATATCTGCCTCATATTTTTGTACATCTTCCTGGGCGATGAGTGTGGTTACGGTGGCTTTTTGGTTTTGCATGATGCCACGCTCGCTCAATTTTTTTATCATGGAGTAGGTGGTGGGCTTTTTCCAGCCCAGTTCCTTTTCGCAGATTCTTGTCAGCTCGGTAGAGTTGATGGGCTCGTGAGCCCACACGATGCGCATGAATTTAAATTCGGCATCAAATAGCTTTAAGGGATTTTCCATTATGTATTTTGCACCTCCTAGCAGAAGTCTATCGCAACCGACCAATTTGTGTCAAGCGAATTATTTATCACCCTGCAATAAATGTGGTATAATGCAATAATAAGCAACGCACATTTCAAAAAATCAATTAACAACCCATAAAACTCTATAGAGAGAAGGAGCCAGGATATGACAGGCCAATCGGAAAAACTCCTGGATATAATCAATCTTCGCACATCATTTAGAATTGAAGGCGAGTACTATGCCGCTGTAGACGGCGTTGATCTTTCTATCAGCCAAAACGAGGTTTTTGCCATTGTGGGGGAATCTGGCTGTGGCAAAAGTGCCATCGCCCTGTCCATCGCCCGCTTACATAACATGAATTACACCCAAATCGATGGCCAGATCATTTTTCAGGGTCAGGATGTCCTGAAGCTGGGGCCAGGCGAGCTTAACAAGGTGCGCGGCAAGGGCATCAGCATGATTTTTCAGGATCCGCTGACTGCACTTAACCCGCTGCATCGTGTGGGTGCCCAAATAGAAGAAAGCCTTATCTATCACACTTCCTTTAATAAATCTGAAAGAAAAGACCGGGCCATCGGGCTGCTGGATCAAGTGGGCATGGTTAACCCGGCACTGACCTATTCGCAATTTCCGCACGAGCTTTCTGGCGGTATGCGGCAGCGTGCCATGATTGCTTTGGCCATCGCCGCCCAGCCGGCACTGCTTATTGCGGACGAGCCGACCACAGCCCTGGATGTGACCATCCAAGCGCAGATTCTTGGCTTGTTGAAGAACTTGCAGGCAAAAATAAAATCCAGTATTATTTTGATTACGCACGATCTTGGCGTGGTGGCAGAGACGGCAGACAGGGTGGCCGTAATGTACGCCGGGCAGATTGTGGAAGAAGCGCCGGTAGAGGAACTTTTCGAAAATCCGAAGCATCCATATACCCGTTCCCTGCTCAACTCCATCCCGGGGATGGGTGGGGAAGCGGAGTCCAGGCTGCATACCATACAGGGTATTGTGCCGGGCCTTAAAGACATGCCTCGGCAGGGCTGCCGCTTTGCCGACCGCATCCCATGGATTGACAAAAGTGTCCACGAAGAGAATCCGACATACCATCTGGTAGGCCCCGAGCATTATGTGCTGTGTACATGTTATGAAAATTTCACATTAAAAGAACAATAGGAGGGGGGCACATTATGGCTTTGCTTGAAGTGAAAGACTTAAAGGTCCACTATCCTATTAAAGGCGGCATACTTGGCCGCACCGTAGGTTACGTAAAGGCCGTGGACGGGATAACTTTTTCCATAGAAGCGGGGCAGACCCTTGGCCTTGTGGGAGAATCGGGCTGCGGCAAAAGCACCACAGGCAAGGCGATACTTGGCCTTGTGGGCATTACATCCGGCTCCATTCTATTTGAAGGGGAAGATATCACTCAGCAGCTGAAAAAATACCGCACACCGTATCGCAAAAGCGTGCAGATGATTTTTCAGGATGTGTATTCCTCCCTTAATCCTCGCAAGCGGGTGCTGGATATCATCGCAGAGCCCATTCGCAATTTTGAAAAATTAACCAAGGCCGAAGAGCGCAAGCGGGTGGACGAGCTGCTTAGTATCGTCGGACTTTCTCCGGAGAATGCGGCAAAGTATCCCTTCGAATTTTCCGGCGGGCAAAGGCAGCGTATTGGTGTTGCACGGGCTATCGCCCTTAAGCCCAAGCTGATTGTAGCGGACGAGCCGGTGAGTGCGCTGGACCTTTCGGTGCAGGCGCAGGTGCTTAATTATCTGAAGGATGTGCAGGAAGAGCTTGGGCTGGCCTATCTGTTTGTCAGCCATGATCTTGGTGTGGTGCGTCATATGTGCAAAGATTTGGCGATCATGCATAATTCCCGCTTTGTGGAGTTTGGCACAAGACAGGATATATACGAAAACCCCCAGCACATATACACCAACCGATTGATTGCGGCCATCCCGGATATCAATCCTAAAAAGCGAGCAGAAAATGTGAAACGGCGTGAAATTATCGCTAAGGAATACGAAGAAAATCAAAGCAAGTACTATAAAGACGGACAGTATGTCCATGATCTTAAAAAAATATCTGACACGCACTATGTGGCGATGGCATAGGGGAGATTGATATGTGGAAAACCATCATTAGACGTATCCTGATATTGATACCTCAGCTTTTTGTGCTTAGCCTGCTTATGTTTTTTATCGCCAGCCTGATGCCGGGGGATCCGATGCGGGCGTTTATCACCCCCGAGATGACTATGGAGCAGGTAGAGGCCATACGGGACAGGCTGGGGCTGAACGACCCCTGGCATGTGCAGTATCTGCGATGGATGCGTGGTATATTGTTTGAGTGGGATTTTGGCACCAGCATATTGCACCGCCGCCCGGTAACGGAGGTTATCGCAGACAGGATAGGCAATACGATGCGGCTTTCTTTCCTGACGGCCATCTTTACCTATGCGATTGCCATACCGCTGGGCATTATTGCGGCAAGGAAGAAGGATACGATTATAGACAGAAGTATTATGGTATACACTTTTGTGGCCTTATCTATGCCATCTATCGTATTTGGGCTTATCAATATTTTAGCATTTGCATTTGGCTTTGGATGGTTTCCGGCCATGGGTACGATAACCACCGCTGCCAGTATGGCCGGTGGTATGACAGCCGTTGTCAGCCAACTGTATCATTCGTTTTTGCCGGCAATCACTTTGGCGCTGCTCAGTACGGTCAGCATTATCTATTTTCTTCGCAGTGAGATTATCGATTATGATTCGTCAGATTTTGTAACGACTGCAAGAAGCAAGGGCGTGCCGGAAAGTAAAGTATATACCGGGCATATCCTGCGTAATGCCATGCTGCCTATCGCAGGAAGCATTGGTAGTTTGCTTGCCAGCCTTTTTATGGGTACTATTTTTATAGAGCATGTGTTTACCTACAGCGGCATGGGCGAGTTGACTTTGACATCTATAAGAATGCAGGATTGGCCTGTTGCCAATACATTAATTATGTTTTACGCTATATTGACGGTGGCTTCCATTTTGCTGACGGATATAATAATCACTGTTATTGATCCACGCATTCGCATAAAATAAAGGGGAGCGGACATATGGAAACGAATATCTGGAAGATAATGTGGCGGGAAATCCGATACGACAGACTGGCCTTTGCCGGGCTTATCACACTGATTGTGATCCTTGCGGTGGTGTACATATGGGCACCTTTTGTAGATTCGGATATTTTTATGCAGGTTAACCTGCGCAATCGGTATTTGCCGTGGTTTAGTCCGGGATATTTACTGGGCACAGATGATGCCGGGCGTGATTTGCTGGATATCCTGATGCTGAGTGCCAGAAATTCCTTTAACATCGCCTTTATTGTTGCGATTGCCGGCTCTGTTATTGGCATACTGGTTGGCCTTTTTTCCGGATTTTATGGCGGCCATGTAGATAATGCCATCATGAGGATTTTAGATTTTTACCTGATGATCCCGGCGATGATGATTGTGATGGTGTTTGTTCAAATTCTTTCCCCCATGAGCACTTTTATGTTTTGTGTGCTGCTTATCTTTTTAATGGGCTGGCTGGATACGGCTCGGCTAATCAGGATAAAAGCCTTGCAGCAGAGTACGCTGGATTACGTATCGGCGTCTAAGACGATGGGCACGCCCGGTGTAGTGATTATCTTTCGGGAGATGCTGCCAAACCTTGTGTCTATTATCACCAGCAATTTTACCCTTACTTTGGCCGGTTTTATTGGCATCGAAACAGGCCTTACGTTTTTAGGATTTGGTTTGCCATTTGGCACGCCAAGCCTTGGACAGCTTATCTTTTTTGCCCGCAACCCATTTGATATGGTCAACAGAATGTGGTTGTGGCTGCCAGCGGCAATACTCGTCATCTTGATGATGTTGTGTATAAATTTTGTGGGGCAGGCACTTAACCGTGCTGCCGATGCAAAAAAGAGAACGATATAAACCTAAAAGGAGGCAATTAAGAAAATGAAAAGAACATTGATTTTAGCAGTTTCGCTGCTGATTACTGTAGTAATGTTTGCGGCCTGTACGCAGCCGGGGCAGAGCACTGCCGATGATGCAGCAACTGGTACGGAAACAGCGGATACGACAACGGCCGATACTGGTGACACAGCAGCTGACACAACAACGGATGCGCCGGCAGTAGCGGCAGCCGATCCATTTGAAGCCATGGACGCTGTTTTGGCTCAATTTCCACAGTATATCAACACCGGTGAGGCCCATGTAGCGGGGACAACACTGTATATTGGTATACCTGCGGCCAGTCCGTGGGAAGGTATGATAGGCGGCGCCGTATTCAGCAATTCTGTTGAAGATGCACGGCTTGCAGAGCCACTGGGTACTGATTCCATATTATTTTCGATGAATGAGTTTTTACAATTTGGTCAGGATGGGGTGGCTACATTTGAGTACGACTTGGATGCCCTGACCTTTACTATTACCATGCAGCACGATGTATACTGGCATGACGGTACGCCGTTGACTTTGGACGACCTTGTGTTTGCATACGAAGTGATTGCCCATCCGGATTATGCGGGTATGCGGTTTACTGCCGAAGTTCAGGCAGTTGTGGGCATTATGGATTATAATGAAGGTTTGACAGATACCATCAGCGGCCTGGTGCTGTCTGATGATAATCGTACACTCACTATGCATTTTGAAACTATGGGGCCTGGTATGTTGTACAATGGTATTTGGGCGGCACCGACACCACGCCATATTTATGAAGACATCCCTGTAGCAGAAATGGCTGGACATGACCGTACACGTAACAACGTGGTGGGCTGGGGGCCGTTTATGATAGAAAATGTTGTGCCGGGCGAAGTCGTGTCCATGGTACGTAACCCCAACTATGTATGGGGCCAGCCTGTGCTGGAACGTATCGAAATGCGCAGGGTAAGCCCGGAGCTTGTACCTGCTTCCATGCATAGTGGCGAATTTGACATGTTAATTTTCCCAGCAGCGGAGTTTGGAGATCATCGTGACCCTGCTAATTTCCGCTATCTGGGGGAACCTGTCGGTGATTATGACTATATTGCTTTCAGGCTGGGCCATTGGGATTTTGAAAATGATGTCAATGTATACTCTCCTGACAGAAAAATGGCGATGGCTGGCCCACTCTTCCGCCAGGCAATGGCCTATGCGGTGGACGAAGCAGAACTTGCAGAAATCGTTTTCCATGGCTTGCGCTTCCCGCCGGTCAGCAATGTAACACCAAACCACCGTGCGCTGATTGATTCCACAGTTGGCGGCTTCCCATACAATCCTGACCGGGCACGTTATTTGCTGGATCAGGCCGGTTTTGTTGACTTTGACGATGAAGGATATCGTTTAGACCCTAATGGCGAGCGTTTTGTTGTCACATGGGCCTTTAGAGAAAATCCTGCTATTGAAGGCGTTGTTGTGCCTTTCTACATTAATGCATGGGCGGCCGTGGGTATCAGGGTTGAGCTGTGGCAAGGCCAGACACATCCGGCACCTGTTTTATGGGACGCTTTGGATTTTGATGATGATAATGACGAAATTGACATCTATCATGGCGGTTGGCAGGTAGGTGCAAATCCAAACCCAGAAGGTACTTGGGGTCATATCCTGTGGAATCCATCCAGATATACCTCTCCGGAATATGATGCAATCCAGGCACGGATGAATACACTGGAGGCGTTTGACAGTAACTACATGGTACAGGTATTTAGCGACTGGCAGCATTACTGGTACGAGAATGTGCCATACTTCCCAACAAACTGGACTATAAGGCTTACGGCTATCAATAATCGTGTAACTAACTGGGATACCCGTGCGCATAACCTTGGCACAAACCCCAATGACAGATGGCATCAGGTTGGGCTGAGCGAGGCTGCGCCGGTTGGCAGGTAGTGCTTGAATAAAATAGACATTAAAAAAGAGAGGGCTGAGAGGCCTTCTCTTTTTTTGATAGTTGATGTGCTCTAGTGAAGCAACCCCCCGTCTCCACCTTGTGGAGCCTTGCCCCCCTTCAAAAGGGGGCGCTTTGCACAGGCCGTGTAATACACTAGACGGGACGTTCTGATCTTATTAATAAATTTTTTGATGATTGATGTCTTAGGTGATTTGGTAAAAGCTGATTTTGCTTGAGTTTAATGTATTCCATTGCATGTGCGAAGCGCCCACTTTTGAAAGGGGGCTGGCTCCCGGAGGGAGACTGGGGGATTGCTTTACTCAACCCGCTCGCTATAAAAATTCCCTTTCAAATACTCGCCAATAACCACCCGCCGGCACGCAATCACATCGTCAGGCAGCTTGTCCATATCGCACCAGATCAATTCAGAACACTTCTCCGACTCCATAATGGCTGGTGTCCCAGCAAAATCCTTTACCACAAAATAAATATCATAATACGTACGATCAGCCGAAAGCCGATGCTGCATATGCACAAAAGTCAAGTCTTCGGCTTTGACGGCGATGCCTAATTCCTCTTTGCATTCCCGCACTGCGGCGGTGGTTGCTGTTTCATTTTCATCTACATGGCCGCTGGCGGCAATGTCCAGCTTGCCGTCCTGATATCCGGTATTTTGTCTGCGATGCAATAGCATTTTTGTGCGGCCATTATCCTCTTTTATTATAAGTGGGAACACCGCCGAAAATGATCTAAATGGTTCGCTCATCAGTGATGATGGCTCCCTTCTTTGGGAGGCTCCAGCCCTTCAATGGTCAGGTTGTTTTTTTGTGCGTAGTCCCACAGGGCGGCTTGCAGTGCTTCTTCTGCCAATACGGAACAGTGGACTTTGGCAGATGGCAGCCCGCCCAGGGCTTCCAATACTTTTTTATTGGTGATTTGCATGGCCTCCTGGATGGTTTTGCCGATAATCAGCTCGGTGGCCATGCTGGAGGTGGCCACTGCGGCGCCGCAGCCGAAGGTCTTAAATTTGGCATCCTGT
>Ga0123355_10012552_pt1 | contig 13128 bp, 9 predicted proteins | sample TergutEmb28metaG_3_FD_89872 | JGI IMG/M metagenome (GOLD analysis project Ga0123355, IMG submission 89872) | Embiratermes neotenicus P1 segment gut microbial communities from Petit-Saut dam, French Guiana - Emb289 P1 | ecosystem: Host-associated > Arthropoda: Insects > Digestive system > Gut ... | reverse complement strand
GTAATATAGAGATGAATTTGAAGGAGATCGTTATGAGCCTTATGCGCAAGCTGTCGTCAAGAAGCTTTTTTGTGTTTAACCTTGTTCTTATCGGGATAATCTTTGGGTTTTCCCTGGCATTTCTTTCTTTTTCGTGCAGCACCCCCCGGACGAACACCCTGGCGCGGGCTCAGGAAGTAACCCCGGTGGTGATTCCCCGCGATGCCTTGGCGGTAGCCGAAGGGCTCCAGACGGCTCTGCGGGCGGTTACCGACAGGGTGTTGCCTTCCGTGGTGGAGGTAAAAACCGTTTCAGTTCAGCGCCGCCAGCAGGCTCCCCGTTTTGAAGGCATCCCGTGGGACTTCTTCTTTGGCCCCCGCCGCCCCGAAGGGCAGGGGCAGGACAGGGAATTCCATTCCCGCGGCATGGGGTCGGGGATAATTATACGCTACCAACGGGGCACGTATTACGTGCTTACCAATAACCATGTCATTGACGGAGTTGACGAAGTTCAGATAGGGACATTCAACGGAAGGGACTACACGGCAGAAGTGCTGGGAAGAGACCCCCGCCGTGACTTGGCAGTGCTTTCTTTCAGAAGCGCCGCCCACTATCCTCTCGTGGAACTGGGCGATTCCGATGATGTCCGGGTGGGCGACTGGGCTATCGCCATGGGTAACCCCTTGGGCGAGCAGTTTTCCTTCTCTGTTACGATGGGCATTGTGAGCGCGGTAGGCCGCACCGGCGGCCCAGGCGGCAACATCAACGACTTTATCCAGACCGATGCCGCCATCAACCAGGGCAATTCCGGCGGCCCGCTTGTGAATATCTGGGGGGAGGTAATCGGCATCAACACGTGGATTGCCAGCAATATCGGCGGCGGCTCTGTCGGGCTTGGTTTTGCGATCCCCATTAACAACGCGATACGAACCATCGACGAAATTATCAGAACTGGCGCCGTCAGCGATGGCTGGCTTGGCGTTTCGCTGGTAGACCCCGACAGGGCAACGCTTTTGGCTATGGGGCTTGATGGAATGCGGGGATCCAAGGCTTCGCAAGTGTTCCTTGGCTCTCCTGCGGACAACGGCGGGATCCGGCCGGGCGATTTTATCACCCATGTAAACCGGAATGAAGTGCGCGGCAGCAACCAGCTCACCCAGATGGTGGGGAATATCAGACCCGGCGACTCGGCGGTGTTTACCGTAATGCGGGACGGTGCTTCGGTGGATTTTACCGTCCGCGTAGAAGAGCGCACTGATGGAGTAGCCGCCGACTCGCGCAGGCTTTGGCCGGGAGTTATGGTTGTTTCCCTTACGGACGAACTGCGTTCCACCCTTAACATGGAGAGCGATGCCCAGGGGCTTTTTGTGGCTCAGGTCATCGCCGGAACCCCCGCCGCCATAGTCGGCATTCAGCGGGGCGACAGAATCACCGCTATCAACGATACTCCGGTGCACGACATGGCTTCGTTTTACAGGGTTTTGAGAGAGAGGGCTGGCACGGAACTCTGGTTCAGCTTTATCAGGGAAGACAGCAATCTGGAGTCTATCAGATTCAGGCGGTAAAATTAATACTATAACCTTCGCAGCATCAACAGGAATTCCGATCCCCTGACCCGTTCGTAAGGCATAAAGTTCCTGCCGTCAGGCAGCGACATGAACTGCGATTCCACGCAGCCAAGAATCGAGTCGATGAACGGGGATCCGATGTTCACGTCTGGAATGGGGCTGCGGGCATTGGGCATATTGGCAAAACGGGAAGAATAGCGCGTAAGAAGCCCCCGGTTAGCCCGGTTTTCCGCGTTTATGTGCCACAGGAACCACGCCGCGCCGGAGCGGAGCACCACTTCTGCCGAGGATGGCCTTGAATGCGGCCACTGGATTAATGCCGTGTCCTGCGTATGGGGGATAAACGCGCGATCCAGAAGCTGGGCAAAAAGCGTTTCTGCCGGAAATTCGCGGCCTGCGGTCAGAAAGCGGAGCAGATCCGTTTCGCTGCGGGTGATTTCGATTAAATCCCTCCACGACATTTCCCCCTGGCGGGCTATTTCCATGACGCGGCCATCTGCCCCCTGATCCAGATTGCGCAGTTCCCATGCTTTGTCGCGGAATGCCAAGTAAGCTTCTTCGTAAAAAGGACGTTCGGCCAAGAGGACAAACGCGGCGTCAAAGGCGGCGACAGACTCGAAAAAGCGGTTAAGGTCAAACAGCGCCCTGCCGCGCTCTACCAGAATTTCCCCGCGCGCGCTTTCTATTTGAAGGCTCAGGTCTATCATGGAAAGGCGCCGCGATACATCGCGCTCCAGCCGGAATGCAAGAATCTGGGCGGGAATGTTATACGGCAAAAGGGATTGGGATCGCGCGTGCTCCCGCTGGGCATCGGAAACCCTTCCTTCCATGAGGAAGAGCCGCCCTGACCATGCGGCAAGAAGAGCCTGGAAGGCAGGGTCGGCAGCGGATCCTTCCAGAGAAGCTGCGTGCCGCCGCGCATCGGCAATATCGGCGCGGCTCGCCCCGTCGCCATCCAGCCGTATGACAATCTCTTCCAGCTCTGCAAGCCCTTCGTGGGTTATTCCGGCGGCGGGCAGGACAATGTCCCTGTTGCGCATCGACTGGCATCCTGAAAGAACCGCGCAGGCCATGACAAGGACGCCCAGGATTACGTGAATGCCCAGCGTCCGGGGAGTTTGCAGTGTGCTTTTTTTCATATCGCGCTCCTATCTGAATTGCCACATATACAGCCGGTTGTCCATTCCTATCCCGGCGATTTTTATCTGCCCGTCCATGAAAAGGTTGCCGATAAGCGGCCTGCCCCACACCGGCAAGGGGAAACCGGCAAGGGAACTGAAATTACCGGAGTAGCCGTGCAAGGCGTTGCCTTCGCCGGTAAAGAAAATATCGCCGTCCCATGTGGTGATATAGCCGTCTTCCCTGACAGAGAGGCGGGGGATGTTCTGCGAAGATACTTCGCCGTCAAGGCTGACCCGATACAACGTCCCTTCGGATTCAATAAGCCACAGGCTTTCCCCGTCAAACACCGGCTGCAAAAAGAATACGCCTTCAAGATCAAGCGGGAAGCCCGGAAGCATTTCGGCGGCTTCCGTGTAGACGGCAAGTTCCCCTGCCTGCGTAACAAAGGCGGCAAAAAGCCGCGGCTGCGCGGCAGAGTGCCGGGCGGCGAAAAGCAGGGGCGAACCAAATTTTATGCCCGAAACATGAACCGGCCAGTTGGGGAGCGGGCGACCATCGGCATCCAAAAGATATACTTGCCCGAAGATTATATCTCTGGGGTAAACGGCGGCGATGGTTCTGTTGCCGAAGTTGATGAACGATGGGGGCGAACGCAGGGCGGAACTGAATGTCCCCCAGCGGTTTACGGAAGCGCCTGAATCCACGGTATAAATCGATCCGTCCTCGCTGGAAAGGAAAAGCCGGCCTGCCCACGCTTGGGGCGGCGCAGACAAGCGTATGCCGGTAGTAAGCGGGAAACCCCTAAGGCTCGTTAACTCGCCATCCGTAAGGTTTACGTTGCCGGCAGAATCAGCCATCCACACGTAGCCGGCGCTTGCTGAAGCAGGGTGCTGGGGTATGGCGTGAAGGACTGCTCCGGGAGAGCCAAAGCCCCGCAGATCCTGTATGTTTCGGTTGAGCGGATCGATTGACAATACGTCATTGCCCCTGGTTACCAAAAGCCTTGTGTCCCTGCCCGGCTGCGTACTGAAAAGGCGGTTTGACGGCCGCCCCCGGGCGATGCCGCCGGGCGCATCAATGAGTTCCAGCGGGTACCCGGCAACGGGGACTATCCCCCTTCCGGCTCCGGGGATGACCGACAGGGAAACCCTAAGCACGCTGTTTTCCAGCGAAAGATGCACCAGCCCCTGACGGTACAGCCTGAGTATTGCGGCAAGCTCGTTGTTGCCCCGCAAGAAGAAGGGGAGGGAACGGTCGAGCGAATAAAACAGGCTGATTGATGCGGGGCCGGAAATATCCCGCGAAAGTGCGCGCCACAGATCATTTCTGGGCAAGACCTCGTTGCGCCTGACCGCATTTACCGCGGCAAGCAGGGTTTCAGCAGATTCAGAGATGAGCAGGTGGTTATTCTGTATCGTATAAAAGGGGGACGGTATGTCTACGCCAAAGGCCGATAACAGGGAAGCGAGAAAGGGCGGCACTTGGATGCGGGGAATGCGGTTCCCGTCCAGGTTGAGCCGTATGTCCTCTGTCAAAAAGATCGTTCCAAAAGCCCTGTCAAAAACCGCCCTTCGCTGCGCTTCGTTAGATATTTCTATGGCGATTACCGGGTGCGGCCTGCCTTCGAGCCCGAATACCGCGAACTGCGATCCTGACCACGAGAAAAGCAGCTCTTCCAGCCCCATGCGCAATGTCATTCTGGCTGCGCTGTCTGCCCTTCTTAAATTGCTTTCAAACTCAGGGCCGGCTGGGGTTCCTGCGGTAACGGCGGACGCGCCATCCAAAATTTCCTGAAGGGTTCCTGCGGCAAGCAGAGTCAAGTATTGCGTATCTTGGGGAATCATCGCCAAAATAGGCGTTGCCCTTGAGTTTCTTTCGATTATCTGCCGCAGCGCATGGTTGTGTGTTCCCAACGGCGTTATCAAGTTGATGTTAAGATGGTTAGGCTGGATAGAAACGCTCATTTCCACCCTGCCGGGGAACTGAAGCAGATTCAGGGCGGCAGCCATCTGCGGATCCGCATCGCCGGACGCCAACATCGCCGCTAGGGCATCGGGCGAAAGCAGGAATGCGATATCATGCCCTCTGGACTGAAAGGTTCTGGCGGCGGATCCGATTAAATCCCCATCGCGGGATGTGCCGTCCAATACAGACTGGAACAGCGGCAGATCGCTGGAAGCGACAAGCAGGTTTCGGTGGGCGCCGATAAAAAAAACCGTCCCGTCATCAAGGCGGAACTCAAAGTGGGAATCATTTCCTGATCGCACGTAAAAAAGCCCCGGCACATTGATAACTCTTGATAGCGCCGGAAGTATGCGGAAAAGCGGCGAAACGATGCCGGCATCCCAAGCCGCAAGGATGCGGTCTTCCGGGAGCAGCGCCGCTTTGAGCCTGCCCCCTGCGACCATGCGCACCCACCTGTTTTCTGTAAGCCCGTAGTTCCGTATTTGGTTGAACGTAGGCATGAGCGGCGCAAGCTCCGCAAGCGCCATGATGTCTGGAAGGGATCTGTGGGTTAAAACATTATCCGCAAGACGCGCCGTATTAGGAACGCTGACATAAAGCTCAAATGAATCGGGTATCACCGAGTCCGGCGCAATTCTTCCAATAAAGGAAAGCCCCGCCACAATAAGGGGGAGGGCGATAATGATGACAAGCAAAATGCTTATGACCGCAATCGCCGGGCGTTTTTTTCTGCCACTCATAATGGGTTATTTTCCCTTATACTGGCGAAAAAATCAACTATTGAGCTTGGCTTTCAATTTTTAGCATTCTGTGGTAGAGTGGTGCCGAATTTAAGAAAAGAGGAGGGATAATGCCAACCAGAAGCGAATATAGAGTAATTGGGGCAAGAAACAGCCGATTACGTAGTGTCATAGATTCTTTGAATACGGCACTAGAGTGTAAAATAAGCAGCTTGTATTCTATGCAGGACTTCAAATTCACGAAATATGTGGAAGGAAGTTTAAGCCCCTCGTTGATCGCGTTAGCATGCGGCTTATTTGACCGGGATGAAGAAAACGCGGCTTTTGCGGCGGGATACGATGCGCCGGCTTCGCCCGAGTTCCCCCATGCGGCGCAGTCTGATTATTCGGAATTCAGCGCGCAAGCTGGGGGAGAACAGGCAAACAGTATTTGGGCTGATGATTCCGACCCCGCAGAAGAAATTACGATTGACGGGAAAAGCTACTGGCTGAAGAGGTCAGAACAGGAAAAAATCGTATACAAAATGGCGAAAAATATTGAAGACTGGTTTTACGAACGAAGAATCATATTAGACGGAACAGAATATGCTCACCTATTGTTAAATATCAGGAAAATGCTGACCAGTCATTTTCCAATAGGAAACCCGAAAACGCCGGCTGACAGATGGATGAGCGAGGAACTTGCCAGAGAATTAAGATATAGGTTTGGCATATGAACGAAAGGGAGAACCGGGCAATGGCAAGCCAGAGCATATCAAGATCGAATGCGAAAAACCTTATTACCCAGACGATACAAGAATTTCAGACATTCGTAATGGCTCCTTTGGATAGGGACATAGATAGCTATGTCAAAAATGCTGATACCGGCGCGTTAAAACTGCACGAACACTGCCCTGCCTACGCAGACGCGGTCAGACATATCGGCGAAGTTTCCGACTCCATATTGGATCTGAACGACTCCGATATGTCTGAATTATTGAGCCTGTGCAGAGATGTAAGCGGGTTATACGGTTTGTCAGTTCATGGCAAAATACCGAACTGCGATGTATACGGGGGAATAAACGAGGAATTTACCTTCCTGTTCAAGCTGCCGTTTACCTGCTCTTACCGCTTCTCTGCCAGCAAAATGCTCGTAACGCTTGATTTGGGCGAGGGCGGCTCCTCAGCCAGCTTCGTATCGTTTGACGGCGATGCGGGCGAGCCGCAGGGCATAGAAGTCGATAACGCAAGGGCTCGGGCTAGGATGGTGCGCTTCATAGGCTCCCAAGCGATGAGCATACTGAAGGAGGGCAAACATAACCTGAGCAGCACAGAGCATTTCGATGACCTTGCGGCGAGCGTGGAAGGGCAGAGCATAGAGCTGCGGGACTTGAGCAACGCCGTGGCAGGGCCGGCGCTTAGGGTTTTGGGCGAATATTTTGCATTCATGTGGCAAGAGCGGGTCAAAAACTCGCGCTCCCGCAGGGGCGGAGAGAGCCGCGCCAGCGAGCCGCCGCCTGAAGATGCCCCGCAGGAAGGTTCGCGGAGGTGGGGTAATATTGTTCGTCCTTTTGCAAATGGAGACGAAGCTGGCATAAGAGCCAGAAGCAGGCACCCGAATAGCGGAGTTGAACTAACCGCAGAAGCTGCCGTTAACCATGATTTCAATTTTAATAATGCCAGAAATTTGGCTTCCAATTTGAGAGACACTGACGCATGGCGGCAGGTATTTACCGGAGCCTCCACAGCGTTCGGCGCCTCCTATAATTTATCCACAGTAAGTACCGGCGTGGGCTTTTCGTTTACTGGACAGATAGAACCGTGGGCTCGATTCCGGCAGTACTTTGATGCGAATAGACTGCTTGCGTTAAGCATAAATTTTCGCTCTCTGCTGGTAGACCCAATGGCAGTTGCTACCCTTGGTTTTGGCAAGACGATAGGTCAGCAAAGCGCCCTGCATTCGTCATTTTCTCTTGAGCATTCCCTGCAAAATGTTCTTTTTCCAAGAAGCTTTGAGTTTACCATTTCTGTCATGACGAACCTCCGCAATTTTTGGCACTGGTGGGATCGCCGATGAGCGGGAAAAAAAGCATGCCAGCTCTGAGTCTCCTACTGATATGCGTTTTCTGTGTCGTTGTTCCCAATGCCGCCATACAGGCGATAAGTGATGAGCAAGCTTGGCATCTTGTGAGCGAAGCTTTTACGGAATTTGAAAACGAAAATTACCAAATGGCTTTGGAAATGCTCGATGAGCAAATCCTGGGGGAAATAGGCGATACATTTCGGGCATCAACAGGATTTGCGATAAGAGCTCTTGCTTCTTTAAGGATTGGGCAAGTGGATGAAGCATTAAGCGCGATCGTACGCTCAATAGAGTTGGATTCGGAATTTGCTGATTCATTTCAAATCCTTGCATCGGTATATATGATGCTGGAAAGATATTCTGATGCCTTGCAGGCAATAAACAGGGCGATAGAGCTTGATGATCAGATACTGAGCTTTTATGTAAACCGCGCCATTTTATACATCTATTTCCGCCAATATAGCAATGCTTTAGATGATTTGAATTTCGTTCTAGGTATCAATCCCCAACACTCGCGAGCTTTGCATGAGAAAGCGTTCGTTTATATTAATAAGGGGTATCTGAGCGAAGCACTTTCCTATGCTGATCAGGCCATCAGCATCGTGCAGTCCGACAGCGAATTTTTCGGCTTGCGCGGGGCGATACACTATGACATAGGCAACCATGCCAACGCATTCATGGATTTTTCCAGAGCAATCGAGTTGGGAACCCCTCGCCCTGAAGTTTTTACCCGCAGGGCGTGCCTGCACCGGGAAATGGGCAACAACCACGGAGCGTTGAGCGATCTGAACGCCGCAATGCTGTTGTCGCCCGGCAATTACGAGCTATACGAGCAGCGCTTTTTGATTCATATGGACTTAGGCAATATGCTTGAAGCGGGAGCAGACTTTTTTGAGATACTCAGGCTCACCGCCCACGAAGAATACAGGGAGGACTTCGTGCGCAATACCATGCCGGTTTTCCGCTCATTCCTTCGCTCGATAGATAGCGTGATGGAAAGCGCGTCAGCCGCCGAAAGAGCCGCCTTAGAGGCAATACGCCCTGAAGTGCATGACTGGATTGACAGGCATCAGGGATGGGAATGATGCGCGGTTTCGCCCTGCAAAATGTTCTTTTTCCAAGAAGCTTTGAGTTTACCATTTCTGTCATGACGAACCTTCGTAATTTTTGGCACTGGTGGGATCGCCGATGAGCGGAGAAAGAAGCGCGACAGTGCCAAGGTTCTTGCTGGTATGCGTTTTCTGTGCCGTTGTTCCCAGTGCCGCCATACAGGCGATAAGCGATGAGCAAGCTTGGCATCTTGTGAACTCAGCATGGGCGGAATTCCTAAACGGAAACCATCAAGTGGCTTTGGAAATGCTTGATGAGCAAACCCTAGAGGAAATAACCGGCTCATCTATGGCAGCCGCAGGATTTACATTAAGAAGTCTTGCTTCCCATAGAACTGGTCAATTGGATAAAGCATTAAACTCAATTATGCGCTCAATAGAATTATATCCAGAATCTGCTACTTCATTTGAGATACTGGCAGGAGTATATCTAAGAATGGGGCGGTACCCTGATGCCTTGCAGGCAATAAACAGGGCAATAGAACTTGACGATCAGATATTGGACTTTTTTTCAAACCGCGCTGCTGTGTACAATCGCTTGCGCCAATTTAACAACGCTTTGGACGATCTGAATTTCGTTCTAGGTATCAATCCCCAACACCCGTATGCTTTGCATAGGAAAGCATACGTCTATTTGAATATGGGGCGACTGAGCGAAGCGCTTTCCTATGCCGACAAGTCAATCAGCATCGCGCAGTCCGACAGCGAATTTTTCGGCTTGCGCGGGACGATACACTATGACATAGGCAACCATGCCAACGCATTCATGGATTTTTCCAGAGCAATTGAATTGGGAACCCATCGCCCTGAAGTTTTTATCCGCAGGGCGCGCCTGCACCGGGAAATGGGCAACGACCACGGAGCGTTGAGCGATCTGAACGCCGCAATGCTGTTGTCGCCCGGCAATTACGAGCTATACGAGCAGCGTTTTTTGATTCATATGGACTTGGGCAATATGCTTGAAGCGGGAGCAGACTTTTTTGAGATACTCAGGCTCACCGCCCACGAAGAATACAGAGAGGACTTCGTGCGCAATACCATGCCGGTTTTCCGCTCATTCCTTCGCTCCATAGATAGCATGATGGAAAGCGCGTCAGACGCCGAAAGAGTCGCCTTAGAGGCAATACGCCCTGAAGTGCATGACTGGATTGACAGGCATCAGGGATGGGAATGATGCGCTGTTTCCCACGAACCGCGCAAACATTGGCTGTTCGTGCAGTTCGTGGGAAACGATACTTTTCTGTTAGAGTCCCAAGGCGTGGCTTACCGCCCCGATTATGCCGTTGCTGGTCAGGGTTGCGCCGGTTACCGTATCGACATTGGTGCTTTGGGTACGGATAATAGCGGCGGTTACGCCGCGTTCGGCGGCTTCATAGATAATCGGCGTTTCGTGATGGTTAAACAGCTCGATGCTGACGATATAGCCGCTCTGAACCGTTACGCGCACGGACAGGGGGCCGCTGTAGCCGTTAGCCGTTCCCTCAAATACGCCATCGCTGAAGTTGCCCCGCGCGCCGGGCACTATAGCCAAAACGGCGGCGGCAGGCGGCGCAAAAGGATCCTGGGCAAGCCCTGCGGTATTCCTGACGAATTCAACCGCGTTTGTTCCGGCTATGCGCCCAAAAACCACCACCTCGGTGATCGCGTTTCCGCCAAGGCGGTTGTTGCCGTGCGTGCCGCCCACGACTTCTCCGGCGGCGAAAAGCCCTGGTATCACATTGCCAGCCGCGTTAAGAACTTCTGTCCGTGTGTTTATCGTTACCCCGCCCATAGTGTGATGCACCGAGGGTATGGTAACCACCGCATAATACTGCGGGCCGTCAATCCGATGCAAAGGAGCCATGCGGTTAAAATCGGCATCCGCGCCGGCGGCGGCAAACGCATTGTAGCGGCTAATGGTCGCTTCAAGGGCGGCAGGGGGAATCCCAAGCGCTTCTGCCAGCTCTCGGGGAGAAGGCGCCATCGTGATGATTCCGCCCCTGATATAGTCCTCTATGATAGCAAGCCTTCCCCTGATTCTGGAATCAAAAACCATGTAGGCAAAGCTGTCTGTCTGCGCGAGGGTGGCTTCCGATACGACATCTCTGGTTGAAAGCTCGTTCACAAAGCGCTGGCCTTCCATGTTCACCAGGATGGATCCTTCGCCGCGCATTGCTTCTGTAAGCAATGTTCCGGTTGGGTGAGCAGTAGGATGCGTCTGGATTTGTTCCATGTCCACAAGCCCCGCGCCAATGGCATGAGCCATTTCTATGCCGCTGCCGGTCGCGCCGACATGGTTTGTCGTCCCAAAGCCCAGAAGCGCGGAATCCCAGCGAACCAGCATCTCGGGGTTTGCCCCAAATCCGCCTGATGCAAGGATGACGGCATTGGTTGCTATTGTAAGCCGTTCGTTGCCCCGTTGCGCGGCGACCCCCGTGATATTGCCGCCCGCGCCGACAAGTATCTCTGTCGCGCGGGTGTTCAGCATGACGTAGATGCTGGTGCGGCTTAACGCGCGGCCAAGCGCCGGCATCACAACCGATCCGATGCCCGCCCCGGTCTCCGTGCCGTGCGATCGCGGAGCGCTTGCGCCGCCGCCCCGCCCAATTCTGGTTATGCCGGTGCCGAAATTGTCGTTCAGCCAGTATACGGCCTCGGCGGATTGGTCTACGAGAATCCGTACCTGCGCTGGGTTATTTATGTTGCCGCCGCCCCTCATCGTGTCGTCGAACATGAGGTCTGTCGAATCTGAACCGGCTGGCTGATACCGCGTGTTTGCCGCGTTCATTCTTCCGGTGGCGAGCAGGGTATTGCCGCCTATCATGGGCATTTGCTCCAGTATGACGATATTTACCGCGCCGTCCTGATACGCCTGCAAAGCCGCCGCCACGCCTGCTCCGCCCGCTCCGATAACCACTATGTCGGCGCGGAGAGGATCCGCCCGTCCGCCCGCCTGGGTTGCGCAAGCGGTCGCCAGTCCAAGCGCTGCGGCAAGGATGGCCATCACTCCAAGTAATCTGAGCATTTTTGTCATTATTATTCCCCTTGTAAAGAATTTTGTAAGTGGGGCATTACGCGCCCCGCGTCATCATATCACCTGCCGCGCGGACTTACAACAGATGCCTGCATTATGATAGAGTGCAAAAGGAACAAAACGAATGGATGTTTTCTTCAAATCCATGCTTTACAATCTTGGTTTTTTTACCCGCGTATTAAAAGGGGTGGGGAGCTTTGCCCGCAGGGGGCAGGCGGCCTACAAGATCCTGATAATGCAGATACTCTTTACGTTCGTGGAAGCCCTCGCTATTTCCGCGTTTCTTGCCATCGGCATCGGCGCGGCGGTAACTATCATCGGCATGAACTTTCTTGCCGGGCTTTCCCAGGAGCAGTTGATTTACCCCTTGCTTATCATGATCATCACGCGCGAGCTAGGCCCCCTTCTTACGGCATTCATCATTATCGCGCGGTCAGCCACCGCCATCGCCACCGAAATGGCGGGCATGGTGGTTTCCCACGAAGTAGAAGCCTACATATCTGTCGGCGTTGACCCCATCGAATACCTCGCGGTTCCCCGCTTTTTGGGCGTTACCATTTCCCTGTTCATGCTTAACATTTTTTTCAGCATATTCGGGCTGGCAGGCTCGTATGTGGTAGCCCAGTTTTTTACCCCCCTGCCGGCTTCGGTGTATTTCAGCAATCTATTGGAGAATTTGACCTTGTCTACCCTGCTTATTTCCATTATAAAAAGCATAGCGTTTGGAATGATTATTTCCATAGTGGCGATAACCAGGGGGCTTGATGTGGAGCGCGCCAGCACGGAGATACCGGTCGCGGGGCTGAAATCTGTCGGGGCGGCGTTTGGGTGGTGCATCGTCGTAAAGGTCGCGCTGTCCGCCCTTTATTATATGCTGGTTTGATGGCATGGTGAAATAGTATGGCTGGGATTATCGAACTGGAAAATGTTTCTTTTGCCGCCCAGAAACAGCGCATCGTGCGCAATTTTTCCTTCGCGTTTGAAGAAAGCAAGGCCACGGCGCTGGTAGGCCCTTCTGGCTGCGGCAAAAGCACGGTATTGAAGCTTGCGGCAGGTCTTTTGGTTCCCTCCGAGGGCGAAATAAGCTTTCGCGGCAAAGATGTTTTTTCCATGAGCCGCCAGGAAAATTTAAGCTTCCGCCGGGAAGCCGCGATGGTTTTTCAGGACTCAGCCCTCTGGGCAAACCAGAGCCTGTACCAGATACTGGAACTGCCCCTGCGCATTCACTTTCCCCAAATGCCCCTGCAGGAGCGGGATCGCCGCATCTACGAAGCGCTTGGGGAAGTAGGGTATCGAAAGAGCCTTGAACTCCGGCCTGCTGCCCTTTCGATGGGCGAGCAGAAGCTCATCGCCTTTGCCCGCGCGATGATGTGCCGCCCAAGCCTACTGTTCCTTGATGAATGGACAGAGTCGGTGGATGACTCTGCGGCACAGAGGCTCATCTAGCTAGTGCAGCGCCATGTCCGGGAACAGAATACGGCGATTTTTGTGAGCCACGATTTTCGCATAATAAGGAATATTGCCGATTATGTAGTCATGATCCTTGACGGGCAGTTCTTCCGCGTGTTTT
>Ga0123355_10012551_pt1 | contig 13128 bp, 12 predicted proteins | sample TergutEmb28metaG_3_FD_89872 | JGI IMG/M metagenome (GOLD analysis project Ga0123355, IMG submission 89872) | Embiratermes neotenicus P1 segment gut microbial communities from Petit-Saut dam, French Guiana - Emb289 P1 | ecosystem: Host-associated > Arthropoda: Insects > Digestive system > Gut ... | reverse complement strand
TTAATAACAGACTATGTGCAGATATAATATAGCAAAAAATTATACATCAGAAATAGGAGTATGGAAGTAGGAGGATGGAACATACAGAAGCTGTTGCATGTTTTAGTCCCTCCCTGCAGTGTTTAATTACATTCTGACAACAGCATTATAATTTATTCTAGGCATACTTCATTTCTACTCCATCAACTACTATATTCTGAAAGTGGCATTTTATGCTCTCTCACTAAACTGAACACAATTGTTTACTGTTTACTCAAAACTGGTGTTTCATATTATTAGCCATATACAGTATATCAGATTATTTTAATACTGCAAGCACATGGTCTACTTAAAATAGCATCATATTTCTTTAATTAAAATGCCATTACCCCAGAGTTAAAATCAAGCTGCTTGCACCCAAAGTAGCAGAGAATTTAAATCCCCTACTCCCAGACAGTAATGGTTAGACAAAATTGTTCGATAAGGACTAGAATCACTTACCTTTAAACTTGAACATGGGATCAATCAACACAATATTAAATTCAAATTAAATATTTTCATATAGTTGTACCAGAAAATAACTCCTCAACCCACTTGACTAATACCAAGTATGCAACATGGCCAGCTGCCTTGTACAAGCAGTCATACCACATCTCTTGAGATGTTTTAAAGCTGGTACTTCATCCTGTCATGAACAGATAGAAACCTTATTCTCTGCCATTTTAAGAAGTGTTCAAGAGGTTAACTTGCAAAGAACACTAACATACCCTGCTTATGGGACATGACCATGCCAGTGGTGTTAGTGCCAAGCTTAATCATGCCTTTGCTGCGCTTCTTGTCCAGCATGCTCTGTTAATACACACAAATATACAGATACTTACTATATGTTAGATGTCTCTTATCTTCTAAGATAAGTTCAAATATATACACTGAATGTGTATTAGTATAGTTGTTAGCAGAAAATGAACAAACAATACACCAATTATGTGTGTCCCAAAATATGCAGGCAATAAGGTCATTACAAAATAAATATACTGCACCATACTACTTGAATCAAAGATGAGGTGTTTTCCTTAAATTTGGTGCTTAAATATGTGCGGTCATTTTAAATTCACGTACGAAGTGCCGAACTGGATCACTCTGAATCGGACCATGCCAAGCCAAACCAAGGCCTGCAATGCTAAGTGTAGACAAAAGAGAAGCAGAGAGCATGACTAAAGTTAACTGACAGTTTTTTTTTTTACTTTGTCCATTGCCTAATTTTTTAAAGCAGCACAATGTTTTGAAAACCACCTTTGTATCTGTCTTTAGGCAAAGAAGCAACAAACCCGGATTGAGACATTCTCAGTCACTAAATGCCACAGAAGCAGTAAACTTGTTAAGATATGTACCTGAGAACAGGTCTAGTTCAAGGGTAGTAACAGGAAAATGGATATTGAAAAATTAATAATTAACTACAAGACTCAAAAATAAAACCTGGACCAATCCAGAAATTAAAAACCATCAAAAGAACAATGAACACAGGCTCATCAGACCACAGACAACACAAAAATTCAGGACACACATATTTAAAATTCGTAACACCATCACCAACACTATCAGTGCAGAAAATTATGAATCTTCTCAAGGGTTCAATTTTATAAATTGATATATATAAATATATATATACATACAAATGTATTATTTAGTCAATGTGGATCATAATGGCATGGCAGCACATCTCACCAAAAGTGACTGTGAAGGGTTTTAAGAAGTGTTGCATATCCACTGTAATGGATGTGACAGATGATGATATGTTGTGGGATGGCAGTGAAGAGGATGGGCATGAATTTGGGTAAATATGGTATTTACCTGAATGCAAGATGACTGTAATCTAAAACAACCTCCAAATAAAACATATCTGACAAGGGAAAATGTATTTATAGAACTATAACACAACCCCCCAGAAATAAAACGTCTGCTAAGAAAAGAAATTTTACTATTAATTGCATATTTTTAATACACAAAGCATGTCAGATTCTATCTACCTTCACCAATCAGTGTCACTGTCTCCATCTTCACAGTCAATGCTTTCATCTTCTACACACTCACTCCAAACATTCCCATCCTCTTCACTGCCATTCCACAACATATCATCACCAGTCTCATCCACTGCACTGGACATACAGCACATCTTAAAACCCTTTACAATCACTTCTGGTGAGATGTGCTACCACGCCGTTATGATCCACACTGACTAAATAATGCATTTATATTTCTTGGTTTATAAACTTACTTGAACTGATAAATATTCACAATTTTCTCAACAGATGGTGTTAATAGTGTTAAGAATTAAAATACATGTGTTCTGGATTTTTGTTTTGTGTGTGTAGTCTGATCACACTGAGTTCATGGCTCTTTTTACAGTTTCTAATTTGTGGATTGGTGTAGGTTGTATTTTTGAGCCTTGCAATTAATTTTGAATTTTTCAATAGCCATTGTCCTGTTATTACCTCTGGACTAGGTCTGTTCTCAGGTGCATAACTTAACAAGTTACTGTTTCTGTGGTGCCCTTTGATTCAGAATTGCTCAATCTAAGAGATTCACCAGGTTAGGCACTTCTTTGCCTGAAGAATGGAAACAGCCAGCTTCCAAAACTTCAACTTCTTTAAAAAAATTAGACGATAGGCAAAGTAAAAAAAAAATTGTTTCAGTTAACTTTGCTCTGTCCTCTCTTTTGCCTATACATGATTAACCTTTTGACGCCTAACGACGACTATAGAGGTCGTACCGCACCGCTAACCTCTAAATGTTGCATTTTATATATTTTTTTAACAAATATAGGTACTGAATATTTTAAACATGGTATATACTCTCCGTTTTTTCCTCTTCAAAATGCAGTTTGTTTCATAAATCTTACGTATTTGGTTCCTGTATTATTCACATTTTATATACAGGGTGTGCTAAAATTAAAAAAAATAATTCCGGCGCCAAAAGGTTAATTGGCAATGCACACCTTGCTTTGACTCCACATGGTCTGGTTCAGAGCAATCTGGTTTGGCACTTCATAAGCAAATTTCAAATGACCATATATACTTAGGCACCAAATTTAAGTAAAAAACCTCATCTTGCATTCAAGTAAACATGTTAACTTTTAATATAATCATCATCATCATCATCATCACCACCACCACCACCACCACCACCACCACTAGTTTTAGCTGCAGGGAGATACAAACTGGGTGATGAAAGACACAAAGCTATAATTTTACCTTTTGTTTTGTATGGCTTGTCACCTTAAGGAAAGAGCATAAACTGAGGGAATTTGAAAACAGGATGCTGAGAAGAATATTTGTAGCCAAAAGAGAGGAAGTAACCAGAAATTTCATAATTTATAATGTGTCAACCATTAGGGTAACCAAATCCATGAGAAAGATAGATGAGACCTGTAGCACACACAGAGAATGAAAAATTCACAGACCATTCTGGTGTAGGTGAGTGATAATATTAAAGCGGATCTTAAACACAGCATTAAACTGGGTCAGAATATCAAAGAGTGGAGGGTTCCTGTGAATTTCACAGTGAACTGCTGGGTTCCTTACAAGTTGAGTTAAATTCTTGACTAGCAAACCAACTACTAACAGAATCTGAAAAAGAACCTTGCCTCACAGACTACGTCAACAATGCTCAAAATACCAGGAATGACTCATGATAGGGAAAAATATCAGGTGAAATCAAATTGCTCTCAAAGTTACAGGTATAATGATGGACAAACCTCCAGCTGTAGTATTAAATATGAAAATATGGTGATAGAGTACAGATAATGCACATGTCACACTGATCATGGAGCAGTTAGTGATTTATAGAAACAAGATGGCAGTGGCCTACCTTTGGGTACTATTTAATGGCTGCCTGTCAAATGAAAATAACTACAAACATCAAGACAGCTTATCTCAAATATGAAGTCCTCTCCCTCTCCAACAAGAATAGCTACATTGTTATTCATTAGTACACACTGAATTAATATTGATTACAGTACCAATTAGTCCCTAACACATTCAATGCCAAAACTGCTTTAGGTCAAATTATCGGAAAGGCTTCAATACTTTCAGCATAAATGTTAGGTCAATGTGGAAGTAATCTCCTTTTAGATTGAATACATGTATTACAAAAACACTGGAATTTTTATTTTCTCTTCTGTTTTCCTGTCTCTGTCATGCACTTATATTTAGGCAGCATAGTAACATATCACAGGTGTATAAGGTCAAAGTTTGATTTAACCTTTCATGTTTTTATGAACCTAAAAATCTAAAAGCGTAGTTGTAATACTTGAGAAGTCACATGGTAACGTGTAATTGCCTTAATAATAGTCCCACAACAGGTAAAAGAGAAATAAACTGCACAAGTGTCATGGAGGCACTGAAGGCAATGTGACAATAAACACTGCAACATGTTTGTCATCTAAGTAAGCGATGAGAGTATACAAGGTACTAAGAGGCAATAAACCAATATAAGTGTGATGATTAAGGCACAAAGGTCTCCAGACACTACGCTTCAAATCCAAAATGATATGTGTGGTTACCCAAAAAATTTTGACTTATACTGCCACAGAGGCTGTCTTTTATAAAGTTGCAGCCCTATATGGTACACATTTCCTCTGTTATGAGATACATTTAAGACAGGGGTAAACAAATTTTCCAAAAATTAACAGCCACCTCAAAATTTAGGTACCAGAAGGGAGACATGAAGTTTCCTACTGAGGAACCACAAAGTAGGCTCTACCATACAAAATTCAGTGGCTATGGCAACCTAATGCCTGGGATTTATGTGCCTCTGATTTAAGAAGTAACAATCTGTATACATTGTGCAACTCTTAACTTCCCTGAAATGTCTTTCACTCTTGTTATAACCCACCAGTCAGAGCATTTATTACATTTACCTTATATTTTGAAAGTGCTTGGTTTGATATTTCTTTCTCTTCTTCTGCTTGCTGAAGTCTTTCTTTCAGGTACCTGCAAAATAAAAAAAATAAAAAATAAAAAAAAAAACTTTTCAATTTATTAAGCCTTCGGTGTGACTTTATGAATGGTCGCTGGTTTTTTCGTCATTTCATACGTCAACCAGAATAACTTTCATCCTCACCTTTCAGATTCTGTCATTGTTCATTCTTAAAATATGCCCACACCATCCTATTCTTTACCTTATTTATCTTCCAAAATATCCTTAAATCTTCCCTAATTTTTGTTTCTCATTCTTCCTCTTCTGGCTTTTCCTTTTGCCCTTCTTACAAATCTCATCTCAGCAGCCAGTAGTCTATTAACACTTTCCCTCCGGCAAGGATTTAAACTTCAAAATCCACCCTGGGGCTCATTTTAAGGGTACTAAAAAAATTTGAAAAGTATGGTGTTTCCTGTCATAAAAATAAGAAATTTTTACACACCACAGCAGAAGTTCTTCTGTATCTCACACACAAAAAATGGAGTACTTACGTGTATTTAGAGTCTGACACCACAAGTGGAAATTTGAATGTCGGAATCACGAAATTTATGTCACTACACGTCCACAACAATTTACACATTGCACAGAGACAAGGTTTTTGCGGCACTGCCTCTGAAAATCAATTGTTACTTTTACTCCCAGTAATTCAGTTTTGTGTGGTACACTTCAAAACACTGCCCTATACAAAGTCCTACATCACATTTTTGGCAGTACATTGTGGTGCATTTCTTGACAGTTTTCCTGGTCTGGCGCTTGCTTCTCTCTGCACACATGCGACATGAGTGCTGAGAAGTCCCCTCCACCCTAGCATGTGTCGCTGGAATCCTACACAAAAAATGGTCTCTCTCTACAAGTCTGCCAGCTGGACTGCTAGTCTGACCTTGCACTTGAATTTCAGTACCAGCATTAGCAAGCAATCCTTCGGTGACTTTTTCATAGAAAATTTCCAGCGACATTTTTTTCTTGCTTGTTTTGTTATGCAAGATGTATAAATTGACCACTTACTTACTCCATGGTGCAGAGTCCTTCTTGAGAAGCTAAGTGGTTTGCAGCTAGTCAAGAAATTCCCCGCATTTCACGGAACCCAAAGGTTCATTACCGCACCCACAAGTGTCCGCCACCTGTCTCTATCCTGGGCCAGCCCAATCCAGTCCATATACCCACATCCCACCTCCTGGAGATCCATCCAAATATTATCCACCCATCTACGCCTAGGTCTTCGCAGTGGTCTCTTTCCCTCCGGTTTCCCCACCAAGACCCTATACACCCCCACCCCTCTCCTCACCCATAAGTGCCACATGCCCAGCCCATCTCATTCTTCTCAATTTTATCACCCGCATGCATTGACCACTACCAGGTCGAATAGATGAAAGAAAAGTTTTTTCCCCACCATTTTATTGTCTTCCTTGCGAATGAATAATAGGACAGCATCTAGTCTGATCTGTCCACACCAGTTTTATACTTGTTGTAGTCCAACACTGCAGCTGGTTTTTTTATGATGTGCCCCCCTTGATGATGGTGCCTCAATGTGATCCCATTGGCGTGATATTTTTTGCCTTTCTTCAGTTTTCCAGAAAATGCTTGTTTAGGCATTTCTTTTTTGTTGGACACCACTGTGCCTACAGCCTTTGTTTTGCAACCCCATAAATGGTCGAAAATCTTTGGACTGGAAAACCATCTGTCCCTGTACACACAGTGGCCCTTCCCTTCTATTTTATTACACAACCTGTCAACAACACTGAACGCCATGTTGTGTTCTGAGTTGGCAGGATGTGCGCCAGTATATACGTCCAGGTTGTAGACATAACTGCCTTTTGCCTCACAAAGTTCAAACATTTTTATCCCATATTTATGGGGCTTTCCTTTGATATAAACATGAAAGAATATACACCCTTGAAATGGGTATATTGCCTCGTCGATGGCCAGCTATTCTTCCAGTGTGTAGACGTCCTGAAATTTTGTGATTTGTGTGTCAATAACTGGCCGAATTTTGAATAGTGGGTCATGGCCTGGCTGTCCCCTAGCTGCCTTTGCATCATTGGAACATTGTCAATACCGTGAGGAACCTATCCCTGAGACATTCCAACAGAAGTTGCATATGGTGTGTGAATAATCAGATGCAAACTCCAGTAATCCCACAGAGATGACTTGCATCACATGCTCATGTGTATGATTATCGCAAAGAGTTTTTTTATTTCTTGCAGTGAGACTGTGTTCCACAGTGCAAATACAGGTTTGGGTGACAGACAGCCCTCTTGCTTCTTTTTGTTTATTTGCTGCTTTGCATATCAGTTTGTTTCCTTCTGTATAAGTTTGAAAATTTCTGGGCTGAATAATATTTCAAATATATCCCAAGGAGAGCTGTCTTCAGAATTTTGGAAATTTTTATTTATCCCTGGTACACCAGAGAACCATCCGAATTTGTTCTTTCCATCCTAACTCAAAATCTGTATTTGCACGTTTAGGAAGGGCCCTGCATATTCTCTTCGTGCCTCTGTCAGATTCTGGCTGGACAACTTCCTCTTCCTCGCTGCTGCTGATGAAGGATAAATTTACTTTGTAGGTGTCGCTGTCAGAAAGTTCACTAAAACTACCAACATCTGAGTCTGAATCATTGAAAATTTCACTAATTTTATCAGTTCCGATAAACATATTTCGTGAAGTATTTTCTGAACTAAAACTCTGTCCAGGTTTTTCTGTTTTGCTTGTAGCACTCCAAACATCAACTGTTGATAGTCAGACCTCATTGATACTTTAGACCTGAATGCTAGGTGAGAGGCGCAGTGATTCATTGCGTCTGATGGTGGGGGTCAGCTGCGATATCAACAAAGGCATGCATTGAGTCAAACATCAAAACAGCTTGTTGTGCAAGCGTTCCCTCGCGAGAGTCCAGCATATGCAATTACAAGGCTGGCAGGAAGCTAACAGAGTCACTGAAACTATAAACATGGGAGAGTTTAATGGTACAAACCTGAAGCCATTATCTCCAATACTTTTTTTTAACAAGCTTATGAAAATCAGGAAGTACTAATGCTCTGTCCAGACAGCTGGCATGAGAGGTCGCACAGTATTAGTACACCACGCGGACAGGAAGTGTTAATATCATCTTTGGTCCAAATCCAGGTTTATGCTTCACAGGTTAATATCAAAATGCAGTAACTGTTAAATAAATAAATCTTTACGCCATTTCTCATTTTCAAAGTACATCACAATCTAATCAATAACTGTTGTGCATTCTGTAATACATAAGTCATGAACATCCACACTACAGTGAAAATGAATATTTTCACCTCCTTCACAAATACATCTCAGAAGCAACAATGGTACAAGTCTGACCTTTGTTGTGAACTACACTTCTTATGTTGTCTAATCAAGTGGATACAGAATTGCTTCTGTCATGTATATTATTATTCTCTTTTGTTAAATGGGTGTCATGCCTTTTTTACATTGCCACTTCTGAGTAAGGACATGGATCATTAGGTTACTAATGTTTCAAAATAATCTACTGCCTCCATCTTCAGGGTAGAAGGTTGAAGCAGCATGTCCCTTCAAAACACTGGTAACAACCCATATACCTATAAGATGGCATAATCGAAAAGACCATAATCCAAATTTCTGCTACGGATAAAACCTCAAATCTTATGACAGTACCTGTTCTCCATGACCAGGGCATCAACATCAACTATTTTCTTATTGTCTCCCTTTAACAGAGAATTCAGTTCATGGTTCAGGCGATGAACTTTACATTTATAAGCGTCCCTCTCCGTCACTAGTTCTTCCTTTTCATCCAGTACTGCCTGTAGGTCAGCCCCCATCTGTGTGCACTGCAAATGCACCATGATATGATAGAGTATGAGTATAAAATTCCTATGCTTAAAACTTGCAACAAATATAACATCTAAATTCACACAATGAAGCCTCTTCAGGGGATCAAATGTCCATATGCAGTAAACATCTGATGCTGAACAGAAATTCCATAGTCATGCACGGATGTGATGAATGACATGAGCTGGGCAATTTACCACATACACCCACTCTAAGATAGCCTTTGATATAATGCAATTTTCTTGGAAACGCACAACCATTTCATTACTGACTCATGTAACTTCCTTATGTACAGCTCTCCACCACAAACTTCAATTTCTGTAGTATGACTCACATCTGTGTCCATGATTGTATCACATGATTTATTAAACTTCTGTTCAAGACACAGTTACTGTAAATATTCACAACTAACAGACCTCTTAACCTCTGTAGTCCAGGAATAGAGGATTCTAGATCATGTGGTACTGTGTGGCTGATGAGTGTATTTTATCCCATTGATAAAAGTTTACAGACTGAAATGCAGGACTGTAAATCTCCCAGTACTACAGGAATGGAGGCCATACTTTTTAACATACGGTAATTACATTATTACTGAAAACTGCAACACTTGGCCAGCTTGACCACCCACATATGCACTGATGCAGTAGTGTGATGCACAGCCAGTAAAGACTGAAACGGATAACATATAATATGTATGGCACTTAGTGTTGGCACTAACAATATATATGGCACAATAAATTGGATCTTACCAAATAATATGAAAAGATCACTAAGCATTTACTAAATGACATTTAGTAACTATAGTGTTAAACATCCATACAGTCACAGACTATCCACACGAGAACATTTCCAAAACCAGTGCCATGCTTCCTCTTGGAATGTGAGCAAATATAGAATTAAGTAATCATATCTGATGGATACTAAGGTATTATGGAACATATCTGACATAAAGTAACTACTTTTGTGGCTCCAAGAATACAGAAGGAGACAGACTGTATGCATGTACTGTGGTGAAAGTAATTGTATTAAAAGTTATAGGACGTGATGTTTGAACAGTGGCAGTTCATTGCTACAAGTACAGCTATTACGAGAAGTCGGTTATGACAGTTTAAGAGTGCACTGTTAAAGGGCCTGTCTATTTTATCTTCCATTCTTACAAGCAACCTAAAAGTACTCAGTATATCTATAAGCTGCTGGTGCAGCCTCACCTCATGTTAGATGCAATGTATTTTTCTGAAAGTTACCTAGTGAGAAGAACATGACGGAAGGAAAAGCTAACAGGGGGCATGTGAATGTCCTGGACAGTGACCACTCTATAACCATAGGGTGTTTCCCAGAGGAGTTAAGAAGCAAAGTGGAATCATTTCTGTGAACGGAACTGCTGCTACTGATATGCTACAGTGTCTTCCACCCCACACTGAAGTCCAACAACTTATTATTGTTATTACGGCAGGCCCACATTCTTGTATGAGACATTCTTTTGTCAAGGTTATGTAAACATTAACTGATGATGGCAGAAGTAATGGGGTTTTCATATATGTATAGCCTGGATTGTGTAACTGGTGTGAAACTTTCTAGATAGCCATCCGTAGAGTGGTGTTTCAAAATTCAAGATTTTGAAAGTGACAATGCAAAAAATATGCCAGTCAGTAGCAATAATATACTTGCGAAAATATAGGTGCAACTGAAATAGACATTTTAATATATCTTTATAGAAGGATAATGTCAGCAGCTCAGAGAGTATGGTGCCATATGGTAGGATACTTACTGACTAATAAGCTGAACAGGATATGGAAAGAAAAGGTTGTACCATAATTTGCAGTACTATCCTGGCATTGGCCTAAAAGGACCATTAAAACCATGAAATGTCAATCAGGATAGCTGGTCTCCAGGCAGAGATCCTACAGCAGAATGTCCCAGATATGAAGCAGGAGTGCTAACAACTGAATCATCATTTTTGTTACCCATGACCTCAGAGCCTGATCACAATATCACAGACATTCCCTGATGACGGTGGTCAACTGCCGAAACATGGAGGAAGAAAAATCATATGTGTGAATATATTATATGCTTTGTATGTGCAATTAGCTGGTTTTTATAATAAAAAGTGCCTGGGAAGTATTAATTTGCATAGTATCAATGACCTCATGCACACACATAATTTCTGCCTGCATGGATATCATGAAGATAATACCATAAATTTTTGAGTATATGGGGTGACTCAATAGGTACCTTCAAACTGAGTGTCTCCAGCTGCTGCACCAGTTCTTCTCTCTGGTGGGCTGGGAATGCTTGGTTGTCTCCCACATTTGTGCCTGAACGATGTTGCTCCAGGCTGATACGCAGCACCTGAACAAGACAGTCAGGTAGTGATATATTACTGACAGAGTATTACCTCATTTACAGAGCTGAAGTGCCCCAAAATGTGGAGAACCAACAATGCTGACAGTACCTTAAGACATCACTACTCCTGCAGCATGAGCTTGCCAAGCATAGTACAGTAAAGGTGTCTGTTTCCTGGAAAGTGATTCTATACAGTCTGTTACCTCCATCATCAGGTTTGATGTATGCATATATGCACCTAATCTGGTGATGGTAGGAGCAAGTTCTTCTAACACATTAATATTTCTACAAAACTACACAGCATCACTTCACAAAAGGCAGATATCTTCATAATTACTGTAGTGAGAATCTTAAATCTCACATAATACTGTAGTTAATCCCAACCAAAAATACTTTTCTGATCTTGCATCAAGTAACTTTTTCATAGATGAAGGACCAGTTGAAAAGTTGTCTTTAAAAAATGCAGAGACTCATATGGCCTGAAAATATTTTGTAGGTCGTGCATAGTGATTGCCAGAAATGTTCTGAATGGTCCTCTATGAACAATATTCCTCAGCACTGCTGAAGAACAGCATTTTAAAGGCAACTTCACATAATGGCTCCTGAATGCCACTGGATTTTAAATATCACTCCTGCATCAAATCCCTCAAGTCACTATATATGTACTCACTAAGTATGAAATGACTGTAATTTGTGGAACAGAACACTCCATTTACACATTACCATTCTTCACTTCTCTCCTAATCCAGTAATTAATCATTATTGCTACAGTGAATATAACAAACTGAATCTGAACACATTTACCTTGATGTCCCCATGTGCATCACGAAGTTTCTGTCTCAGATCCTCCACCTCAATCCTTAGTGCCTTGTTCTGTTCTGTTGTTTCTGTTAAAACTTGTGCCAGGCTGTTGCCATATCTGTTTGAGTTCATACCATCAGGATAGAACATGAGGTAGTTAAAGCCCTATAACACAGGAAACAAACACTGCAATGAATTACTATGAGAAAGCACATCATATTGTTAACAATCTCTACGTATGTATGATGACAGTCAAAACCCTGTTCAACCATATCTTCCGTAGCAACCCCCTCCTCTCTTTCTGAAGCAGACAGTACAGCACAGAAACTGGATAAGAGCCTAGTTTCACATGTGGCAGAGTTTATGTAAAGGAAAGTAATGCTTAGATAACCTTCAAATAAAGATAATCAGGATTCTCCCATCAATAAATAAGTGTTATAATTAATAACAATAAAGTATATCTGCTAAACAGAAGATCAGAAAACTCACTAGGCATTTTATACACCTTATACACCAGGAAATATGGTACACTTGCAAATGTTTTGGTTAAACAGAACTTGGTTTGGCATGATATAAAACTTTGCCTGCATGTTTAAATACAGACACAGAAATCATACAAAGTTACACATATGTTTCAGTTAATTCTTCCGACAACAACAAATGAAGGACAAAGCATACAATGAGCCTTGTCCAGGCTGCTTGTTTTAAAGGTAAGCGTCATCTATAAAAATGAGAATTACTAGTAACCACACCTTGATACTCATTTGGCACAACACCAGAATCAACACCTTGTTCTATACACATCTTGATTCCTGGACTTTAATTGTACTACTTGTTTTCATATAATTAACTAATCTATACAAATTCCTTCACTGATGGACAATTCAGAGATTTATCAAGACTCCATAAACATGGCAACTCAACAAGATGGAAAAGAATAACAAAGATTCCAAACAGCTGCTAATACTCATTACCTTCTGTACCACAACTAGTACAGGGAACACCATTTTACACAAATGTGCATGCAATACCACATCTCTTGCCACACTGCAGTAACTACGCAGAAGAAAACAACAGCCCAATTAATTACTGTTACCACAGTTTACTATGCCTGAACATGCCTGTATGCATAGGATGTATTTTTGTTAGAAATTTTCTGCTGCTAATGAAGTCATAAAATGCCACATGTTCTTTGTGTTAATA
>Ga0123355_10012550_pt1 | contig 13129 bp, 7 predicted proteins | sample TergutEmb28metaG_3_FD_89872 | JGI IMG/M metagenome (GOLD analysis project Ga0123355, IMG submission 89872) | Embiratermes neotenicus P1 segment gut microbial communities from Petit-Saut dam, French Guiana - Emb289 P1 | ecosystem: Host-associated > Arthropoda: Insects > Digestive system > Gut ... | reverse complement strand
TGGCCATTATCTCCGTAACCGTTCCGCTTTGGACTTAGGTGTTTTGGGTTATATCGGTATAGTTTAGTATAAGGAACACCCTCCCGAAGTCTGGCACATTCCTCCTGGGACACCCTGTATATACCATATTTACCTGAATGCAACAAGAACTTGATCTCAGACAACCCTCAAAAAAACACATCGCCATGGGAAAATGTATCCATTTAAATCCAAGACAACCTGCTGAGATATATTTTGCTAAGAATTGGATACAGTTAATGCACAAAATATATCAGAGTCCATCTACTTTTACCAAATGGTGTCTACCTCTCCACCTATAATGTCTGCAGAGTGTCAACCTTTACAACTGGTGCCTTCACCTTCCTCACACTCTCTGCTATCACTTTCAGCCTCTTCACTGTCATTCAGCAACATATCAGATCCATCCACTGCACTGATCATACAGCAATTTTTAAACTCCCCCAGAGTTGCTTATGACGAGATCTCTACCATGCCATAAACATACACTAACAGAGAAGAGTCACAATGGTCTTCTTCATTCTTCCAGTCAGGGTCAAAGCTTGGCCCCATGCCACGAGCACTTACTACAGAACTGTTTTAGTTGGTCTCTGAATGGTTTGTTCACCACAGCATCGAACAGATGCCATTGTGAAGTCACTCCCCCATGTATGACTGTACAGACCACGTTTATGATCTGACTGCGGCTTCTATTTCCCTACTTAATAGTCCCTTAACTCTCTAGAGCTGAATGATGGATGCAATGTGTGGGGTTCAAATTTCCTAACAAAGCAGCATATGCACTGGCCATATATGGCCATTTTTGTACAGCCCTCTTGAGTATTTTTTCTGCCCCAGTAACCTTGGTAATTGTGGCAAGACTGTTGTTTATTCAGAATGCCATTGTCTCACTCTCCTTTCCTCCTCTTTACAAACCTCGGTAAGATTTCATAACATCTCTACTATACAGACTGACAGCTGGGATGCCTAGTTACTTCAGGCATGTGCCTGTTATTGCTGTCAGTGTGGGCCAGTATGAACATGATACAAAAGCATGCCACTGAATTTGAAACCTCTCTCTCTCCCCCCATCCCACTCCCATAAACACACACACACACACACACACACACAAATGTTCAGTCATGTACCAAAATATCTCCTGATCAGACTCAACATGGGGGGGGGAGAGAGAGAGAGAGAATTGAGATTCACAGCAATGATATAATTGCTTGTGGTATATTGAAGTAGTCCTGGGACACTCTTGAAGCAATCCTACATGAAGTACAGCTCAAAGACTGCAATTTGACTCACACTTCTTTGGATCCACCAATGGATTCACATCACAGCTCAAACATTTTTCTTTTGTTCTCTCTAAATTCACAGATGATATCTTCACACAATTATTTTATCAACAGTGCAACATAAAAGTAAGATCCAAATATACAATTCCAACCATGACATACATATATCAATATCACTGCTTTCCTCATGGGACCCATACATGATAAAGCAGTATGCACAACAGAGGCCACTGTAGAACAGGGTGTTGCAAGATGGTAAATCCACAAACATGACCAGGCATCAGCAAAGCCAGCACATGATTGACGGAGCACACTTCCAGCAGCAGCATTTTAGCCATTTTTTTTTCTAAAAAATGTAATCAACAATGTTTTATTTACTAACTAAAATTTTCTGCATTTTACTTTTCAAACTTTGGGCCACCCAAACAGAACAGTGCAAAATACAGCCAGTTATGAGCAAAAATCAATACCAAAAAGGGGGGAGCCAAAAATCAGTTTCCCTAGAGTGACAGAAAACAGAGAGGTGGTGCTGTCCACACATTACACAACAGGATGTGTAAACACCAGATGCCGATATCCTATGCATGTGGAAGTATATATGAGGTGGCATGATAACAAATCGTCGTAACAAACTGAACATTATTCTATCCATGTTTTGTGTAACAGATTGATTTTATAGTACTTAATTAAACTAATTACACATGTAACCACGAACAGTGGATCACTGAGTCCAGCAGTCCACAGTGATCTATGGTATAAACATCAACAGACAGCAAAAGGATATAACTCCCTTCAGAATGAAGATTAGTGACATAGATATTTGTCTGCAACTAAACATAAAACTATCATGAACTGTAAAATACCTGTAATTAATCCACATTTTGTATATTACTTGCAATATTTCAATTCATAACACTGTATTTAACTCTCTATATGCACATCTTTGATAGCATTTACTAGTAAAGTATTTCTCTGTCAATGACCTCCCTAAAGATAGCCTATAGAGGCTGAAACATGTAGGATGAGCATCACAAAGTAACAAATAGTTATCTGCAGTTACGTGTGCAATTACTTTGAATAAATACTGCACAGTCAGTCATCATTGCCTGTGTTTCAGAGGACAATAATAAAAATAGAGGATGCAAAAGAAGAAGAAAAAGTGATGAAGTCTGCTGAAAAGGAACAATTTTAGCCACAACAATTCCCTAAGGGAAATGTAAATACCTTTGCTGCTAGACTATAAAGTTTATTTACAAATGTTCCTTTTTATTTTTGGCACGATATTGGACATGATTACATCCCTTATTCAGAAAAGACATGATTATGGTAGAGTGTTGTGCACCACCTGGAGCCAGACTGTACACTGTCAACATTTTGTACAACCTCTGTTGTGCAAAACTGTTTGATGGTGCATGAGCTGTCTTATAAAAAAACGACTGTAGTGCTATCTCTGAAAGATGTTTAGAGATGCATGTGGGACAATGTCATCACTATGTGACAGACTGACTGCAATCCTTCCCCTTGTAGGTTTCTTGTTGCTCATACAGAGCAAAGAACGCACACTGAAACTTCAACCCTACTGATCTACAATTCCAGGCAACAGATAAAATGAATAATAAAGTTCTCCTAGCTGTATTGTAAAAATCAGTCCCATCACAGGCCTGGAGTGGCCCAGAGGGTTCCAGGAAGTTAAGGTTCCCAGATTACATGACAATAGCACAGGATGGTGGTAAGGTTGTGAGTCTTATGCACCAGCCACCTTTACCCCCAGGAAATGCTCCTGGTACTCATTTCTGTTAGAGGCTGCGTCGACCCCTGGGCCACAGTGTGATTGGAAGGATTATGTCAATGAAAATTTCCAATGACACCATCTGGAATCGAATCAGCGACCTTCCGATTTGTAGCACAGCACCTTAACCACTGTGCCACTGCGGTCCCCTCTAGCTATATCGTACACCATCTAAAATCCAGCATTCTACTGATAAGCACTTGCTTCACATTTCTTTGAGATGGCAACTCCAATTTGACAGTGCACACTGAACATTCAACTATGTTATTCAAGGAGGGAGCAGCACATAATATGAAAGAAAAACATCTGAAACTACAGTCTACTGGGTTAATTAATTCAAAAACAAAGTGCTAAAAATCAGAACAAAAATACGAAGAAATATACCTCTTTTTTATAAAATTATGCGTGAACAAATTGAATCTGGTAATTTAAATCCCACCATTCTACAGACTGCACCTGGCATTTAATTCTGGCACCAATGGGTTAAAAGCATGAAACACCGAAATCCCCCATTTTCTCAGGAGCTCCCCTGGCCTTCTGTTCCATACCACTGCCAACCAATCCTCTTAAATTCAACGGACATTGAACCTTTAGGTTCATTTCTGACAGATTCTACTAGCAGTTGTTCTTTAGGCAATGTTTAGTGGCTTAGAATCATATATGTTGGTAATATGCTACCATCTGCCAATACTGCAAACATGACAGTTACTTGTAATTACCCATTGTTTTCATCACCATAGATTTTGTCCCTCCAATACTGACATAATCGCAATGCCTACTGAAGTACACGGTAGTTTCATCAGCATTTCCTATATGTCTCAGAATGTAATCATTCACTCTCAGAAGTGCAATCACGTCACATAAAAGCAACAAGCTTCTCCTTAAAGTCTGCTGGTTTCACTGAAAATTTTTTGGGTGTTATATTTATCACCTTCCCCTTTGGGTGCTTCCATCTTTGTAATTCTGCATTTGAAACCATGAACTTCCTTGCTGCATTGCAATTACTCATTATCTCAGCATAGTTAAAGAGCATTAGTTTACAGTTCTACTGTATAGGTTTATACAAATCAGATAAAAAGAATGTTTTGCTAAAATAAAGAAAGCAATTTTAAGAACGTCATTACCTGTTGACCACCTCCATAGAATGCAATGACATCTCCATGTTCACAAGTACACTGAAGTATTCTGTAATTTGGCTGGACTGCATTAGCTTCAGCAGTACCTCAATAGCAATGAGTGGATTGCTTTCAACCAAGTCCGGAAGCTACAACCACATCACCAATGGTGTGTCACTAAGAATAATTTACTATACAACACTTAGGTTTGCCATTAAATAAGATTCAAGATTCTCACAGTGGTAAATATCAGATGTAGAGATTGACCTACACGCAATGAAAATTAGCTGCAGAAGCAAAAGGCAAATACAGAAAGGGGCATGTCATAATCAAGGTAGTTAAGAGGACTGTACAGCCAAGAAGTAAATTACTCAGCTATGTACGATTTCTAAGAGGAAATGTAACATTACTGCAAATGGATGAAACCGATACATGAACTATGGTGGATGTCACCAGAACCATTAATTTGGCCTGGGAGTAAACCCAGAGAAAACTAAGCAAACATATAACCTTTTGAGACCACCTTATCTTCAAGCACTGGATGTCCACTGATGAAGGAATGTATCACTTGACATCTGACCCTTCAAGATGAGGCCACTATGTTATCCTGAAATGCTAGGCAACAGACATCCAGTGACAGACCAGAACATCCCAGATGAATGAAGATCTTGGCAGATTATGAAACCTAAAACTCTCAATGCTCACGGGATCAGTGAAACACTTATTCCCTTTTTCCATTTCTGCAGCTCTGACTGGCCAGAATACTAAAACCATCATATATACTCAACACATTATCCTCTTCCCAGTCACTTCAGCAGCCACCTGGACCAAATGTGGTCATCATAAAGATGGAGACAATGTGTTCTCCCACACTGTCACAACAAACCTACCATACTACGCAGCGCAAAAACACCAAAACAACCATCACTTCAACTACATCCACCATCACAACCTGAAAATTTTAATGTTTCACGCTTCATACATAAAAAAAGGTAAAGTTCACCCCAGAACAGGCCACGAAGGCCCAGAGGGGGGAGTAGAGGTATAGCTCTACTCTTTCTTTAACCTTGGCACTAGATAGGGGTGGGTGGTCAATGCCATGCCTGGCCACTTTACCCCCTGGAAGTGACCCGGTACCCATTGTATAGGAGGCTGGGTGGGCCCCAGGGGCGGTCTGGACAGGTGCAGAAAATCTTGCCCCCCCACCGGGATTCAATCCCCAGACCATCCAGCCCATAGCAAGTAGCTGTACCGACTGAGCTATCCCGGCTCACGTTCTTCATACATACCATACAAAATTCAGGATCTCAGTCTGATTTTCACCACATGTGTTATGCACCTCGTTTCACTCTAGACACTCCTCAAATGTGTTCTGCAATATGTTTCACCCTTGATCCTCACCAAATATGTAGTGCAAAATGTTTCATTCTCGATTCTTATCACATGTAGTGCAAAATATTTCATTCTGGATATTGACCAATGTTTTGTGAAATATACAGTCGAACCCGGTTTAAACATCATCAACTTTGGCGACACCTCGTCTATAGCAACAGATATTCTGTGGTACCAATTAATTCCTCACTGTTAACCATAACATTATACTCCTCCATTAGAACAACACTCATTTATAACAACAAAAAATACTCAGTCCTTTTCATGACGTTATAACCAAGTTTGACTGTATTTAGTTCTTGATATTCACCATGTGTGGTGTGCAGTATGTTCCACACTAAATACTCACCTTGCTTGGAGTAAGTCCAATGTGATATACTAACTTTGGGTCATTTTCAAGTTCAGCCAATAAATGTTGCTGTTGTTGAAGTGTAAGGGCACCCTTGAAAGCACGAGCCATAAGCCTTTTGGCCTCAACACCTTCACAATTCGAAACGCACATAGTTACATCATATGCTGCCTTATGTTCTGATGGTTCTGTTGTATTCAACCACAACAACTGAAAAGAGTAATTGGCCATCATTTGTAAAGGATGCTAATTAAAAAAAACTTTCAATAAAGTCTCTTACATAAGCAAAACTGTATCATGCTACTCAAGTATTAAGCCCTTAACACACTAATTACCAAAATGTTCAGCTACAGAGTTGACTGATTTTAAGTGGCACACATACAGATAAGAACCACTGAGACAAATGTAGTCGCAAAAACTAAGAATTACAAGACTGTACCTCATCCTCACAGCTGTGTATGGGGGGGACCACACGCAAGAACTCTGGCTTGTAACACTGTTCTATTATTGGCTTCTGCCCCACCAACAGTGCTTCAGCTGTTTTCTTTGCAACACTCTGCTCTGGAAACAAACTGCAAAACAGAACACAGGTGTCACAGACACAAGACATTCCAGAAAGAGATTTGTTTAGATGCTTCCACAAGTACAAAGTCAGCAAAACCATAAATAAATACACAGTAGAATTCCTTTATCTGGCACTCACAGGACAGAAAAGGTGCTGGATTATCAAACAGTAATTTAGTTCTTACAGGTGATTTTTTTGTTACTGCCCTCCGAGAATGTGTACTTGCCACACACTTTCATTTAATCAAACAAAGACGTAGCTTTGTCGATTATCAGAAGCCCAGTCACAAGGTTTCCTTTGGGAATACATTGCTGGAAACCACTTATACAACACTTTGTTGAATTGAACCAATTTAGACTCTTAAATACCTGTCATTTTAAAAGGTCCTTCACACATTCACTTGATGCTGTATGGTAATTGTTCCTCTTTTTCCTTATATCACAGATAGCTGACAATACAATGATGTGTAAAACCATAATCTCTCTTTAGTTTTCACCAATTTGAAGCCTCCTAATTGTTTCAAGTTTCTGAGGAATCACAAAAGTTACAAGTTTCTCCTTGCCAGCAGTCTCTTGTTTACTCACTTCTGGATATTCTGATGCTATTATAATAGCCTGATGGGCTCAGTAAGGTCCAGATAACCCAAAATAAAATGCACTGGAAGTTACAAATGGCAAACTCCTGTCTTGAGACTATGTTCTGCTACTGCTAAACTATAAGGAGTGCCAGATGATCTGATGCCAGGTGAAAGAATTCCAAAGTATATCTTACAAATATATTCCGAAATTCCTGTTAAGATTGCAGTCTTCTGGGATGTGATGCTGTGCGCTCTTGTACACAAGTTCCAACATTCTGGCTCAACCTGCTGCACACACCTTCTATCCTGAATACGGATGCAGCAAGTTATTAACCATTTGCCACATTACAAGCCACCACATCCAAAACGTTTGTAGTTCTAATACTCACTGATATGAGAACCTCAAGTGTAAATTACCTGCTATTGTACACTTGAGACAGCTAAAATTTGTCAGACATAGCCTCAAATGTTTGCTCTATTACCACCATGTTTATGATTTTAAACACACAAAACTATTTCACATAAAATCTGTAGATACTTGTTTGATCTCTCAATATACCACAACTGACAAGCAGTGATTACTCTTACAAAACATAAATGAAGATTTAATACAATTGTTTAATAAAACGCTCTACTATTTGCAGCAATTTCAAAACTGTACATGGAACAGCATTAATGTTCCAGCCAAGAAGTTTGGATACTTTCTGTTTTGGAGGTTAACTTACACAATAAATATGAAAATGCAATACATATCATTCATGCTAACTGGTTGACTGTTTCAGAACAGACAAACATATACACACAAATCCAGTCTACTGTCCTTGAAGGAAAAGAAGAATGATAAAGTCATCCTCATGTTGCCATTTTTTTATTCTTTCAACTGCAAAGTAAATAACTGCATTTTATTTGCAAAGTTTAATAATGTACATTTTGAAACTAATGTACAATATAAGTTGCCATGATAACCCTCTGAAACTACTAAAGAATTTTCAAACCACATTCACAAATTAAGCTTAACCTTTCCTCCCCTAGGTCAAAAGGTTAATGACCTCATAATTTTCCCATACATGTCCAGTGTTAGATGCTTATCATTGTGTAATACTACTGTACTGCACTGTATTTTTATTCACCCTTCTTGACAGTATTTCTTCAGGCCACAATGATACATCATTTGCTAAATGTGATTCAACATACAAGGAAGCCAATAAATCTCCATCACACAACACTTCTTTAGCAAAAACCCAATTACATGCTTTCACCTGTAGAAAGCCATCCTCAGCCTTTATAAAGATGTATGAAGGGAAAATAAACTACATACATGAATTTTGTTCATCTGACTCACATGGGGTCAGACAGTTGCCAAATTATAGACTACTGTGGATTATCAGACAGCATACTAGGGTTAATATATAACCAGCACAAGAAAGCAGGACTTTTGCATATATCTTACATAAAGAAAGAGGACATATCATCAGAAAAAAGAAGAAGAGATAAGAGAACATATTATGTAAAACTCCTCCACATTTCTCTGCTAGGAGTTCTTTAAATTATGAAATCCTGAGTGAGATGTTCTTTAAGAGTGTTCTTCATAGTTTTCAGTTACTGAGAATTTCAGCACTGAAGTTTTCCCAGACATTCTGAACATCAACTACTGTTTTATTTTTTACTCAGACAATGATAATGTAATATAATTATGAATTTCTTAAAAAATGTAGATTTTTTTGCATTTTCAGTCCCATTAAAATATGAAAAAGCTTTCAGAAATAACAAATAGTCAAAAACCCAGATAGTCTACAAATTAAAAAAAAAAACATTATTTTTTTTCACAGTTCCCTTGATATACTGAGCAACAGTCTCTGCTGCTTCATTTGATTGTTGCTGCACTTTAATTAGCTTTGATTTTAAGCCACCAATTTTCCAGTCAATCCACTGGACTACAACAGGAACACCTTCACAGCCTTGTGACTGCTTGCATCTGTGGCAACTCACAGTAAGACACAGTGTTATTTTTGAATACCTGCATTATTTTTACCACAGTATGAGGTGCAATTCCTGAGTTTGCTTCTGTCTTTGTCCGCGCATTTCAAAATTTGCAGGCTATTTCAGAACCAAGAAATACTGTTTTGAATAGAACAGAAACACAATCTACTATCTTGTAACTCCTGTGACTTTCACAGTATGAAATTAAAACACACCTTTTGCCGCTATACAGCATCATCTGCTTTGCTTCCCAATGAAGTTAAAAAACTTGTTACTTTCACCGAACTCGTTTCACCTCTAACGGCTTTTTCATACTTTTAGAATTCCATGTGGGGTCGAAGAATCAAGAGCACCCTTGTTCACCAGAGACATGCAAGTTCCTGGTTTACTGAGCAAGGATTCGGCTTCCCACTTGTCGCAACCAACACAAATACTTGCTTTTTAGTTTGCCCATGAATTTAGGTTTTCTTTTCCTCCTTGTAGGAACACGATAAAAAGATACATAAACGAAAAAGCACACAACACAACCTCCACTGCACAGCAGACAATTCAAAATGAACAACTGGAACCAGGCTCTGCGAGGATGCATTCAGATCCACAGGAACTGAGTGAAAGTAAGTTCTGAAGTTGAAACGTAGCCTACGAGAACTATGAAATTTAATGTATGTAATGACCGCAGAAAAATTCAGTGCGACTATCAACAAAAGCCAAAAACCCAGACTTTTTAGAAAATTTAAAAATCCCCCAGACACAACTCTGAAGCCTGAAAAAGAGGACATGTCCAGGAAAACCTTAACATATGGTAACCCTAACCTATATGAACCTCGCTTCTTACATCTAATTTTTGTTACTGCTTTCTGTGTTTCAGGTGCGCAATTAATGAGAGGAGTATTTCATTTGGATATCTCCTCCATCTGCTGATTCAGGGTCACCAGGGGCCTCTTCTATGTTCTCCACAGTCTTCACATATGAAGATGTTGAGGACTAAAAGACAAGTGGTCAAGAGATACCACAACAGACACTACTGGTGGCATTTTTGAACATGACCCTGACATCTCCCTGCTTCACTGATGCAGCTCCTTGCTGATAAATAGGAACACTTCCAGTCTTAGGAATACTTTCTTCTACAGACAGATAATCAGGGTTTCTGAATTACAGAATGTAGGATTAGAGGAATTTTGCGGTATGTATATTATTAATAACTTCAGATCTCAATTCTGTCACAATTATTTAATTTATGGTTATAAATATCATACAAATATTTATGAAAATATTAACCCATTATGATGGCTTGTCACTTTCAGTTCTGGTATTAGCAGCTATGAGCCACGTAGCTTAAAATATATTAAAATCATACGTAGTTGTTACACAAACAGAACACAAAGATATGTCAGAAATTCCATCCACCACAGAGGTCAAAACCAGGGATGGCATGGTGTACTGTATGGCACCGATCTAAAAATTCGTATCTCATATAGGATGACCATATCATTGTAAAATTATGCATGTGAAAGTTATGTAGTCTGAATTTTTAGCTTGGTAGTATAGATGCCTCTTCATTTGTTGTTCAAGGATTCATAAAGTTGAACATACCTACAGTCCATTGTCTCACAAACTAGATTGTGAGACACAATAAACAACAACATTCTCAGGCAATTAGTCACATCATAAAAGGTAGAGGTTCAACCCAGAACAAGCCACAAAGGCCCACAGCAGGAGCAGAAGCATAGCTCTAATCTTTCTTTAATCTTGGCACTAGATGGGGGTGGGTTATCAATGTCACATCACAGCTGCTTTACCCTGAGAAAGATACCTGATACCCATTGCATAGGAGGTTGGGTGGGCCCCAGGGCCAGTCCAGACAGGTGCAGAAAATCTCGTCTCCACCAGGATTTGATCCCCAGACCATCCCACCTGTAGCGAGTTGCTGTACTAAGTACTCTATTCTATCAGTCACATCATAACTTGGACAAAGACTAATATTTCAGGGTTATGTGGTGGCTGTCAGTTGTTGATACAGATATGCATTCTCTCTCTTGACCCATCCTTCCAAAATTCTTTATTGGTCTGCTGATGTACAATATGGAGCCATGTTAAGCTGTGATTCACTTTTCATCCAATCTGATCCTCAGCAGCTTAACCTGGAGTGCAGCTGTTCATCTACATATAAGATTTCTGCTCATGTCCAGTGAAGTTCAGTCATCCTTCTTTCATCTAAGTCTTTCTTTGGTTTGACCTTGGGGTGTGGTCTCCACACACTGATGTAGTGCCTTCTGATTCTTGCTCAACCTAGGCTTGCCATGCTGTTAGTCTGAATGGTGGGTTCCATGCTTGAATTTGAAATCTTCTCTGCTGAATTTGTTCAGGTGTAATCTTAATTCTATGGCTTCTGTAATAACTCAGTTCACATGACCTGATATCTTGCTAGCTGAATCTAGATGCAGTGGTCCATTTTTATGTTGTGTTCTGCCCCTGTCAACCTGTCTACTTGATGCAAGGGTAGGGGTTTGTCAAGCACTTACTGTCTCATCTCCATGCAATGACCTGTCTGCCCAACATATACAGGTTCCGCCAGCGAATCGGGTGATTTTTAAGTGTTAAAAAAAATTAAAAGTATTGGATATCATGATACAGTTACATTTATAAGGAAGTACATACTTTAGCATTTGCAGAAGTAAGTGAATCAGTGGTCATGAAACATAACACAGGGAGGGGAGAGAGAGAGAGGGGGGAAAAAAAAAAACACACACACACACACACGCACAACTCATCATTCCACTCGTTACATCCTCAAGATGCCCTCCATTATGCTGCTCACACTCAGCAAGCCGATCGTGAACACTGCTCATGGCCCTACGTAACACGTCGACCGGGATTCTTGAAATCTCTTCTTGTATCCGCAGTGTAAATCCAAGTGTAAAATACGCCTGACACTGCTTTCTGACAGCCCCAGTTTCTTGGAATGATGTACAGCTGACCAGCGAGGACTTTGTTCGAATGATGCTCTCACAGCGTCAATGTTCTGTGGGGTCCGAACTGTTTTAACACTACCACCTTTCTTCTTAACAGATGAGCCGGTCTCTTCAAAGCTGTTTACCCATGTCTTTATGGCATGAGCTGACGGCACTTTACTGTTTCAATGAATCCTGAATTTCTTGCGAAATTCATGTTGGGGGGCAATGTAGCTATCGTTCTTATAAAATCATTTTAAAGCAAAAGCATGCTGTGCACCAGTCCACGACTTCATTTCAAACTGAACGCTATTCACTGTCACGCCACCTGGCAGCATCATTCCCCTTCCCTGCTCATGCTAAAAATAGAAAAACGCCGTTGCCAAATCACCCGATTCGCTGGTGGACCCTGTACAATGTAACACTCACATGTTATGCTGTAGAAGTCATCTTTTAGTGGTCTTAGTCCATGTGAACTCTTTCCGGTTGAGATGTGTATGGTCTTTATGTCAAATTGCACAAGAAGTCTGCCAATCTAGTTAGATGCTACATGCCACCCACATGGGCCCTCCTAGTCCACTTATCTCTTTGGCGTAGGGTGTTGCTCCAATATGACATTTTGTATCTAGCCTAGGTTGATGATTCTATTATACTATTTCTCTTTACCAAAGGTGTACAGATTTTCAAAAAATCCAGCTGCTGCCATAAAAACTTCAGGCACAAGAAGAGTGATATGAAGTAAGTTTCAAACTTAGGACCCACGAATAACAGGCACCACCATGCAAAATTTAGCTGCCTGAGTGACCTGACACCTGCTATTTGTAGAGCCCTGCTCTTTACAACCTCTGAAACCTCTTCTAATAGTATAAAGACAGAAACAAAAGACAGCAGCAATTTTCTGATTTCCAAATCAAAGTCTTCTTTTTGCATAAATTTTGTCTAGTTGGTAATAGGGAGATCACGAACAAATATGGGAAAGGTTAATAGCCATAATGTACGAGGTCTGTTAGAAAAGTATCCGACCGTATTTTTTTATGCGAACACCTGATGGATTATAATCTAGCGCGCTTGCATGAGCCGACCTTGAACCTTAGTGCGCATGCGTGAATTTTT
>Ga0123355_10012549_pt1 | contig 13129 bp, 7 predicted proteins | sample TergutEmb28metaG_3_FD_89872 | JGI IMG/M metagenome (GOLD analysis project Ga0123355, IMG submission 89872) | Embiratermes neotenicus P1 segment gut microbial communities from Petit-Saut dam, French Guiana - Emb289 P1 | ecosystem: Host-associated > Arthropoda: Insects > Digestive system > Gut ... | reverse complement strand
TACAAATCTCCAACAATTAAAAAGAACATCCCGTTTTTTTGATAGGTTTGACCGAAGACATTACAAAGCAGAGAGAAGACAACGAAATAGGGGTCGCATAATAGGGTTGCGCCCCCCCCCCCCCCCGTCCCAGCAAGGGCGGTCCGGCTAGAAATATTTACACCAAGTCGAAAAAACTGTCAGTTGCAGAGTGATTTGGGCTTAGGCTGGAAGGGTTAAATGCACAATCGACAAGTAATACCGCCGAAAATACAACATATGCAACATAGTCGGACCCCGGGCCTCCTCCTGGGCCACCACGTCCCCGGTAATTTGTACCAACTCTTCCCCCCCCCTTTTCGTCGAAACTGGTGTTGGAATATATCCCATTTGTAATTCGAAATCTTAAAAACAAGATTATATCCCATTTGTCACTACTATTGGAATGCCATACTTCGTGATTCTGCTCTACAGTTGTGATGGGAATAACATTCATTAAATGTATTTATCGATATTCTCTCCGCTGAACCAACTCTATTTTTTAGTTCCACCATTGTCGTTATTTTTGTAAAATATGACTAATTTTCAGCATTTTATACAGAATCGTGCCAACCACTACAATCAGCAAAGCTACGGCGATCCGAAACGTACGCCAAACAGATGTTCACGCATCACGACACTGACTTGTTTTTACTCTAACAGTAGCGCCAACGTGCTAACGGCAATTGAGGCAAGTGATTTGTTGAGGTCAAGTAATTGAACTGGAAAACGAAATAAATTTTTGAGAACGGTAAGTGAATTGTAGTGATGCATTAAATGTGGAAGAGAAAAGTCCTTTCTGCAGAATATTTCATATGGTGTTTTATATTTGTTAGTTACGGATTTATAAAACGTGCGTGTGAAGCTGAACAATGTGGAAAAATGTAGACGAATCTTTGAAGTGGTAGAGGTGATATTCGGAATCAAAGTGATATGCATATTTGTACAGTAAGAAATCAGCTCAGTAGACAGTTCTTTGGTTATGAAAGCAGAGTCAGTGAAGAAAAGAACCTGTGGCGGTGGAAAACTGCGCTCTTTTTACTAATCGAGTTATGCGAGTTTATTACCTTCGTTTCGGGACAACCTGTCGGTCTTATTCTCAGGGTTCAATAATCCCAAAGAAATCACGTAGCCCCAATACGGAGTTTATATGGGGTAGAATGTGGGCGGTGAAATTGTCTCAATAGCATGGTGTCAGCCAGTAGGGTTGTTGCAAGTGGTTGGATAGGGGTGAGTGTGGTAGTCAGTGGAGCTGGACAGGGACGCTCTGTGATCGAAGGAATTCTAACCTGTGTGATAGTGAGATAGAGGATAACACTCACTTGAGCATACAATAACACTGTGGTATGACTCCCCCCTCCTATTCTTTTGTTGTACATTATCTGTTTATTAATCCAATACTTTCTTTCCTTCCTCCAACTTTGCTCATGTGAGTGTTTTCCTGTGTCTTGCTGTTACACAAGTTAGAATTCCTTCGATTATGGAGCGTTTCTGTCCAGCTATAATTACTACCACACTTTGCTCCATCTAACCACTTCCATCAACCCTGTTAGCTGACACCATGCCACTGAGACATTTTCACCACCCACACTCTTCCCTTTATAAAATCCATATTGAGGATACAGGCTTTCTTTGGGATTCTTGAATCCTGAGGATGGGAGTGATAGGTTGTCCCAAACCATCAGTAAGAAATTACCACTACTTGCTGCATAATAACAAGAGCACATATCTCACCTACTTCATGGTGGAAGCCTGAAATAATGCATAAACCTGTGACATTGTAATTCAGTGTACACTATTTTCCTGGCACTGATAGTAATCTTAGACTGTCTTGATTATCTGTTACATATGCTATGTTGTAGTAGTTTTAGGTATGTTATAAGAAGCTGTTTTGACAGTCTGTTATAAGTTGTATCAAACACAGTTTATTTTAGATTTTATTCTTTGAGAGTAGAACATAACAAAAACATCCCAACCCTACCATGTTTCCCACCACTTGGTTCAGACATTAGGTACAAAAGCCAAATAGTTGCTCCAGACATTTTAACCGTACCTTTCATTTTTCATCTCTCACAAGTAAGGAGGGCATCTGTTCCACTGAATGTATTTTTTCTTATTTTCTCTGGGTAAGATTTCAATTAATTGTCAACAGGCTGTTTTTATTAGGTATAAACAAGAACATTACAAGCTTACAGACTGTAAAACTTACAAATTTTTGGTTTTGTTGAAGATGGGGACTTGTGTCTTAATGATTTTTTCATACATGTAAAGCTATGTAGCTGGTGTTTAATATTGTACTTACTTTTAGAAGATGCTGGTAATGAAATAATTTTAAAGGCAGATACTGCAAGCATGGAGGTCATGGACGACAGTTGTGTAAGCGAAGAACTGGAGTGTAAAGGACCGTTGTGTCGTTTGTGTGCAAGTAGCATCAGTAAGGGCATATATATATTCAGTGGAGCTGGAAGAGAACAAAATCTTGCTGACAAAATCAATACATGCCTGCCAGTAACTGTGAGTATATGACAGCATTGGATTATGGTTATGAAAACTGCGCTGATTTGTGTTAGAATCTTGTAATATTTGTTTGCTTTGCTTTACTGCATCAGCATACTGTTATTTGAATAGTATGTCCTGAAATTGGTGTCTTTATATTTTTATTCTTAATGACATCACATTTTATGCCCCTTGTGGAATGTGAAAATGTGAAGTCTCCACTGTAGTGACTTCTCTATACGTGAATTTATGTTGCTTGAAATGGTCACTAAAATAGGTTTCTTTTACAGCAGTGAACATCTGTAATACCTTTGGTTTTCATTATGAACTAAATACTAAATATTTGTTTTCTCTCCTCAGGTTAAAGTAACTGATTTCTTACCAAAGCAGCTCTGTGTGCCATGCAGTAACAAACTGAACATATGTTTTGATTTTGCTGAAACATGTGTTATGGCTGAGAAGAAGTTAAAAAGGATGATGAAGGGTTGTCCATGGGAATCATCACTGACTACTTCTGACAGTTATTTTAATTATGCTAATAGAGATGTAAGTGAAAAACGTGTTACAGATGGGCAGCTAGATAAATTAAATGATGCTACAGATGATGACAAAGTATATTGTTGTCCGCTGTGTTGCGAAGGGAACATGATTCTCCAGAAAGGAATTTGTAATTCAGAAGAAATAGATGTAACAGATAGTTCTCAGTTCAGTACAGATGGTGAAATTGTGGAAGTTTTTGATTTAGCAGAACTTGGTGACAAACAACTTAAAAACTATGAATTTGTAAGTGAATTTCCAGTCATCAACACCAGTCACTTTCGAGAGAATGCTAGCAGAGGTGTGAAACATTCCAGTCGTGAAGGCAACATGGAAGATATTACTGTAGCTTCTTCTGTGTCATTTCCGTGTCATTTCTGTGGTGATTTTTGTCCAGACCTGGATTCATGCATAGCTCACTCTAAGTACCATGTTAATGAAAATGGTTTTCCATGTGTTATTTGTAATGCATACTTTACAAAGGAAGTAGATATGGAAAACCACTTTAAAAATCATAATACTGACCTACTTGAAAGACTTGGTGAACTGGAAAATGAATACACTGAGCAGAAAAATACAACATGTGTACCAGATGACACAAAACTTTGCAAGTGTGTGGAATGTGGCATGATATTTGGTACCATAGAAAGACTTTCATTTCATACCCAGTTTCATTATGGAGCAAGACCCTTAGTTTGTGAACAATGTACAAAAGAATTTACCAGTGAGAATATGCTGTTTCGTCATATGAATTTAGTTCACGGTGGTACAGAAACTTGTAAGAAATGTGGCACATCTTTCATGTCCAAAGTTAAGCTGGACACTCATGTGTGTGAACTTGTCAAATGGCCATTTAAATGCAAGATCTGTAGGAAGCAATTTAAAGACACTGCTCTACTGAGAAAGCATACTGCATCTCATAAATTCATTTTAGCAAAACCCTTCCAATGTAATCAATGTGACACCTGTTTTACTCATATTTCCAAGCTGAATATGCATGTAGAGATATGTCACTCCACTCCTATTGTTCCTCAGACATGTGTTAAATGCAATGTATGTAGAGCAGTGTTCCCCAATATGGAGTATGCTTTATTACATGCAAAAAAACACAACATATCCAGTTTGTCTGGTAATGATAAAAGTGTTGAAGAAATTGAAGCAACAGTGTTGTTCTGTTGTGAGTACTGTGAAACATTATTTACACACATGGAGCATTTGTTACAACATAGTTCAGAACATTCTGGTTTCAACTCATACCAGTGCACATACTGTGATATGCTCTTCTCAGACCATAATGAAATGAAATTTCATAAAAAGTGTCACTTAGAACATGAAAATCAATATGATGAACTGAGCCTGTTTTCAATCCCTTTGTTGTTTGTGTGTGAAAAATGTGAGAAGAGTTTTAATAAATGGGGAGGACTGCAGATACACTGTAACATTTTACACGGTGGTTTTCTGAGAGGAAATTTACAAAACTCTGAACAAAAAAAATGCAGGAATGAGGAACATGAATTTCATCTGTGTGAAGATTGTGGTCAGAGTTTCAAGAAGCGATCTGACTTGAGACGACACCAGCTGAAGGAACACCGGCCACAAAATAGGTTTCCGTGTGAAGAGTGTGGTAAGGTGCTGTTGCACTACTCTGGACTTATAATCCATAGGCGCCAGCACACAGGGGAGAAGCCTTTCATGTGTGACATTTGTGGAAAGAGTTTTCCACAAGGTGCTGCCATGTATACACACCGACGAACACATACACGGGACTACCCATACAGATGTGAAATATGTGGTCAGACATTCAACAATAAAGGTGATCTCAGTAATCACCGTCGCTCAAAACACACCAAGGAGCGCCCTTTCATATGCAATGTATGCAACAAATCCTTCCTAACTAGTTGTGTTTATTACCAACACAAACAACTCCATGCTGGTATTCGCAAGTATAAGTGCACAGTGTGTGATAGGTCTTTTAGCCGTTGGAATGCACTGAGTATTCACACCAAGTCTCATACTGGGGAGAAGCCTCATGTTTGTCACATATGTGGCAGAGGGTTTGCGCAGAAAGGCGACATGAAAAAGCACTTGAGAACACAGCATGGAGTAATGAAGTGAGGAGAGCAGCGCTCAGCAGAAATCCATATGCCTCTGCAGTTTGCTTTTATTTTTTTAATTTCAAATTTCTTGTATAGCTGTTGTTTTAAATAAAATAATTATTTTTACCTGCCAACACAGAATTGTAACAACTGCCTGTTTGGAGAATTGGTTAAAGTTTTAACTGGGAATAATTTCACAACTGGAAGCCGTGTGGGTTAATGTGACAATAAAATTACAGGAATTATGTCACATTTTACTTACCCTTTCATCAAGTCATTATGCTTAAAAATGATGATCAGACATTATGTACCTTAGAATTAAGGTTTCATTTGCATTGATGTGCAGAACTTATAAATATGCCTTATACAGTATATATACATATGTATTAATATATCAGTTTGAGACAAAGTGTATCTATATCCTTGGAAAGTTCAGTTCACATAGTCAAAAATTTAATACTGTACAAATTAATAATATGGATTAAAAGACCCAAGACCATTTTGGTGCTATCATTTTGAATGTTATGTACTAAGAATGATGTAAGAATATTACACAGTGTGTGAATGGTAGACCAATGTCACAAAATAAATACATAAACTGTAGGTACAGTAAGGTCTAAACTTTCTACCTTTTTAAATCGACTGTCATGCAAAATAATGGACTCCACTGACTGGTGTGAGTGCCTAAGAGTGCTCTTTAATGCTATATATATATATCCAACCACACTGGATCAGTTGTATGCTTTCACTGTCACATCCATGACGTTGACCCATTCTTTCTGAGTCACATGTATACCAGATACCTCCCAAAGACAGGCATTCTCATTTTGCAGTATAGGAAATATAGGTATACTGGAGATATCACATACCTTATGTAACCCTCTCCTTACCACTACTGCTTTTTAAAACCCCCCTTCTTTTAGCAGAATTACAGTGTTATATAATTTGTGTTGAAAGGCTACAAGTAACTTTAACTGCTGAAAGATTGTAAGAGATGTTTCTATTGCTGATAAAAGACAGAATAAATAAGAACCAGTAATTCTGAATGTACCTGATGCATAGTGTGGTAAGGTTGAAACTTGCCGGAAGTTAATCAATGGATGTTTTATTTAGTTGGCAACAAAAGTAGTTAACTACTTTTAATTTTATAGTTCCAGAAATTTAATGTGCCCAAATGGAAGACATATGTGAGAAATGAATGAATATTTATATGTGTAAGGCATGTAAAGACATAAAGTAAGTCCTAAAACTCAGTCCACAAATTTTTCAAATATTTGGGAACCACCTGCAAATTCAAGACAACATAAGGGTGATTTAAAGCAAGTTCCACACTGATGATCCGCAAATCTGGAGTGATGTATCATTGTCATCTCATGTGGTGCTTTCTGCTTGGTCCTTGTGAACTGATAAAATATGTTTGTATATCACAAACGGGGGGAAAGCAATGGCAAACTACCCCCAAGAACTTGCCCAGGTTGCAGTGTGCCAGAGCCATACTGGTCACATGACTGGGTTCTGGTTCCTGCCAAGCCCAGCCTTCAAGGCTGAATACTAATGAATGAATGACTATCACAAAAACAGTGTAATAATTATGCTGATAATAGTACACACCATTATACAAAATTTGGTTTCCTAAGCAGCCAGGCCCCTAATGTAGGGGACTTCAATGACAGGGACAGAACAGATGAGTGAGAAATTAAAAACTTTCAAGAAACAAGATAAGTATACTGAAGGTCAACATTACAGATGCAGAAGTTATACTCTAAACTGTTAAGGAATTAGCCAAGAGATAGCATGGGATTATAAACCTAGAGGGTGGAGAGGAAGGTGGATCAAGAAATGTTGACAGCAGCCTTTTCAGGCCAGTATACTGAGCAGAGCATGGCTTAGTCACCACTTGCTGATGCTACATTACCCAGTAATATGGCCACTGCTACTGCCACTATGTTCTGTCTCAATGAGAACAACAATCATGAAGGCAAATGATCCTGTGAGGAGGTACATCTGAAATGGTTGACCTAAATATCTGCTTAGTGTACAAGGCCTGTTCAAAAAGTTCTGAGACTGATGAATTAAAACACTGTGTATCAGATAAATGTTATTAATCATGATCTCTTTCAAAGTAGCCCCTGCATTAATGTAGTGTTTCCAGAGAATAATCTGTTGGAGTAGAAATTTCTGTAACAGGAAAGTAGGGTTTTAAGTTCTGCATGGAATTTCCTGTTGACATCATTCCCTCAATATCATCTTCCAACGCAGAAACCGCTAGACTCTAAAACTATTAAAGGTACCATGTGTTTTGGTCTATGAAGAAGGACGTTCTGTTCATTGTGAATTGTAGGAAATAACAGTCCAATTTCAATAATGGGTAAATTTAAATGCATTATTACCATCTGTGCATGAACATAAGAGGAACATCCACATTGACAGTAACTCAAAGCTTATTCTATACTGAAAACAGACCTAGTACTCAAACGAGAGAAATCACGTACAAAATATTTATGTAATATGGGATTATTGAAGTGTTTGTGGATAAAATTCCCATGTGAAGACAAAATGTTTATCTCAGGTTTTCACGCCAGTGAATATTAAGGTGTGATGCCCTGTAGTTCAGTAGGTGTGTACCAGCAGAGGAATGTGGGACATAACTGGGAAACTTTGTCGCAGCGTAGAAAAATATCACGCACATGTGCTCTCTTCAAAGCATACTCTGGAGAATAGGCGTGGAAGGCTATAGGTGACAGATTACAACGGCCCAACTATCTGAGCAGGGTTGATCACGAACGGAAAATCAGGAACAGGAGGCAAAGGATGGATGAATAGGACCATTTGACTCTGAAACTGGTTACCTGCAGAAATTTTAGGGACTCTCCCCTGTAAACCAAATGTTTTAGAAAGATGGTTAGGAAAATAATTAATGTGGTGAACTGAAGGAAATGTGTGTTGAAAACTATCCAAAAAGTGTAGTGAAGTGAGGTGCCATGTACTGCAATGAAGGGGGGTAAATCAGGGCATACCATGAAGGGTATTTATGGGTGGTGAAGTGAAGTGAAGTGAAGGTCATGTTAAAATTGGTGTGCAATAACTGTGGAGTAACAATATTAGAAACGAGGTACACTACTTTCTTCCCCTTGTGTTGCCTGTACTATGTGCATTGCAGCTAACTGCATTTGGTCTTTCGTGAACTGTGTTTTATCTTGTGTATATTTTTGTTACCTCGTGTATTGTTTTACTATGTGTGTATTGCTCTCTTACATACTTTGGTTGCCGGATTGTCAGCTAGAGGTCAGTATCCGGAAGGTCCTGCGACCGGCCACCTCGGCACAGGTTTTCTTGGTTTCCCTGTCTCTATAAACAAATGCTCAGATGGTTCCCAAGACTCCAAGGTGCTACTGCATGCTTCTCATGTAGCCCTCCCAACTTAAATTTCTTAGATCCTTATTTCATATTTATGTACATACATAATAACCGCTGCCACCAGGCGACAGCCCATTTTGCAGTTAAATATATTATTATTATTATCATCATCATCAGGTAGGAAAGCACAAATGGGTATTGCACTTATTTCCTCCATGTATGAAACGATGACTGTTACATCAAAGAAGCATAACAGAGAGTAAGTAGTAAGCATATGCTGTCTAACCACTGTGTTGCCAATTTTTTTGCATTACTATTAGGCATGTGATAACATGCAAGTTCTTCTCTTACTTCTACAAGCAGGGAATATTTATGTAACTGCGAGCAGGGTAAGTATACTGCAAAAGTATGTGTACTAAGTTTTTATGTGTACTTCGTATTTGATAATAGTTGGTAGTGTTTATCACAAGACTGTCACAATAAAATACCAGGTGATAGGTTTATCTGCTTCTTCAGTCCCCACCACTCTATAGTGTCAGCCTCTAAAATGAAATATACTGGAAATACTGTCAGAATAAAGTAAGACACAAAACAGTGATGAGACAAAGAATTAAGTATAATCAAAATTGGTATGTATCTAACATTGAGGTTAAGGGAAGAGTAGAACTATACATTTACTCCCCCTGTGCACCCTTCATGGCCTGTTCTAGGGTGAACTTTTATTCATCACATGAATTGCTGTTGACTGTGTAATTCATTTGGCAGGCACATATAGTGGAATTTTACATGTTTATTTCCTGTTAAGGGTGTTAAGGATGACTGGCTTGTCTTGATGAAGATCCATCAATGAGTGCACCCTGCAACTTGTGGAACTCAATATCCCTCTTAAATTCTTAGTCTGTGAAATACTAAACTGAAATTCAGTGTGGTGACCTGACCTTTTCCAGATGTGAGTTTGCGGTACATGAGTACAAGAATCAGCCATAAGATTTTGATTGAAGTCTTCTCATTGGTCAGACAAATGGAATTTCAACTGTCAACCTTAATTCTCCAGCTGTCACTGCTGTAGCCATGGATGATGAAATATGACTGCCAGTCTCAAAAAAATCAATGAACTAAGATTTTCAAAGAAGAAAATAAACCAATCTTTACACCAGAAATTACTACAAATGTAACATGGCTGCACACTACTGTACAGAACACTCAAGATGCATATAAGAAGAAAAAAAAAAGCATGCAGAAATGTGCACCCTGTTTCATCCCTTACTTCATATTCAACCATCATCCATAACATTGCCAGTCCTAAGTTGACAAGACTGTATGTCATCAGACTCAAAACAATGATAGCCATGTAGCAATAACAGTTTTATCTCTCTTAAACCCCTAATTGTGAAACTATCATCACATATTCATAGACGTCTTTAACTGTTATTTCAAATTCTGACTTCCATGTTCTTGCTGCCTGTTATGAGCTGTTTTCACAAGTACTACAACAAAGCACATGCTGCCTTCTCTCCTCTTCACCTGAGCAGAATGCTACTTCTGGTTTCACTCTCTTCACATATTTACTTCCTCCATGGAGCAGAGTCCTTCTCGAGAAGCTAACTGGTTTGCAGCTAGTCAAGAAATTCCCCGCATTTTATGGAACCCAAAGGTTCATTACTGCACTCACAAGCGTCCACCACCTGTCCCTATACTGGGCCAGCCCAATCCAGTCCATATACCCACATCCCACCTCCTGGAGATCCATCCTAATATTGTCCACCCATCTATGCCTAGGTCTCCCCAGTGATCTCTCTCCCTCCGGTTTCCCTACCAAGAGCCTATATGCCGCCCTATCCTCACCCATACGTGCCACATGCCCAGCCCATCTCATTCTTCTTGATTTTATCACCCGCACAATATTGGGTGAGGAGTACATCATTTAGTTCCTCGTTACGCACTCTCCTCCATTTCCCCGTTACCTCGTCCCTCCTAGGTCTAAATATTCTCCTCAACACCATATTCTCAAACAACCTCAGCTTCCTTTCCTCCCTCAATGTCAGCGACCAAGTTTCACACCCATACAAAACAACAGGCAAAATTACAGTTCTCTATATCTTGATCTTTAAATTTTTGGATAGCAACCTAGAAGACAAAAGATTCTGCATCTAATGATAGCAAGCATTTCCTAACCTCAGTCTGCTCTTAATTTCTTCTGCAATAGAATTTTGATTTGTTAAAGTTGTTCCCAAATATTCAAAACCTTCCACCCTCTCGAAGGTACTATTACTAATCCTCACACTGTGATATCATCCTGCATTCTGATCTCAAGACATAACCATGTACTTAACTTTATCTGCACTTACTTCCAGTCCATTCTCCCTAGTAGCAGCTACTAAAGCTTTTGCGTTTTCCTGTAGAGTATGTATGCTTCCTCTCAGTATCGGCATAAGCCAGAATCTGATGTGTATCATTTAGTTTCAAGCCATCCTTGTTTACCTGAACCCTCCTAATGGTGTACTCTAAAGCAAAGTTGAAAAGCAGAGGTGATAGAGCATCTCCTTGTTTCAAACCATTCCTAATAGGGAACCTGTCAGACACATTCTCGCCTACCTGGAATCTGCTATATGTTTCAGTCAGACTCATCTTTATTAACCTTACAAGTTTCCTAGGGATACCAAACTCAAGGAAAATCTTATATAAGACCTCCCTCGTAACTGAATCATAAGCTTTCTTGAAGTCTATAAAGAGCTGATGAACTTCATTGTATTCCCATTTTTACTCAAGTATTTGGCGAATGCAGAATATATGATCACCTGTCGTGTCAAAAGCCACATTGATGATCCCTGATAATTTCCTTCGCATATGGAATTAACCTTGAGAGCAGGATTTTGGCTAAAATGCCCCTATAATTATTACAATCTGTTTTATCCCCCTTTTTATGAATAGGTACTATGATCAACTCCTTCCACTCTTCAGGCAATTCCTCCTTCATCCAAATAGAAGTAATAAGTTTATGAATCTCCAAGCAAATTGTTCTACCCCCTGCTTTAATCAGTTCTGCCAGTATTTGATCAATACCTGGCGATTTGTGACTTTTTAGCTTTTCAATAGCCAACTCAACCTCAGAGGCACTTGGCTCAGGTACTAGTGGTTCTGCTGTGTGTATTTCTGCCTGCCCAACATCCTTAACCCCATGCACATTGAATAGCTGGGAGAAATAGTTCCTCCACCTAGCCATAATACTGTGGGGGTCTGCAACCAGGTCACCTTTCTCATCCTTTACTATATTACATCTAGGCTGGTACCCCTCCTTAAAGTCATTGATACTCCTATACAAGTCCCTAATGTTTTTGTTCTTACTGTTAGTTTCAAGTTCCTCAAACTCTCTTGCACATATCAAGCCAGAACTTCTGAACTGAGTTTCATATTTGGCCACTCCAGCCCACATGACTCATTATTTTCCAAATAACCCAAACAGCACCAATTTGCTACATACAGGAGCTGTTAGCTGATCACTTATTTAGTAAGACAGTGGTTCTATCGCAAGTCAAAACTGTTAATTTCATAAATGACCAAGGTAACACAACTTCTTATCCTCCTGTATCAATAAAGTGTAAGCTCCTGGTGCATGTTCTGAGTCTCAGTGCTGATCTGAACAAATTTTTCAGGTTTAAACATTTATTCTTCCCTGTGGTCTGTAATATGTTACACTTTTAGAAAGTCTTATTTCCATCCTTTAAGAGTACCATTGGATCTTCAGTGCCTGCTATATTTCTCAGTAGCCTTTATTATGGTAGCAACATCAAACTTCTCTCACTGTTGCAGTGCACCTAGGGTCCTGTAATATAAATTCAGCAATTAGTAGGTGTCATTAATTTAGAATATAGACCACAATATTCTAGAATTTTCAATAATTCTATCATGTGCTTGTTTGAAAACCGTTAAACACTAAGTATGTACATTCATTAAATTCTGCATTGAAACAATGTCACACAGTAAAAACCAGACTTCAGTAACTCAAGCCTCTCTGGAAACCAGGATGATGTATTATAATACACAGTACTTGCAAAAGCACTTGTTTAACCTAAAAATTTCTGGATGGTTTGGAAGGATAAGAGACAAAAGAAGCAAAAACATTTGTGGAAAAATTCAACTACATTAGTAAATGTAACAAGGTTTAATGGGAGATTTTGAGTGAAAAACAGTCAACAGATGATATGACCCATTCAGATGGGGTGACCAGATGTTCATAAAATATACTAATGTCCAGCTGTCCTGTTTCAAATTCCAATGAGCATTACTCACACATTACAATGCTGTTAAAATACAGCTATTTTAAAAATGTAATCCTCCTCTGTTATAACCAACATTTCACCCAAGTATGAACACACTAAATTTACAGAATATGGGTCTTGTGTATAATAAATACAGCAGACATGCTGGGTTTTACATTTTTGTAGATATAAAACATTAAAATTCTTCAATACTTTTATTTACTTTATTATCAACTTTACCTCAGAGTTCTATGATTTGGATATTTGTTTCGGTTAGACCTTGTCAGCACCACACCTTAGTTCTCATGGAATCAAAACAGTTCTATACAATATATTCATTACTAAATTATTCTGAAATTTTCTTTA
>Ga0123355_10012548_pt1 | contig 13129 bp, 11 predicted proteins | sample TergutEmb28metaG_3_FD_89872 | JGI IMG/M metagenome (GOLD analysis project Ga0123355, IMG submission 89872) | Embiratermes neotenicus P1 segment gut microbial communities from Petit-Saut dam, French Guiana - Emb289 P1 | ecosystem: Host-associated > Arthropoda: Insects > Digestive system > Gut ... | reverse complement strand
GCCATCTCGACACAGATTTTTCTTGGTTTCCCTGTGCCTAAAAGCAAATGCTGAGATGGTTCCCAAGATTCCAAGTTGCCACTACATGCTTCTCATGTAGCCCTACCGACTTAAATTTATCAGTAACCAATTTCATATTTTGTATACATGTAAAATAACCACTGCCACTGGGTGACAACCCCATTGCAGTTAATTATTATTATTATTATTATTATTACTATTACTGTACTACTGCCACCTCTTGTCAACCCAATTGCAGTTAAAAAATATATCATATCATAGTCCTGTTGGTCGGAATGTCGAAAATCGATTATTCTGCTTTCAGATATGCAGACTGGCCATGTACCGAAATAAGGTAGGATGTGTCGGTGACTCTCCTTCTAATCTTTCTGTCACGGTTGTTACAGGAGAAGCTCCGGCGTCAGAGCGCTGGCGTTTTAACTTGTTACGAATCTGCCACGCAGCAAGTGCCACCGTCCTGTTCCAGAACATCTGGTAAGAGAAATACAAGTACACTTGATACAGAAACAATATCACTGCCCAAATTTATGTTACATATATCTGAGGAGTCTAATGGTTTTGCTTGATCGGTGTTTTTGGCAATCGCGAAAAATCAGTAACGTTCCAGGGACTTTACCTGAATGCTTCGAAGAGCTTTATCTTGTAAAATGTGAAGTAGTGACTTCATGAGTACCGAAGACGTTAGTTTGAGAGGCATTATATCATGCTGAAGCTGTAGGTGACACGGAGGTTTGCGGCTCTGTTTGCGATACATTGCACAGTCTTAGGGCTGCCACACTCAGTCGATAGAGGAAGTCTTTTAGAACGCTTATGTACGGAGATATCTACTGAAGTTTTGCGAGGATTTCTAATTTCTTTCATACTTGAACAAAACTTGGATCTCATGTTCTAGTTACCTCACTTCATAGTTGACAGAATCGCTGTTCTCATAACATTCATTGCATTGTTATCAAAATTAATATTAATTAATATGGAACGAATATCATTACACAAAAAAAGTCAGTAAAATTTGCATTAATAATTAAAGTTAATCAGTACCACAAAGACGGTGAACTGGGCGGAGAACATTGATCGTATGGAAGGAGACGAGAGTTAAATACATATCATTGACGGAAACATCCAAGAAGAAAGACACTTTCGCGAGCTAGGTATAATAGCATTCTGCGTGCGGTATGGCATTCTGTAGGGCGTACAGTAGTAGCTAATAAGACAAAAGATTTAGGCGCCTTTTACAGCAGGCAAACTGTGACTGTGCGACTGCGCACGCTTACTGGGTCAACGAAAAAGCCTACAGTGCCCCTGACGTTCTACTATAGCAGTGATTCCTAAATTGTGCTTCGCGGATCCAACGGGATCCAACGGGATCCGTTGGATCCGCGGCCGGTTACCAGCAGATCCGTGAGTACGTATCTGTAATGACTGATTTGATGTTTACTTATTTTTTAGTTCAGGGAGTAATGTTTTGTTGGGGACCGCGGCAGCACAGTGGTTAAGGTGCTGTGCTACAAATCGGAAGGTCGCTGGTTCGGTCCCAATCCTTCCGATCGCACTATGGCCCTGGGTCAAATCAGCCTCTAACAGAAATGAGTACCAGAAGGATTTCCTGGGGGTAAAGGCGGCCGGCGCGTAAGGCTGACAACCTACCACCATCCTGTGCCGTTGTCACGAAATCTGGGAACCTTAACTTCCTGGAACCCTCTGGGTCCCTCCGGGCCTGTAACGGGACTGATTTTGATTTTAACAATGTTTTGTTAAAAATAATTGGGAAACTTCTTTAATTGGAGATGTTTTTGTTTCATTTGACTGTCAGAATATCTAATGTGTGGGAATGTGTTGTGGAGCAGTGGCTAGGTGTGCGTCGTACGACGCGCACCTAGCCACTGCTCCACAACACAACATGATGTGCTGCCACAACACCTCGTTTGCAAATACGAATTGAATTGTGAATACTGTAATATGACTTTAGCAAGGAACAAAGCTCCCTGATGTTGATCTGATAAGATCGAAACATGTCGGAGTGTTTTAAAGTGTTTTAAAATGTTTTAAAAGTGTTTTATGTGAAATTGTATGTGCATTCGTTGGTTGATAAATTGAAGTGATTCTACGAAAATGCACCGTGTTACAATAAGATTTATAATGATAGAGAATTTGAGATGGATTAAACTGGCATAGAGGCGGCATTTCCCGCATCGGGTACAAGGTGGGTAATTTCTTGAACAGCTAAGCGACGATTTTGTTTCCTTCAGTGCTCTGCTGTAGGCTAGTATCACATTTATATCATCCACTTTAGCAGTTGAAACTCCAGTGGTAACCTTTTATCCTATCACTTAACCCTTTAAACGCCGAATTAAAACCTATCTGCCATTTGCTGGCATTGTTAGGAATTCACCATATTCTCCACGTTAGCAGGGTAAGGGTTACTGTAGTGGTTACATGTACTGACTATGGAAGGGGCTCATGTGAACACTGTAATTAAGTTTCAGGTTTCATAGAGAGCGTGGGATTTTTTTGGTTAGCATTTTTAGCATCCCCAAAAGTACCCAAGTTTTGAGCAGGATTTCATTTGGAAAATACGCTTTGTTGATTTAATTGTAATATTTATATTTCCTTCAACGACGCTTTTAGTAACTCGGGCAGTACGGCGCCAAACGATTAGGTGACAGAGAATAACACAATGCAAAGACATGGACAAAAGCAGTCGCATACTGTCGTAAGACTGCTGGAAGCTCCTTGATAATGACCTATCTCAGCCGAAATATGTACAGGACTGATTGTAGATAAAAGGAGTGTCTTCCTAAAAGCAATGCATGATGTTGGTTTTATGTTATATGACTGTCGCATCCTAATTTAGAGTAGTGTCTTTGCATTTGTTTAAAGAGCCTAAGGAAAAACATGTAAAATTCCTTCAGAATAAATCATGTTGGACCGAGTTCCAAACTGGCAACTTCCCGTTGGTTTCACAAGCTTGTTTGAGCAGAACTCCTTAGTAGTTTTGAAGACAAGATCGCTGCACTTGTGTGTGCCAAGAGGAGCTCTTACTTACTTAATTCTCACCAGCAGCTTACACCCATTTCCAAAAATCTAACTGCAAGCAAACCAAATGGATCATTTGGTATACATTTGTCACCATGAGTATGGACATGTGACAGAGCCCGACACATCCTGTGTGCGACAGTCCTTTGGCGCGTGCTATTGTCCAGCTTTGAAGGGCCGTGATTTAGGGCACGCAGCTGACCCGAGTTGGGTGGGGGGGAGATAGTGATAGGGGAGGGCAGTTGAACAGACAAAAATATCCCTGTCGAGTTCTAAAAACGAGATGAGGCTGTCAGGGAAACTTCCTGCTACGGCAGAAACGCGACGAAAACAACAACCGGAAGTGATAGAAGCGCCATGCTGCTCTAACAGGAGCTCCGCTACACTGCATGTCCCGGTACGGCCCGACCTTCATAGCAAAAATATATCAGGAATGGTATGTTATACCGGTGTGTGTTTTTATTTTCGGTTAGGGATGGATGTGTTTTGTGAAATCAAATTACAGGAACTGCATTCTATTTGACTACATTGTTGCGTAAGTAACATATGTGGCGATTCCTTTCATTTCTGATTTTCTTTTAAATCTCTCCGTGTTTTCTCCTAGCCAGCTATTTCAAGATTTATCAAAGCATACGCTCTATTTAAACATCGCTCTGATTATTTTCACTATTTTATCACGGCAGATCTCCATACATTTAGTCACATAACTTATCTACTCGACCATAAGTGCTGCTCTCCTTAAAGAGCAGCATGAAATTTTTTAACCGACTGTTATATCTACTGTTCATAAGGACAGTCACGTAACTAGTTTATCTATCTATTTGTCCGGTTTTTTAACAGCTGTCGCCTTCTTCCGGAAACCAAACGCCATTCCTCTTTGTTTCTCCATTGATCTGGTTCTAAATTTCTTGTTGTCATGGCTGATTTTACTCCTTCCATCCACGTTTTTCTTGGACGTCCTCTTTTCCTTCTCTCCCGTGGTATCCAATCCATAATTAATTTTGGCATTCTCTCCTCAGGCATCCTTTTGGCGTGGTCATACCAGTGTAGTCTTTTCTGCTCTATAATATCTATTATGTCCGGGTTCCCTTTCACTCCCATTATTTCCTTTATGTGTTCATTTTTTATACTTTCCATCCTTGATTTTCTTGCTGACCTCTTTAGCACATCTAGTTTAACTCTTTAAAGACGACAAGTATTTCTGTTATATAAGGACTCAGTCCGTACCGCGCTGTAAACACCCTCCACCTCGGTTATAAAAACCAAACTGTTAAGGTTGTATAAGGAAAAGATCGCTGTTTGTTCTGAGAACACATAAACACAATGTAATCACCGTGTAGAATAAGTAACTGTTGAAACTGGTAGTACGTAAAGTTCCTGGCAGGCTTTAAAAAGTTAAGCCCATAACTAATCTTCATGAGGAGAGTCAAGTAACTAGTTTAAATTGGATAGTTTCCATCCCGTTGTGTATAGGTAACAATGTATTAATTAAACGGTCTTTACACAACACATGCAATAACAGTTTCAATTATTACAACTACATTCAGTCAAGGTACATTCAATGAATGTACCTTGACTAACACCACTGTTTTATAAGCCTGAAAATGGCCGAATAAGGCCGAAACATATTGCTTAGTTGAATAGTTGTAATAATTGCAACTGTTATTGTATGTGTTGTGTAAAGACAGTTTAATTAATACATGGTAACTGGTTTAAGCCCATATTTACCCTGCACAGGGAGAGTAATGGATATTATTTAGGTCAATATCATATATACTGTGAATAAAGCGAGCAATATAAATTTAAAAAAACGCCGTGTCTTAGTACACAGAGCCTGGTTCATGAAAGCAATTGCATTGACTGGAGGTAATGCTGGCGTTAAAGTAGAAGAGGCTTTGTCGAAGGATGATCACTTTTAACCCACAAAATACCCTTCCGTTCCTTTCATCACAAATTTCACCCTATAACAAGACACAAAGGCCCAGAGGGGGAGTAGATTACAGCTCTACTCTTTCTTTAACCTCGGCTCGAAACGGGGTGGGTGGTCAACGCAACATTCCGACAGCTTTACCTCCGGGAAAGACCTAGTACCTATTATATAGGAGGCCGGGTGGATCCCAGGGCTGTTCTGGACAGGTGCGGAAAATGGCGCCACCAACGGGATACGATTCCCGGACCGTCCAGCCCATAGCCAGTCGCTATACCGACTGCGCTATCCCGGCCTACACCTTTTATCACACTTCATGAATATACCGTAAATATACGACTCAGAAACTGTATCACAATTACAAAGCAACAGGATTCCAAAAAAATTCTGTCCCAACGACAAGCTTTAACTGTTTCCATGCCTAACGGTTTATCTAAATGGAACTGTTCAACTGTTTACACTTCAGGGCAAATATAACACACACAAATAAGCACACAGTGACTGTAACGACATATCAGTTTTAAAATCAACATTCTAAAAATGTCATCTGCCATTATTAGATACACATTGATCTTTGGAATGTTAGAACTGACAATTTTGAGCACGAGACACTGCTGTGACAACGAGAGTGTGTTCAGCTAGGTCAGATTGCTGACAAATCCTTCCAAAGTACAGCATTCTCTTTCATTTTAAGCTACACATAATTAGCCACTTAAGAGAAAGGCATTTTCTAATCATACTTCCAGGTTTGGTGGCAGTCATTTTGTACATTCGTTCTCTTCTTGTAGGACTACAACTATAAGTAACTATTATTGTGTACAGACTTAGATCAAGGTACCTACTGTAACTATAGATAAAACATTTATATAAGATGCACACTGTACATATACGTTGTGTTATGTTTATTTCTCCTTTATAAGTTGCTCTTTATAAGTTGCTCAACATGTTTCGGGCCACCTTGTGCCCATCTTCAGGAGTTACGCTACGTACTTCCCAATGGACACACAACCAGCCAATCGGATCTGACTGCCTACCCAGCCACGGCACTACACCACACGTGAAAAAAATACCACTAAGTCGTCAGCTCCTGAAGATGGGCAAAAGGTGGCCCGAAACAAGTTGAGCAACTTATATAGAGCAACTTATAAGGAGAAATAAATACAATACTAAGTGACATCTAGTTGGTTTCTTATTCCACATTGAACTACGATGCACGGTCAACCACACATCAAACTGTATATATACTTTATAACCCAATTGTACATGTACATACAACCTCTATTAACATAAGATAATACCATATATTAGCCTAGAATAAAATATAGCAGAACCCATGTACCACACCATCCTTCCTACATAACACATGCGAGATCTCCTACCCAATCCACTCCTGAATCCCCCACTGTATACAACCTACACAAGTCGAGTGTAGCTGCTTACCAATATTTCTTATTTATCAACCTGAAGATGGCCAATGAAAAGGGCCGAAACATGTAGTTGTTCTTTATGTAATCAATCATACATATCTATACCACCATATAGTTGTGTTAGACAGGTATACAAACTCCAATCTAGTCTTCTTGTAGTACTCCCTACTTAATCATAAGGTTCGTCATCCCCGTTGTGTTCAATAAACTAACTAGAGTGCAGTGTATGTACTTGTCTAACACAGGTTTATTTGATGGTAGAGGTATATATAATATTAACTACATAAGGTACAACTACATGTTTCGGCGCTTGACAATGGCCATCTTCAGGTTGTATATGAAATACTTAGTAAGCAGTTATACGGGACTTATATGGTCTGTACACAGTGGGGAGCTAGGAGGTGAGGTGGGCACGAGATCTCGTATGTGTCACGGAGGTTGGGAGGTGTGGGTACATGGGGTTTCTGCTATTATATTTATGTCTAAGTTAATAATAGTTAGGTCTATCGTATCATATTATGTGTGTTGTAGAAATTATATGTACATATATATATATATATATATGCTTACTAAGCATTTCATGTGCAACCTGAAGATGGTCATTGTCAAGTGCCGAAACATGTAGTTGTACTTTATGTAGTAAATACTAGATAAATAATGTGAATAAAACTCCAACAGATGTAACAGTATGCAGATATTTATTCACTGCAAAACTACTCCACATGTTTCGGGTGTCACAGCACCCATCATCAGGAGTATTAAAAACTGTACCCGTAACCTCCGGTACAGGTCATACTACTACTACGGGACTGGTCCCGATCAGACCACGTTGGAGGGGAGTAACGTTACAAGTATTATGACCTGTACCGGAGGCTGCGGGTACAGTTTTTAATACTCCTGATGACGGGTGTTGTGACACCCGAAACATGTAGAGTAGTTTTGCAGTGAATAAATATCTGCATACTGTTGCATCTGTTGGATTTTTATTCGCATTGCATTACGATGCACGGAACCACGAGCTTAAAAAAAACTAGATATACCTTTACCATTAAATAAACTTGTGTTAGACAAGTACATACACTGCAACTTCCTACTTAGTACAGTGGCGCCATATTGGCAGCACCGTGCCGACGCGTGTTATCAGATTGTTATGCGTTATTATGCAAGCTAGATAAAACAGTGTGTTTGTGTGCTGGTAATGCTAAATTATGCAACAGTTGTTTGGCGTTCTACACACTGCGCCAGATCCTACGATTAGATGGAGTTATACTCCTGTGTGGGAACGCACATTTTAAGGGTTTTTTTTTAAATATTTTACACATTTTATTAATCTTGATACCAATTGCGTAGATAATCGGTAGGGATAACTGAAGAGTAAAACATCAACTAGATGCCACTTATTATTTTATTGTACTTCTTATAGGCTCAACATGTTTCGGGCACTACTATGTCCCATCATCAGGTGCTCGAGACTATGATGTTAATTACCACATTGGTCGTTTCGTTCTTGGTTTGCTGTATGTTGGAGGTTAGGTGCGGTTAGGCTGGAGTAGTGTCTGGGCTGCAGGCTAAAGCAGGCTAAAACACTCCTGATGATGAGCATAATAGTGCCCGAAACATGTTGACTCTGTAAGAAGTACGAGAAAATAATAAGTGGCATCTAGTTGGTTTTTTATTCTTCATTTTTCACAATGATGCACGGTCCAATAAACATCAGAATCGGTAGGGAGACTTCTCCTGCCGATCCCGGTGGCCGCGCGGCCAAAGGCGTGGGTCTACGGTCGCTCGCTTGCTGGGATTGCGGGGTTCGAATCCCGCCGGGAGTACGGATGTCTATCTCTTTCGAGTGTTGTGTGTTGACAGGTAGAGGTCTCTGCGACGAGCCGATCACTCATCCAGAGGAATCCTAGTAATTGTATGTTGCTGAGCTTTATAAGATGCAACAGTAATCGTCTGCATCTGAGACGAGTATGTAGAAAAGTTCAGAAAGACAATAATTGGGGCACCTGCGTATTATTAGCGAAGTTACTCCCAGACATCATAACAGGAATACAGATAACTGGTTTCTGTCAGGAGAACGGGAATCCGGTCCTTAAAGCCCTACAAAATATTAATGTTCTGCAGATTTGAGGACCCCTGAGCCACGGGATCAAATGCACTATTTGTTAGCAATTTAGCCTACTTCACAATGAAGCTAACCGTACCACAGGTAGACAGTTGCACGTGGCTAAGAAATGAGTTTTTGTATAGTTTGTGAAATATTGGCCGCTTGTACAACTGTTCAAAATGAAATTTGAGAATATTTTGAAGAAGGAAAAATAGCTTGCCGCTAAAGGAAATGGAACAACCATTTCTGCTTCGTCCAGTCCGTAGCCTAAACATTGCACTGTCTGTAATCTGGTAATTTCTTGTTACTTTGCTGTTTGCCGTCTTTGTCTTCGTGTCTGGTCCGTAGAAAAGATAAGTTGGAAACATGTAAAATCATAACCTTGCCTCTTGTTTTGTGTGTGAAAACAACTTGGGTCTCGTAGGCTAAGGGGTCAGGCCAGAGTGAGGGTTTCTGAAAAAGAGAGGGCTAGACAGTCTTTGGACTCATTCGTTGGAGGGAGGGAACAGGAGGAAGTGAAGGTAAAGTTGCCCCTGTGCACGACATGAAGACGTGATGGAGTTGAGTGTTCTGGTTCACGCTACAGCCGTTTATGCTGCACACTGAATATGAGACTGGACGCTTGAAAAGAGACAAAAATATCTTACCAGTGTCGGGAATCCGACCACAAATCCTCGGCATCGTAACCATAGCCTAGTAATTATACCGAAGGAGCCATCGCAGTCCGTCTAAGTAAGAGGAAGCTGTACATTGCTGCAGACTGAGATGCTTCGTAATTCGCCCCCTCAGTGTGTTTTTAGAATAGTCAATTAGAACCAGAGATTGGCTGGGCATGTAGCGCTATGGATAAAATATTTTGGTACCAAGTCCTGAAAAGAAAAGACGTCACTTTGAAGAACTAGAGTGAAATGGAAGAGCATATTACAACAGGTCGTGAAGAAGTAACGGGGGATTGGGACTCATCTGGCCCAGGAAGAGGACAAGTGGTAAACTGCTGCGAAAACGATCCTGGACCTTCACGTTCAACACAATTAAGATAAATTTTTTGGCTAACTGAGAAGTCGCAATCTTCTCAAGAAGGATCCTGTTCCATAGGGTTGTTTATTTCTTCCTCTACAGCAACTCATGCTTGCTGTAGTGCTGTAAATCTGCCATGCTACAGCTACTCAGGTTTCTACAGTGAATGTGGCTGCCATGATGACAAATAAAAAACCAACAAAGCTGCAATTTTTCACATCAGGGGAGACTAGTTGCGCTCTGATTGGCTGTTTCGGAGATATGTTAGGTTTCGATTGGCTGTATGGAAAGAGGAGCCGTTTAAATGATCATATCGATCTTTATGGTTGCTACAGTAAAAATGCAAAAGTGTTATAAGAGAACTGACAGGTTTCTTATGCATGTTGCTAGTTCTGTGATTAAGCAAATTTAAGATCGTATTCATTTGCACCCTTATCTTGGGAGTGTAAAATATGAAAAATATATATTATTGATTCTCAAGACATGAAATTAAATATGCATTGAATGTAGTCCTGTCCTTAACTTTCAGTAATGGAACATAACTGAAAGATAAACCAGTTGTTTAAGATGTTATCATTTTTCGAATAGAGTAATATATTTGAATACAGAGAGACCAATTTGATGTCACTTGCTTTATTATTTCATTATTTAATGCTCAACATGTTTCAGATGTTAATACATTCATCCTCAGGAGCTTGCGACTTATTGTTGAATTATTTCATGGGTTGTATTGCTCTGGTTCGATGTATGTTGGTGTTACGTTGTGGTTTGGTTGTGGTGGTGTGGTATCTGTATGCAGGCTGAAGCCTGCATACGGATACCACACCACACCACCCCAGCCAAACCACAACGTAACACCAACACACATCGAAGCAGAGCAATACAACCCATGAAATAATTCAACAATAAGTCGCAAGCTCCTGAGGATGGAAGTATTAACATCCGAAACATGTTGAGCATTAAATACTGAAACATTAAAGCAAGTGACATCAAGTTAGTCTCCCTTTATTCAACTATCAAGATGATGCACGGTCCAATAAACATAAGCGTAAAATATTTTCATTAAAAATTTGCACTTTTTTGTGTTATGTATACGAAATTGTTGCTATTATCATGTTACAATGTTTTTTGTGTGTCTAATTGATGGAGACAATTATAATAAGGCAGAGATACTTCTTTTTGTACTGACATACAAAAAGATTAATGAATTCAGCATTCCGGGTTAGATATATGAAATCCTTGTCTATGCGTTTGAAATGTACGCAACAAATTAACAATCAGCTATAAAGTGCTACTTCTTGTTCCAGTAGTTATTGGATCGAACACGGACTACTGGCGTTTTTTATCCTCTAGACAAATTTGGGAACTATGTGACTATCACTGTTCCATATACTTTCCAATAAGCAGTCTATTACAAGAGCCACCATTTTTGCACAAGAATGATGTCATAAGTGTGGATTAGAAAATCTGGACAGAGGAGGTTAGACCAGTGTTAATGCGTCTGGCATTAACTCGATGTTACTCAGTTTGAACGCCAGCCGGGACACCGCCACTACTGAGTGACTTTGGGGTGATCATCAGACGATCACCTGGTGATGCCTGAGATAAGCAATGATACTTCAGTTCTTTACAAGCTGAACGAATGTACGCTTCTCAGTAAGTCCATGTGATACACGGAAACTTTAAAGTACACATCATTGTCCCTCTCCTATCGTAAAAACAGAAAACTGGGTGGGCGAGTTGTAAAGATGATTTTTTTAAATTCTGTCGTGTAAAATAAATAGAAGATATTTTGTTTTAGAGCCCTTTTGTGTTACAGTATAAAGATACTTCTTACATTTTACATTCTTTACGTTCTTACATACATATATTGTACTGTGCATTGTAATATAATTGTAAAATATGAACCAACGAAATGCACATTTTCTAATTAATATCTCATTTCTTTAATTTTGACGTCTTCTACATGTTTCGAACCCTAAGAGCTATCTTCAGCAAGACGGTTGTACGAGCAGGTATAGTATTGGTACGTGTTACATGCATCGGTATAAGCAGGCGAGTCTACTAGAGCTCATGTAAAACGTACCATGCCATAATTGCATATACAACCGTCTTACGGAAGATGAATCCTCGGGTTCGAAACACGTAGAAGACATCAATATTAAAAATTAAAATATTAATTCAGCTAATTACGTTTCGCTGGTTTATGTCATATAATAAACACATCTTATGTGTTTTATGACAGTAGTTATTTTAATTAGAGGAAAGGATCACAACAACCAAACACAACAGCATTTTTATAGTATGCTAATATATTATAGCATGCTATAATATATTAGAATACTATAAAAATATTTTTGTAGTACACTAATATATTATGGTATGCTATAATATATTAGCATAATATAGAAATATTTTTGTAGTACTCTAATATAATATAGCATGCTATAATATACTAGAATAATATAAAAATATTTTTAGTACTCTAATATATTATAGTATGCTATAATATATTAGCATAAAATAAAAATATTTTTGTAGTACTCTAATATATTATAACATGTTATAATATATTAGCATACTATAAAAATACTGTTGTGTTTGGCTGTTGTGATCTTTTCCTTTAATTTTATTCTTCAAACACTTCGGGATGGTAAATATGAAATTTAAATTATTTTAATGTTCATCTCCTAAACATACCATAATTCTTACAAAAATACCGCGCATTCTAACCAGTACCTTTCATTACAGTACTTTGCTCCCTCGAGTAAAAACTCCGCCTTACATTTTTAATAGCCTCATACCCTCAGTTCTGCAGGCAGTGTAACAAATTTGCACGTTATGGCCCGTTGAATTCGGAATAAAAAATGTCAACAAATATTTTGTCCATGAAGACTGTCATTTTGACTTGGCAGAGGTGTGTTGTCTGACCATACTACACTTTTGGTGTGGCCGGTCGAAGTGATGAGTCACTCATCTGTCCCAGCATCCTGATGTAGCTTTCAACCCCCTTTCTGATGGGAGGGTGGCGTGCGGGAATGGGGTTGTCACGTCAATAGAGGGAGGTGAAGAAACAGAAGTGTTGTGGAGAACCTGAAGGAGCAGCGCAACGGAAGAAATTCCTATTGAACAGAAGACAATAACTGGTGTGCGCTTCTTCAGGTCTCTGCTTATTGTACGTACTTTTATATGCGTATTTAGCTGATTAACAATTATTAGCAAATTAAGTAGGTCTGTTGTAACTTAGCGTTTCTTTTTAATATGGGTATATACTTGCAATTTGTTCCTTTTTGGGTAATTCCCCGGCGTCTGAGTTCTAATTGCCGACGTTTCAGAACTCAGACGCCGGGGAATTACCCAAAAAGGAAAAAATTACATTTAGAACACGGCGAAAGCTTAAAAACAAGAGGGTATATACTTACTTACTTACATACTTACTTACTTATTTACTTACTTACTTACTTACTTACTTATTTATTTACTCCATGGAGCAGAGTCCTTCTTGAGAAGCTAACTGGTTCTGCAGCTAGTCAAGAAATTCCCCGCACTTTATGGAACCCGAAGGTTCATCACCGTATTCACAAGTGCCCGCCATCT
>Ga0123355_10012547_pt1 | contig 13130 bp, 8 predicted proteins | sample TergutEmb28metaG_3_FD_89872 | JGI IMG/M metagenome (GOLD analysis project Ga0123355, IMG submission 89872) | Embiratermes neotenicus P1 segment gut microbial communities from Petit-Saut dam, French Guiana - Emb289 P1 | ecosystem: Host-associated > Arthropoda: Insects > Digestive system > Gut ... | reverse complement strand
GTTCTAAATTCACAATGTCAGGGACAGTACATAGATTTCAATTAGACAGACAATAACAGGTAAGGATTTGTAACAGGGCGCTCGTGGTATATTTTTAGGCGCCTTCGCAAAATTGCGAAAAGCGAATATTAGCTTCTTCATGTCTGTCCATCCGTTCTTCCTCATGGTAGAACTCAGGTCCCACTGGACGGACTTTCATGAAATGTGAGGATTTTTCGAAAAACCGTCGAGAAGGTTTTAGTTTGGTTTAAATCTGATAAATATAACAAGTACTTATCATCAAGACCTGTGTACATTTATAATAACACCTCGCTGATTTCTTCAAGAATGTTCCAGACCATTTGTAGAGAAAATTAAAACATACGCTCTTTTATGCTCAATCCCCCCCCGAAAATCGTGCCGTTTAAGAGATAATGCGGAAAAAGTATGATTATGCCAGACGGGCAACAGATGACAGTAACACAAGGTGTAGAAAAGATGCGAGCTGCGTGCGGGATAATTTAGAGGCACACACTTAGAATATGTAATACTTATTCTCAAAGTAAAACAAAATGTTTAAAGTTACTGTCAAAATACATCATTGAATAAATATTAGTATTTTATTGGGGCAACATGTTTCAGTCTTATTAGATCACCTTCAGGCCAATATTAAGAGATATGAGGTACAATCAGTGCATACCATGTATTCTGGGATCAAACATTACCTTAAAAGAAGTGCATAAAAATAGTTTCAATTTGCAATTTACATGCTTATTTATTTATTTTTTTTGACGTTTTTCTGGCCGTGCATCTCAGTATATTTATCTCAGTAATTAACCAACTTGATGCACAAAATTTTTGTTTTACGATAAGTTTATTTTATGCCTCTACATGTTTCGAGCACATATGCTCGAAACATGTAGAGGCATGAATGTGCTCGAAACATGTAGAGGCATGAAATAAACTTATTGTAAAACAAAAATTTTGTGCATCAAGTTGGTTAATTACTGAGATAAATTACATGCGTATGTATACAACCAGGTACTAATACGCCAAATGTGCGACTAACAGATCCACAACCACAATTCTGTACATCTACGTACACATATACGGACCTGAATACTTGAATCTAAGTTACTTGAACTTGAGTGCTAATGTAACTACGAGATTCGACCACCTTCAAATGTGAATCGCTGTACCTTCCCAACTGGTTCAAATTATTAAAGACACCTACGCGCTAATAACGGACCAACATAAAAGTAACACAATTACATACCTTTTAGCTATTGTTACCGGAATTTCAGTTTCAAGTCCAGATATATACCGGCGATTCAGGTTCAAACCCTGAACGGGCTCCATGTAGACAGATTTTGTTGGTTGCAAATGATTTAATAAGAAAAACCGTAAGAGGCGCGAATGCCGTTATGGCATTGAGAAACTTGAGCCTGGGCAAAACATTCGTCAACTATCTAGTTGTTAGAAGTTTTGCAAATGAGTATTTCTCTATGAAACACGAGACTTTGTTATTGTTGAGGACATGATTCATTCAGTAGCAGCACCTATATGTTTGTTTAACGTTAGTTTGAGGTCTAGTGCTTGAAATTAGAGCTGCCAATGAGATTCGGTTTGATAAAGAATTAACTAGGCCAATGGGGGGTTTCTAAATTCGAATTGTAGCCAACAGAATTACTTAGTTAGTTGGAACGAAGGAGACGACGCAATGCGAGGAGGCACAATCTTTTGGGGTTGCATGCATGCAAATTTCGGTGCTCCGTAAAAACTTATAGTGCTTGGCAATATTAGTTATAAATGGCATTATACAAATAGATCAATATACAGTTAAGTGTTTACTCCAAGTGCCGTGGCGATTAATATCAACCAATATATTTTACATATTATTATTAGAATATATTAAACAACAATCATAATTCAGTTTTGTAAAAGACATTTCAATTAACAAAAAAAAATTAAAGAAAGAACACAGAATTGCATGTGTGTGTTAGTGTGTCAGCCAGTCGTAGTCGATCGTGAACCTTTCAGGAACCTCCCACGTAAATTGGTTTTTGATAAAGACCTACCAGCTTGCTGAGCAGACGGGAAGCTACAAGCCCAACCCCACACGGGAAGAGTACGGTAGCACAACTTTTGATACAGACAATTTCTTATATTTTAAAAATATTTTTATATACAACTTATAAAGTAATATGGGGTCCCACGGTACATGATATGCACTGTTTGTACCTCATATCTCTGGATGGTGGTCTGAGGATGGTGTAATAAAACTGAAACATGTTGCCAGAATAAAATGCTAACATTCGTACACTGCTGTTGTGTTTAATTGTAACCTCAATAATTCTGTTTTACTTTTAGAAATCCAACACAACGGGATGTCCTCGATTAAAATAACACTTATTGCCTTTCCACGGCAACAATTTTTAGGCGGACTCGCCTCATTGTTATGTTATGCTTACATTGCGTCTCTTCTGACGCGCTTCCTCAGTGTACCTATGTAAAACACCACACCAAGGACAGTTGGTAACCTGACTGACATCTGAATCAGGTAGGTGAGGAATGCAGAATATTATCACTACTGCATCTTGCTGTGTGTTTGATGTGTCACATAATTAAAGAGCAGCTTTTGGAGAAATTTTAAAGTTACAAACCCCGTTGTGTGTCGTAAAGTAAGGCGAAATAAAATAAATAACACCCTAACTAGACTTCAATATTCTTTAACGTAGCTATACTTTTCAACCTTATAAGGTCGTAAATATATTCTAAAATCGTTATCTTTAGTAAAGTAAAAACATCTATAGATATAAGCCTGATGATAACCATACAAGGTCGAGACACGCAGTTACGTTAAAGAATATTAAAGCCTAGTTGTGCTCAGCGGTGTTATTTATTTTATGTCACTATTGTGAAATAAACTGGAAAGGACTGAAGAATATTAATCTTGGTATTTTTTTTAAATTGTATGAAGCAGAGTTATGGAAAAATCAAGAATTTGGGGTAATTCATACCCTAACCAGATACCTCCTGAAATTCAAATGCGATGACTGATATCAACCTAACCGACTCACAACAACTAAATAAAAAATGGGACACATTTTCTTTACCAGCATACGGTGTGTCATCCCATTGGAACGGAGTTCTCTCAGGGTCACGTGAACGGTTCAAATACTTGCGCCTGCCAGCGTTGACACCTACTGGGTCTATAGTTTGCTCGAAGCTGATGAATGTGTCCTCCATGCCTATCTCCTCACCATAGTAAGTGATGGCTGTCCCTGGAAGCAGCAGTGCCAGCATGTTCATACTGTCCACCATATCTCGGCCCATCCTGTTTGCTACGCGGCTCCAGTCATGATTTCCAACCTAGAACAAACACGAATATTCTGCCTGGAGGACTGACTTTCTGGTTGGTAGAATGGCATCGGCATGTAGACCTATACAGAGTGTGTCCGGCCACACTCTAATGTTTCAAAAACAGCAAAAGTTTTGTATTTTTTGTCCCATACGACGTGAAATTAATGTGCACTACATGTAGCCTGTTTTAAATTGTATGTAAAAATGGCCTGATTATGGTCTGATGAGCGAAACTTGTTGCCAATAAGTTAAAAATAAATATTGTTGTGTTTGACTGAAAACAAATATATTTATTACTGTTTTTCAATTCTAATACACAATGGGATAACCTCTACAAAAAAAAGATCAAAGATCATTAAGATGATTCAAAACAAGGAGAATGTGATGGGCGGATCATGTGGCATGTATTGGGAGGAACAGATTTACATACAGGTTTCCGGTGGGGAAACCTGGGGGACATAGACTACTTGGAAGACCTAAGCGCAGATGGGAGAATAATATTAAAATGGATCTTCAAGAAGTAGGCTAGAGACATGGATAATTTAATCTGGCCTAGGATAGGGGCAGGTGGAGGGCTCTAGTAAATGCGGTGATAACCTGCCGGGTTCCATAAAATGTGGGGAAGTTCTTAGCTAGCTGATTAGCTGAGAACCTACTAGCTCTTCAAGAATTACTCTCCTACCCGGAGTTAGTTGTTAATAATTTCATTATTAAACGATGTGAGTGGTGCAGTCCCCACTCCTCCCTGTTTGTAATAGGATACGAAGCTGCCCTTGGCCCGATAGTCCTTATGAAAGTGGTGATTAAGACACACCTTCACCAGGAACCAATCCCCACACTCTATACCATAATGTATCACGTCACCCAGCTGCTGGCGGTTCAGGATTTATGCTTGCGTCTCACTTCAGTTTAGCCTTCAAGATGGCTCGTAAGTACAACTCCACTTATCCGGATTAATTAAGACGTCGAGACATCTGGGCATGAAGAAAATCCGGATAATTGGAATTTTTTTTTGAAAATAGGCTACATTGGCAGTCTGAAGTTCGGCTGTTACTATTTACTGATATGTATCTGCATTTAAACCTTTCGACCATGTCTGATTTGAAGTTCTAGAAGCCATAACACTGTACTGTACTTCATCCTATAACCGGCAATTTCAAGGCAAGTTAATTTTGTGGAATTCTCGACAAATTTACCCGAAAGGCCAAGCCGATCCGGATATTTGGCGATCCCGATAACCAGCGTCCGGATAAGCGGAGTTCTACTGTGCTTCCAGATATTCCAATCAACGGTTCGACAGCGTATGGCAAACCGTTATTTCGCTGAGACAGACACTTACCGCCCAGTTGCTCCAGTATCCCGCAGGAACATTTAATATCCAGTTTTCTATTACAGATTTATAGTTGCTTGTCTTCGAATCATTACTTATTTTTAAAAGCAATTCCACATTGCATGGGAAGTGCGCTGCTGGCCGCGTCTTGTTTCCGTAATAAGCCATTGTTTCGTTCAAACTGCTGTTACCAGTCTCTACCATCAGTAACCTGCAACAAGACCCAAAATGGAGAAAGGGTTTTGATATTTTGTTCGCATTCGACATGCGTAGTTGGTACAGCGACACTACTTGTAGGGCGGTCCGATAATCAAATGCTGGTGGGCGGGGAGATTGGGAGATTTTCCGTGACGTCTACACTGGCTTCGAGCCCCACTCGGCCACGTGTAAAATAGGTACCTTGTGTTTCCAGGGGGTAATGCGGCCCGAACATAGTGCTAGCTACCTACTTTCTTCTAGTACAGGTTGCGAAATAGCGTAAGAATGCGTGTGTGAAGGTGCCATGTGTTTAATTAATTAAGCCACGCGTCAGAAATATACAAAGGCCAACTTCAGGAAGTGAATGTGCCACCTTAAAACCGGCTACAGTTGATAGAATTATATAATAAATTTCATAAGAAATGGGTGCGTTCTTACCACTCATCTATATCAGACATTTAAGGACACGGTCCACTTCGGTTTTAATACCGCTTGGGTGTTAGAGTACATACCTCTACAGCTTAGAAGGTACTAACAACCAACTAAAAACGTAGAAAATATATTGTATAATCATATCCACTGATTTAGAAATGATTTTTCTACACATAATCCCATCTAAGACGTAAAAACATATTTACGCACAATTGCTATAAATTGCGGAACATGTCCTATATTATGAATGTTACAAGTATTGTTTTATGAACAGTAACTGTACAACACTCCGTACTTTATGATTTAAAATATTACCTTATAAACTGTAGAAGATTTTAAGCTTGCCACAAGCACTCCCTGAGAATGGCATATTCATGCCGAAACATGTCGGAGTAATGTCTGTTCTGTTTAATGTATATTATATTGTGGATTTAGTCGGTTGTAGCAAAAAGTGAATGTAATGTTTATGAAGGGTGCTTTTTTGTTTCTCAAACAGATCCCAATTAACGCCGTCTAAAGCTAGGCATCAGTAAGGTAACTTCATAATTAGCATGTGCAGCTCTCAGAATATTCAGACCTGGTCTTTCCGTCCTTCCTGGCATACTCGTCCAGTAGTTCTCTCCACTGCATTACCATGTCGTATGTCTCAGGCTGGTTGCTTGTGAGATTGTGCACCAGAGATTTGTAATCTCCTGGTCGGGCGTGTGGATCATAAGATCTCGTCTCGTCCCTTAGTTCCTTGTCCTCAAACAGGTGATACACGGCGTCAACCCTGAAGCCATCAACACCCTTCTCCAGCCAGAATTTCATCACATTCTGTATTGAGATAACCTGACTTTATAGCAGCTATAAGTTACAGAACAATAGTGTTTTTCAAGCTACTCCACAATACTTTTAATTAAAATGCTTCTTTGTCTACTTGTAAGGAATAAAACTCATATAGCTTCTTTTCTTATTGGAAGAAATATGCAAATTCTTTTCCTTCTGTGACTACTATTGCGCGTTTAAGCTATGCAATTATACAACACTAATGTACACTATAACAGCCTTCATGTTGTAAATATTAAGGAAGATGCGATTCTGTCTGACGCTTGCATGTCCTTGCATAAAATTTCCTAGCAATAGTCTGTTTTGGTTTTGTTAGTAATGGTATTACAACACAGTACTTGATTTCTTAAAGCAGAATAGGAACTCAATTAAAAAAGCTTGTTTGGGTTTCCCCGATCAAAAAATTTTAGCCTCTTTTCCAATTCACAATTTCGCAATGTTGTTAACGTAGCAAATAAAAAGCATGGCTTTGGGTAGGCTACAGTGGCGGATTATTAATATGAAATTTTGTGAAAATAGTTCAGCCGAGTCAGAAATTGAAACTGGATGAACCACAAATCATGCTGTAGTCGTAAGCCTAAGTTTCCTTCAAAAGTAAGAAGTCTAAAATAATATGTGACAGTAAGAGGATAATGACACAGATTCCAGGCGTTTTCTACGCTGTATTTTGTGGGCTACTTTGTTTAGGTGTTGTTGGTGTTTTGGCGGCTCAGAATCTAGTGAAATTTACCCTCAAATTTTACCTAACCACAAGCAGTGTTTTTGATTCCTTTGCAAGAAAGGATGAACAATCCTCAAATTAAACGTTTCGACCCCAGAGAGAAATCACTTACCACTGTCAGTCACTGGGAGGTAACCCTGTTTTGTGGGAGGAATAATAACACAGTTTCCTCAAGAATGATCTTTATACTTGGGATTTATATGACCAGAACTCTCTTCGCAAATAATCATACTGTTCTTGCAGATATCTTGGCCTTGAAACTTTATTCCAAGCCTAACATAAACAAGCATATGACAGTGTGCAGTTTACTAGTTGGCATGAGATGCGTTATCGGCAATGTGAAATAGAACATGCCCTTCAAATTATTTGTTTGGAAACGTAAATTTATGGGGCTCATTCAAATTTGCTGTTCAGTCGCCTGGTTTAATGATTCTCTAAATCAGATGTCAGCAGCCGGTTTGTTACAACACACTAGTGTAATGCGAAATTTTGCAAATTGTGTCGTGAGGCTTTAAAAATAAATAAATTGCATAAAAGAGAATGCAAAAATTAAAATGTTAACACTAAAAACTAATCAAGGGGTTCCCGATGTGTAAATACAAATTAAAGAAAATGAAGTTTTTGAAGTCGTTGACGTCTTTGCCAAGCTGAGGGAACACCATTTTATGAAATTCTGGAAAAATATCTTTTACTTTTACTTTTGAAGATTAAACGTTCTAAGGGTTATGCTTATTTGTAGGTCAATCAAATCTTCATCATTTTTCTGACAATGGATAACTTTTTTTTCCCTGTACAATGAGTGAAAATATTTGAAAGAAGCGTGAGTAAAAATATTAGTTTTGTGTTTAATTATTGGATCGCGTAAAAACAAAAAAATATCTCCAGCGTGCCACGAGCTCCAAGTTCTGAACACCATTTCTCTAAAAGTATGTGACAGTGAATGATTCACTATAAAAATATTCAGCTGCACATGGTCCATGGAGACATGCTTCATATACACGACGCCCCGGATATAAGTAAGCTCGATTTATTTTATCCAGTATAATAGCTTCTAAAATGTATTATTTATACTGGACCAGCCGGAAACCAAGTCCCTGGTCCTGGCAACAGTGCGGAGACCCGTCAGTGGTTGGTCGGTATTTAGGATCTCGGAGAAAGAGTTACCGTAGTGACTGCAGTATATGGGAGCCAAAGGTAAAAGAAGGAATATGCGCACTGAAGTTATTATTGCGCCTAGAAATATCAATAAGTCTGCTTGATTTGAGTCTTTTTTGTTGGAAACAATCGAAAGTTCTTCGACGGGGAGACAATTTGTCGAAAATTTAGAAAAAAGAAAAAAAGAAAGAAAAAACCCTGTTTGTAAGTAGGGATAATTTCGAAGCGTTATATTGCGTGTGTCGTTCAATATGTACATACCAAACACACGTAAGTTTGGGGTATAAGTAACTTTACCCCGATTTTTAATTAAGATAAGATTAAGATAATAAATTCGCTTTGTTTAGGTTAGCTGATATTATTTTCAAATGATAAATCCAGTCACATAGATCACTGTAGTAATTAGATTTCTGCGGGTGTCATAATTTAAAATATCCTACCGAACCTTGTGTACTTACCTTCGTCTCCCTGACCACATTCGGGTTCCTGTAATTGAGATCAGGTTGCCTGGAGCTGTAATGATGCAGGTAGTACTGTCCTCGGTCTTCGTTCCACGTCCATGCAGGACCCCCGAATGCACTTAACTGAGCAAGTTACAATAAAATTAAGCATAATAAAACAAAAATACGACGAAACAATTGTTTGTTACTCTAATAGCTGACACGGCGTCACTGGGAAACGTGCTTCAACATAGGTTTAATTTCTAAAAACTTATTTCCTGATTTCTCACAACTCACTGGCCTTTCCGTTTACTTATTATATTCATTGTTTCAAAGTTAATCACCATACCGGCACAACGAAAATGTAATAAGTTATAGTTCCATGTATTTTCTCAGGTACTCACAACTTCAAAAATGTTTTAAATTTAAGATATTTTTTTATTTATTTATTTATTCAGGGATCAATGTTGTATGTATTGGACAAATTATTGTGTTGTGGGACGTTTTAGGGCAAGAGATGACAGCGAGAATTCAGTTTTCCAAGACGGTGAAAATCAAGACTGCTGTCTCTTGGGATGTGACACCGTATATTACGGTATATGAATATTGACCTTTCACAGAAACCTGTGTCTCCATCATCAGGGTAAATAATGGAGGCAGGAAGTACCCATAATATGTCGTTTTACGTACACGCGTATTAGGGTTTCATATCCCAGAGACACTAATCTTCGTTCCATATAAATTCAATATTAGACAGCGTTACTAAATAACACAAGAACAATGAACTTCAAAAACGGCAAAGTTGAATGTGAGAGTGGTTATGTTGGTTCGATATGGGCCCAAATTTAATTCACCCGGACATCTTAGGTCAAACTTTTGAACCCAGATTTTCTTGTGACGTTCATTCGATCATGTTGGATATAAATTGATGGCCATTACCTACTGTTTTCATACTGCTATACAAACAGCACATACAGTAGAAAGTAAAATTTCAACTCAGTTCGCAAGACTGTGTGGTAATGTGCGGCTCTGTACGCATGTCATTCCTGTCTTTTACGTGACTGAAAAGCAGGCTAATTAGTGACACAGTAAGTTTAGATTAGTTTAACGTTGATAAGTGGCTGAAACTCTACTAGTGAGTAATTATGCAGGGCAAAAGACTAGGCCTATGACATCAGTGACCTTGTTTCTGAAGTCTATTTCCTCCTACTTAGAATTTTAATGCTCAGTACTCCTGTCCACCACCCTGCTTAAAGTTTTCAACATGTTTGCCAACATATTGATAGTTCAATAAAAGAAAAGTAATCTAAATTATCATAAATTTTTCTGTATCGACATGCAATTGGTAGATTTACAGGCACAGTAGAATGATCATGCCACCCTGGATTGGGACTCCTGAATTCTTTTCGCACATGAGATGTAATTTTTTACACTGCCATGGCTCGTTTTCCAGGACCTCGTCTGTGGATAACGAAAACGTGAATTGACCTTAAGGTAGAAAACGTTTGTAAGTGGCATGCCCCAAACATAAGCGGTGCTTCTGCAAGTAATTAGTGAAACAGTTGCGTATTTAAACGTTCCTGGTTCACTTCAGTATTTCGGAGCTTGCAGGCCAGGCATGGCCCATGGGCTAATTTTGCAAACAAGACAGTGAATTTTTTTTTAAATTTTCCTGACCGTGCATATCAGTAGAATCTTAGTAATTAACCAACTTAATGCACAAATTCTTGTTTTATAATAAGTTTATTATATGCTTCTACATAGTGCTCAAAACATGTAGAAGCATATAATAAGCTTATTATAAAACAAGAATTTGTGCATTAAGTTGGTTAATTACTAAAAAGACATTGAAAGTAGGAAAATTTACAAAGACATAAATGATGATAAGGAAGCATTGTCAGTCTTCACATTATAGTTACACCATACATAAATTTAAAAAGCAGTGACATATTCGTTAAACACTTGTCTTAATTGCAAATCGTATTTTAAGAGAAAACCGGACAATAATAGCTACTAGACGAAATAGAAATATCACCATTTTATGCTTTGTAGGCAGAACTAACCTTTCGAGATTTAAGGCCATGAATAAGAAATAGGTTGTAGATCATTAATTTCTATCGAAAAAGAAAAAAAACATCTTTGTCTACAACATGTATTATGTATATATTTCATTTACAAATTGTTGTAAGCTCTCATCTTTCTAATTTAATGCTAGACCCAAAGGTTAAGGGAAAGAGAAACGCAATTAGAAAAAGGAAAAAACATTTTTCTGCCACCGCACGTATTCTAAAATATGAACAAATTAACAAAACTCCTGATGCACTAGCCACTTAAAGGCCCCACTTATCCATAGTCAGACTATATAATTTCTACAAATATTTTACTGGAGAATTTAAGAAAACATAAATCTAAAGAAAATATGCAAGGTACTTCCCTTTCTGCAGAGTCACATCATTATTTTGCAAAGAATTTGCACATTAATTTTAAGTATCCCTATTATAGACCGCACCCAAAATTAACTCTGCATTGAGGTCAATTGAATAACGAATGATGAGTAGGCAAGCGTATTTATGGTGCCCTGAATACCGAAAGAAATATTACCCAATTATTTGGCGGTAGATTTTCGTAAGTGTCATTTTTCACTCTGCCGTTCGCCCAAATATAGTAGTCTTTGTATGTGGAGTCGTTCATCAGTGATTTCTGAAACCATTCGTGCTGGTCACTACTGTGGTTCGGCACAAAGTCCAGGATAAGTTTTATTCCTGTGTACACAAATCACATAGAAAATTATGTGCGGTATTTGGAGGAGCCACAAAATAATGTGAGAAAATTTTCTATGCGTCTATATAAATTCTGATTAAAGTGTCCTTGTTGGTTAATTACGAAACTAAACCATTATAGGTCTACTTAACGGCGATTTCACTGTTCGCAAATGGACATTTTACTTTCACATTTGCACATCTTAAGGAGTGGTTAGATTTGGAGTATCTACAGCGTCTTCAGTGAGGTTTGTCATTTAACAGTGAGTCGAACTGAAGATATTAGACACCGAGGCCACTGCAAAAATTTTAATTTTAGTCAAAATAAAACCAACCAGTTTGTTCCGAAACCTGAAAGATGGGATGATATAAGATGAGACTCTCCAGGTTATCAAATTTTAAACGTAATTCATTTGCCCAGAATGATTAAAATTTTGATGGGAAGAAACGAAATGGAGATACTCTCATTATCCAAGACACCACTTTTTCTTTGTTGTAGTTGAGATTGTTGCAAGATTGATGACTTTAAAACGGGTTAAAACATGGTCAACCTATTTCGCCGTTTGATGATAAGATGATAGTAACTACATGCATTAAAGTAAGTACTAAGTTTCACGTACACAACAGTCTTGTCATAGCCAATGTTGGTTCCGTAGTTTTGGTTTCTTGGTGTGCCATTTTTCAGCGTTTCAATAGTCAAAATTATTTGAAAAGTTCTCTCACATTGCGGTTCGTTAAGCGTAAAGGGACAATACTTTTTCACATAGGAAAAATATCCTTCAAAAATATCTCACCATTATCCTTTGTTTTCTTCCTTAAGACCTCAAAGTCTGCCATTGAACCGAATGTAGGGTCAATAGCTTCATAATCAGAGATATCGTATCCAAAATCCACCATAGGAGACTTATAGATAGGAGACAGCCAAATCGCCTTTATTCCGGTGTCAGATAAATAGTCCAATTTGGACGTGATTCCTGTTAGAGAAAAGATAAAAATTTCACACTTCATGGAACTTTGGTAGAAGAAATATACGTAAACTATAGCATTAAAATTAAATTAAATACTTAATGTATGCGTGATTTGTTACTGAACGTAGGACCATACAAATATACATCACTTTAGGACAGCTACTAACTTTGCAGATACAAATGATTCGAGAAAGAGTAAAATTTATAAATCATTTTCTGTTCATTTCTTTAGATATTTTTAATATAAATATTATTCCAATATACTTTAGAGATCACAGTGATATCCGATGTTCGTGTTATATGCCAATATTTATTACGGACGCAGTTATTGAGACCTTACATTTATATGTGTGTATACCCTAGGAGGTTATGTTTTTTCGCCATATAGAATACAGCTTACATGGCAACCTATCGGTGGAAATTAATCTTACCTTCATATTCTAGTGTAAGCCCCAAATATCAGATTTATTTACTGTATTCAGTAGCTTTTGAGATGAAACGTGTTAAAAATACTTTCCCCTTATAACCGCATTTTATTCGATTACAAAAACACATACAAGTGAGAAATGCAATTTTAAAGATTTGAAGCTCCTCTATGAAGTAAATCATTACTGAAGCCTGTTTCAAGTACTGAAACATCAGTGTGAAATGACTAGTTGGGAGTTATTTGAGGTAACAGAGAAAAGAGGATTTTATTTTTGAAAGCCTACTGGCCACCTGTCTTTCCTTCTCCGGACTGAATCAAAGTCCTGCCGATTTTTATTGATTCGTACCTTCTTTTGCATGTATACAGATAAATTAAGCATTATTGGAGTTTCTGAGCAGAAAATAACAGTGAAATAACAATAGATATTAAACAACAGCATTCATTAATTACTTATTAAGAAAAAATACAAAATGACAATATGTTGCTTGCACACAATATTTGGTTTGATGACAATAAAAGTGTACACTGTT
>Ga0123355_10012546_pt1 | contig 13130 bp, 10 predicted proteins | sample TergutEmb28metaG_3_FD_89872 | JGI IMG/M metagenome (GOLD analysis project Ga0123355, IMG submission 89872) | Embiratermes neotenicus P1 segment gut microbial communities from Petit-Saut dam, French Guiana - Emb289 P1 | ecosystem: Host-associated > Arthropoda: Insects > Digestive system > Gut ... | reverse complement strand
TTTGGGCGTTGAACTGGTTGAAAATCCTGTGGCGTAATCCGGGGGTCGGCCATGGTCGTCAGCGGGTAGTAATCACCCTGTACTGGAGTGATAACTTGGCTCTTGCACAGTAGTATTGGTCAGAAAGCGTCCACTGTTAGCGACCTCACTGCGCACTAAACACGAAACTTAACTCGACTGGTTTACCGCACTATACACGAGACACACCCTATCGGGTCGACTGCGCTCGGCGAACTGAACTAGCTACCTTTTACATACTTTAACAGGCCCGAAGATGAAAAAATCGAGTCGAAATATGCAGCAGTCCCATAACAAGGAAACTTGTTTTTACGAGGGTGAGTCAAATGAAAAAACTTTAATATTTTTATCTCGTAATTTTTTGAACACAAAAGGTACACAGTGACTTCATTTTTCCATGTAGTCTCCACTGCGTTCCATACAAGTGTTCCAGCGTTTCGGAAGTGCATGGATACCTCTAGAAAAAAATTCTTTTGGCTGAGAACGCAGCCACTCTTGCACCGCCTGCTGCACCTCTTCGTCTGACCTGAAAGACTTGCCTGCCATCGCCTCTTTAAGTGGTCCAAAGACATGAAAGTCACTGGGGACGAGGTCTGGTGAGTACGGCGGATGTGGAAGACACTCGAAGGACAGATCTTGGATTGCTGCAACAGTTCAACGGGCAGTATGGGGCCGAGCATTGTCATGTTGGAGCAAAACACCTGTACTCAGACGTCCACGTCGTTTGAACTTGATTGCAGGACGCAGGTGATTCTTTAGATCTGCATACGTTGGACTGGTCACAGTGTTCCCCTGGGCATGTAGTGCTCCAAAATTACCCCTCGTTCATCCCAGAAGAGAGTCGGCATAACCTTTCCCGCAGACGGTTGTGTGCGGAATTTTTTCAGTTTTGGTGAGGAGGTATGGCGCCATTCCTTGCTCGTTTTCTTGGTTTCCGGCTGGTGGTGGTGGTGGACCCAGGTTTCATCTCCCGTAACAATTTTTCCTAGAAAGCGATCACCTTCTGCTTCAAAGCGTTCAAAAGTTCCTGGCAGGCGTCAAAACGTCGTTCTTTCAATTCTGCTGTCAGCTGGCGTGGCACCCACCTTGCAGACACTGTATGGAACTGCAGAACGTCATGGACGATATGGTGTGCTCTTTCATGACTCACACCCAGATGTGCGGCTATTTCATTCACTGTTACGCGGCGATTTTCCTTCACGATGGCTTCACCTGCTGCAATGACCTCTTGTGTCTACTCGGTGTGCCTGACCAGGACGAGGAGAGTCTGTTACCGAACTAATGTCGTTCATGAACTTCCTAGTCCACTCGTACACTTGCTGTAGTGACAGACACGCATCACCGTACTGAACTTTCAATCGTCGATGAATTTCGATGGGTTTCACCACTTCACTGCTTAAAAACAGATGACAGAACGCTGTTCTTCTTTGGTGCATGTTGCAAGCGGGGCCGCCATCTTTACACTACTACTGCGCCGTCGTGTTGCATTCCTGCATCGTACTGCCACCTCTTCAAACCATGAGTATCAATGTTGTCAACGTACAAGACAATCGAACTGTGTTTCGAATCTTTATCGCACTTTTAAAGTTTTCCTTCGATTCTCCCTCGTATAATAAAATACTTGTGTGAACTGTGCTCTTTGTGATATTAATGGTTTATGAAGTACGACGGGATGTCTTCCATCAAGACGATAGTGAAATAACGAGAATGGGTGGACAAGCGGTCGTGCCCCAATTTAAAGTACTAACCCGGAGTCAGACTGTAGGTAGGCCTACCGAAAAAAAAAACCATGAATAACCATAGAACCTGGCCGTGATTCGAAACGGGGATCTTCCAAAGAAGCGTTACCATTTTAACCGCGATACACACTAAGACCGACAAAAAAAAATGCTTTTTAACACAGTTTCGGAGTACGCAATTAAATTTTAAAATTACAGTCACCCTCCGACGTACTTCGCCTCCAGACCCAATATATTAAGACAGGCGCTCAAGTTCGTACCTACAATGCTGAAGATGTCTTCGATATGCCAAACTCCTATGATCCGGAGATCACGCCCGACCACCTTCTTGAAATTCGGCAGCAAAGAACCCTTGAAGATGAGGAGGATCCCAAGTCTAAACGTGAGGACAGGAGCGTGACAGTTTTGTTGACAGAGAGGCTAGATCACTGAAGCTGGTACTCGAGGTGTGTGAGAACAGTGACTGAAACGATCAGCGAGCTACAACTATACAAGGAATTATAAGGATGCTTGCTTGCTTGCTATAAGGAAATTCTGAAAAAGAATAAGAAGTCTTAGTCCTGCCAGAGTCGGTGCTTGATTCCATCCAGTTATCTTCAGGGATCCGAGCATACCCACCTCTTGGACACTGGAGTTACGATCCAAACCACCCGCCTGCAGTTCACCAGGAAGTGGCGCTGTCACTTGTTTGTCATTTCATATTTTTTGTAAATTTCTCACAAGTATGCACACATCTTTATTCTTGGTCAAACTGCATTGTCTGATGTAACCAAACTCGACAGTTTAATATATGATATGATATTTATTTACTGCAATTTGGTTTCCTGCCGGTAGCAGTGGTCAGTAAACTTGTACAAAAATAGGAAAGAGTCAGCTATATACAAAAGGAGAATCTATTAATATTGCATTTATAGGAAAACTTAACTCGCCTTACGTCGTCTCGACTAACGTCGCCGGTCTCGGAACCACCTACGACGTAACTTTAGGGAATGACTCTACACGACTTTTACACAGGATTATTATTTTTGTGCATTCTATCTGAGAGACGTGAGATTAACAAAAACTGTGACACGGTTAAAAGGGACCACAATTACAATATGACTACACTACAACCTACAATGAGAGACACGAGGTTCTTAGAGCGGTGCTGATGCAGATCCAATTATTCTGGGCTGTGGCTTCAGTACCTTACACATGAATCTGCCTGGAAACTACGAATTTAAACTCAAAACAATCACAAATGAACCTTCACGGTCCATGAGCATTCAAGACAGAATTTCTCTGCCAGTTTGACTGTGGACCTTCTTTTCTTACTCGTAAGTTTTTTTTTTCTCCCCAGTAACATGGGAGGGAAAAGTAACTACCAGACACACACAACACATAACTCTGAATTCAAATCAAAGAAGTTAATGCCAACCACGCCATGCGAGAGAGATTATCTCCACTGCACTGGAAGAAGTCATCGTATTCCGTCCGTCACTGGCCTGGATGGCTGATAAAACTAAGAACGCCCGTCGAAAGTATGTAAGCTGGCCAAAATTCGAACCTGTCGGTTCAAAAGCTTCATCATGACTACCCTTCTGCCAATGATAATCTACTCGGTTTATTATTACAGTGTAAGTTTCGCCTCTGAATCCAAAATATTCTGCAGGTTAGAAACTAAACTTTAGAGGCTTTAGTACAAAAATATGCCTACTTGTTTACATTCTTGAATTAAATAACACATATCAAGTACTTTAAAACAGAACACAAGTGATTTTTTATTCTACACTTTCTGTATATCAGACCGACATAAGCACTCCTGTAGTAGACGTATTTAGAATTTCGCTGGATTTACAAACGCTGGAGCCGCAATCTCCGTCACGCATAAAAAGCACAGTAACAAAAGGCAAAAGAGAGTATACATCAAGTAGTATCTAACAGAAAACATAGGCCTAACAAACTCAGATATTAATTTTAAACTTGCGCTTCTTTGACTCGATTTCGGACATCCAGACAGCCGTGACAAGTACATTAAACACCATTGCAAAGGGCGACTTCTACAAAGGCATCCAGAAGCTGTATGACCGTGCAAATCTGTGTGTACAGTTACAAGGGATCTATGTCGAAAACTAAACAATAAAAGAGTAATTTCTTTCAAGCAAATACTTTTTATAATGCCAGTCATAAAACTTAGTAGACGCACTGTGTATGATCACTACCCATGTTGAAAAACAAATTGTAACAGTTAACGTCTCAAATTAAAATACTCTACTGTTATGTTCCTTTATTGTTACATGTTTCAGTAAGAATCAGCCTGTGAGGATTAAGGCTTTTGGTCGGATTATGTAAGCTATATTCTATATACACAAACAAATATTTACTGTACTTCCGCGGTTCCTCGAATTGTGAAGCACCGAACACCGCAATCGGGCAGTTATCAAACCTGCTTCGCATTCGTCACGTCCCAGCTCACAAGGTCGAATCTGGGACCCGCTATGGTAACAGCCTCTTAGGTACGTTCCCACAGCAGTTGCGAAAAGCGATTTCCCTTATCCCTGTTTACAATATTATGACGTATACAGGACGTCGATTACTATCGATTTTAAATCAGTTGCTAGGGTGGTACCCAAAGGAAGAACCCGAGAGACTTGGGAAGAAGGGATACTGATGATTTTGAGGGAAAAAGGAATTGAACGAAATGGAGTAAGAGCATAACTCGAGACCGTAAGAGATAGAGAGTTCTTTGTAAGCCCTCTACACCTACCGGTAGAAGACGGTCAACTAAGTGAAGTGCTATGATGGTGAGAAATAATATAGTGCGTGTTGCGCATAACGCGGGAAGCAGCATTTAAAACACATGCATTTTGAGTGCTGTTCTTAAACTTATTCGCGAATTTAAAAGGAATAACAAGAGAGCGAAAGCGTCAGAAGTGTTATACGCTCTACGGGCATTTTACTTGTCTGCGATTTTCCTCAGTTTCTCCAGGCAAATGTATGTAAATCTAGGCCACTACCAACAGATCACTATTCACTAATCACCCTATCACTCGACGGTATGTTGCATGAGATAATGACAGCGTTGTTAAACAAAGCAAAGCCGTGATTTATTCAGCCTAACCGTAAATCCTGCAATCATGCAACAGAGTCTGGTACTTACGCCCCAGTATGTTGCAAGTAATTTCCTCTTCGTTCTCTCTATATTGTACAAGGCCATAAACATTCTAAATCGGTTGTCGCATCTACAAATAGACAGAGAGTTCAGTCACAAAGGTCTGTCTTTGCATATTATTACCCATTTCTAGGAACACGTCTAGTTAAGGTCGGTCAATACAGAGGAAATAATACCACTTTTACAAAACAAAACACCAACATTACATAGTGCAACAAATTACATGCAACAGGACTTCCGTCCCCTCATACACGCAGTTACACCCAGTTGTTGTCCACTCCAATTGGGCCAAATTTATGTAGACTTGTATCATTTCCTTCCAGTCCATATTTCTCCACCTTTTCCATATGTCAATTTAACGGCGCTCTCAGAAACTCAGTATATATATATATATATATATATATATATATATCATGGTTCTCCAACTTTTTTTATGGAAAAGGGCCACACCCGTTATTGCGGGCTGGTTCGCGGGCCGCACGTGCAAAAATGACAATACGTTGTGCACCTAACTGCCTAAATTATTGTGAAATTTTTATAGCATGCGCGCAATTTAAAAATGTGGCCATGGGCTGCATAATACAACCTGGTGGGACGCGGGTCGGAGACCCATGATACATAGCGTCGAATGTTTGAATGACTTAGAGAATAATGAATTAGAAAGATGTGGAATGAAGCGTTCATGGCCTAACTGTGGTACTAACCCCAACCTGTACGGAATGTGGAAACTCACGAAAACCATTACGGACAACCAGTGTCTAGGCCCAGATGTAAAAACGGGACCTCCGGAACGCGAAGCAACAGAGTTAACCACTCAACTGCGACGGTAGGCTTTCTTAACATCGCAGGGCAGCAGGGTGCATAGCGGCAATGAAACAGACTACGGAGTGCATCCCGCACTTGCGACTGAAGCCTTCATAAATATTGAAAGTGGTTAGCTGTATGTTGTTTCCGTCGCAAAAATATCCCTCGTCTACTGACTTGTCAACCCTCTCTCCACCAGGCCCGTAGCCACGCTATGACCACAATGGGTGCAGCAGCTTTCAGTGCGGGTTTATATACGTATATAATGCTCTATTACACATATACTGTATATACATTATGTATATATAAGCGTAAAAACCACCTATGTCAGGACCACACAATCGACACTTTAGATACGTAATGTACTCTGTAACACTTCACAAAACATCCTGCATATACACATATCTTTTCAAATGAGTTCTGTCCAAGCACGGCGGTTCAACAGAGGCGACACGTGAATGCGGTAGGGTGTCGGACGTTTTTTAGCGGACTGATCAGCATGCCTGTCTTCCATGTTTTGTAAATCCCTACTGGGCGCATCCAGATTTGTAAAGCGTGCATGGCACCGGCTTGAACCCACCCTGGCTACGGGCCTGCTCTCCAAGACCACCCCCTCACACAACTGTACACACAGTTCGAAGCTGACGTTTTCTTCGTGGAAAGCATGTCGAAACTCCACTCGCATCATTCTGTCGAACGAGAACACTAAAAGGCATCTGGACTGTTTGCGCTCGTGTTCGTGCTCGTGGTAGTAATATTCGTAGTGAATGTTCCAGAATGTGTACCGACTTCTTCACTGGCTTGGAATTTCCAATCGTGTTGCGGCTTGGCGAGCCTGTCTCTGAACTACCGACTCTGTGCCGAACCACTCGAGCAAGGGGATCCAGTGGGCTGACGTTTGTTAACAGTTCACATGTACGGAGACATGAAAGAGGGAACACGGGAACCATCGTCAGCACAAGCAGCCTGGACGCACCCCAAGACGTCCTTACTGGCAAAAGACAATGTGATACCGAAATGAAACTTGCTTTGATCGCAATTCCAAAGTTACTCACACCAAGAGTCACCAAGATAAGAATGAAGCTATCTCCTACCTTATTGTTTTGACGACTCGGCCATACGCAAGTAGATTCATGCGTAATAACAGATACTCGCTCTCGAAAACTATTTGCGAGAGTACATGTTCACAACACAGGGCATTCCGATCCCCTACCTCAATGTTTGAATGATTTGGAAACACGAATGAAAATCCATGCGTACGAACCAGTACTTCTTCCGGAAAACTACGTGCGCTGTCGCGCCGCACTGCAACGTACGTGTACACAACGCCGAACATTCTGCGGCGCAGCGGTCCTCCGGAAATTTTGAGAGGTCTCTTTCTTCCACCTCGTCCATCCCTAACTAAACACACCTTACCTCATGAAACACCACTGCCAGCACGTAATATAACACGTAAATAATAAAACAAGTATTTGACTGGTTCGGTTTTCTGCTTGGTTTCCATATTTCCTATTGCCCATTCCCAACGTAATAGCGGTATCTCAGCGTAATTACTTGCTGAAAAGAATACTTAGGGTTTCCATGGGAACTGAATGTTTATTGCTAGCACTGCGTTTATGGTATTCCGAACAAGATATGTGAGCAAGATTCCGGAAGGCAACCCTATCCTAATCTGGGGGACTCCTTATACACATTAATGAAGCGTGACCGTAGAGCCATCGTGGATTTTCATTTGCCTGTCATTTAGTAATCATATATGGCAGAAAGATTAACAAGCACCAAATGCAACAGAAGCTCTCATATATTTATTACTTCTGTACTAAACGGAGTTTAATTGGTCACCCGGCAGACATCTGACCTGTACTCCCGTTCCTGTCACACGCGACAGGGGCCATCTGGAGTGGTAGTTTCAAGAGTAACCCTGATCAGTTATATCTTCTGTGGTTCTAATGTACACCGCTTTCCTGACGTAACTCAGGGGCAAGCGGCATCTAAGTTGGCCACTCATTCTATCTCCCTCTCCCCTGATCAATCCGCATGGAAACGCTTACGAATCTGACGATTTTGGCCAAGTACCGAAAGGCACCGTCAAACTGATAGATACTACGTAACTGTTGCTCCCAATTTGGGGCATCACAAATAAATCCAACATGCACAATATTAAAGCGTATGGGGAATTGGGCGTACAGCTCCACTCATTCTTAACCTCGGTACGAGATGGAGGAGGGTAATCAGCTTCACACAACTTTACTCCGAGGGAAATTACCACCAGTAGCCTCCGAAAAGGAGGGTGGATGAAACCACGAAACGGTCTGCAGGTCTTCGAGAAGAGAAAAATCTTACCCCTGCATGTCGGGGTAGAGGGTCGATGTCACAGATGATTCGGCAAATAAAAATGCGGTCTGTTGCTTTGTCACGTGCAAGACATCATCACACATTAACTTGGTGGCCTATGCACTCGCGCTCAGCTAAGACGTGTGGCTGTAAAACCCTGTACGTATTACGACGATGCTGTGCCTACAAATATGGTGTACAATTTGCAATGGGTGGCATCAACACTGACGTTAACTGCAACAAGAACTGCTCAGCATTGTTGATCTCATGGAGGACATGCGCAACAAAGTCATTTCGTTTGCAGTTATCATTTCGCTGGAGTACGTCCGAAGCTGGAAGCCAGCAAAAAACAGTCACTTCTTCCACATCTTGTGAACAGCAGTCTTCCCATTCGGTAGGTGGTTTGTGCATCTGTACGCTGATTTATCTGCGCTGCGAACAGAGCTCACATGGGTGGCTTCAGCCGAGACTTCTCTAACAGGCGTCTTTCCTGAACGTTGTCTGCCTGATGAACTCAGTCTTCTGTAACTGCTTATCACTGACAAATGTTTTCGTGTGCCAGTGGTTCACTAAACATGCGACAATATTCACGCTTCACACAAATCACTCTCGTATTGTGCCATCCACAATTTGCAACGAACCTTTCTCTGCCCTGGCAACATAAATGATGCAGCTGTCCGAATTTCGCATCTCATCTCCAAACACAATCTATTCCCACAGCATCAATGCCACTTGCACAGCTCGAACTATGAGAGTTTCACCTTCCATTTAGTCCTACCTTTTGTCTCACATTGTCAGTAACAGTTGACTGAAACCCCACCACGATTTTACGCAAACAATGCAGCCTAAGTCTAAATAGATTTCACCAACAGACATTTTAGAAGACAACCCCACTCTATCCGACCGACATAAAGCAGAAGTCCTTTGAGAAAATTCCCATCCTTGCAGCATCTACATGGGCCTATTTGAAATTACAGCACGACTGGTTTACCTGGTACATATCTTTGGTCACTTCACGGACCGTTTTGCATGGCAGCACCTGGTGCAGCTTTCGCCTCCATTCCAACCTGCCGTGAGTACGAGTCCAAGCGCTTAATTTCAATGTAGTGCCGTTAATATTAGACTTTTACTCACTATATTTAAAGACAGTGCTTTTAAGCTTTATTTCAACGTATTGCAGTCAATATCAGGTTTTTGCTTACAATTTTTACAGAAGCTGGAAACGATTTCTTTCGGCTCGCAGACACGAACCGAACCTAATACGATGATCGCAGAAAGTCAAAGATTTACTGATGACACAGCTCACTCTAAATCCTGCGTGCTTTCTTTTCTTTCATCTCGTCTACATTGCCAGCATTATTACTACGAGATACTTTACCGCCTATAACATGCCCCACAAGTAAATATCGCATGGCTTCAGATTAGGCGAACGTAGAGGCCACAACCCCTTGCTTATTAATCCGTGACCAAAAACACTCCCTAAACACCTCACAGAATTGCCGTATGAGCTGCTAAAATATCTTGCTGACGAAGGGAATAAGTTATCTTGTACTCAGACAGGCGATGAAAATGGTGTCAGAATCTGACACGCGTGTCCAAGGTCTCACGAAAAAAAAAAAAAAACACAATAATCCTACATGCACTCAAAAAATTCTAAAAACCGTGGCACTGCAGGAATTAACAATGGAATATTCTGTGAACTAGTGCCTCTTATTGACAGTTCACGTTCACAGTGACATGAATCCGAGCTTCGTCGCTAAATAGAACGAGTGTGGTGTCTATTACACCACCATGTGCACCTTCCAACAACTTGTGGGCGTACACTACGCGGAAGACCTGCATTGATCAGTATTCGACGCCTCCGTTAACTATTCACAGAAGCAATTCGACCGTACGTCCAATGGACGTTTATGTCTCATGCAGACGTCTGATGCTACCCTATCATACATGGCACAAAATTAAGAACCATCCCGTTGTATTTACAATTCTATGTTTGCGTGAGGGTGTTACAAACATAATTAGTGTCGATATATTTTCGACGACTACTACTACTAATACATTTCCCCGTATGCACTTTTAAAAAAAAAAAAAAAGTAAAGAAGCCTGTCTTCAACGAAGTTCAAATCCAAGAACTCTTCAATACAGGTCATAGAACTTCAGCCGACAACTCTGAATGCCGCCAATATTCTTGTTCCCAAAACAGAAGGCGGCATGGTATACGTACTCTTGATTCCAAGGGGTCAACAAGAGAGTTCCGAGCAGAAATCAAACCCTACCTTCCTAATGAACACACTTCTAGTTCTACAGTCCTGTTGTTCTACTACTGTCTTAGCTTATTTCTGTTAACAACCTAGTGCAGTAGAGAATCGGATCACTTTAAACAGTCGAGCATAATCCAAAGTTTGCATCCTCATCATCTTCGCAATTTCTGACTTAGACGCAACAGTTTATACCTCATGTGTAACAAGCTTTATGGTCTGCGTCCATAACAAATTTCACGTACCTCGCTACAGTCGGCATCAAACCGAAAACCAAATCTAACGCTTGCACAGCCACCATGTCACATATTCTACAAAATCACTACCTTAACAAAAGGTATATTTCTTCCACCATATATTACCATACACTATTTCAGGGCCCGTAAGTACATGGCGATATTGGTGCTCCCATTTCACAATTTCGCGCGTTGGCCACGTTCTTACTCACTCAACGATACTGTAACGATGTCTCGTCACCTGGTCCGGACCCACGTCTAACAGACATACTCGCCACAATATTATAAAGTAGAGGGCTGGAGTGGCGTTTGAAGGCACAATGTTCATTCCAATTTTGTGAAATTCGACCAGTTATTTTATAAGAGTTGAAACTGGGGTACACAAACGCGCGCACACACACACCCTACAACACAAACGCAAACAGTAATGTGCTTCAACACGCCTATTTTTCCATTTTACAAATCCAAAGTAGACTAAAAAATCGTCAAGAAGGTTTGCGCTCTAACTGCACGTCGTTCGTATGCAATTTCATAAAAACTGACGAACGCGATAAACCGTATCTATGAATTTTAAACTGGATATGCACTGGAGGGCAGATGCCTGAAGCTTTCTACTAAATGTCCCAAGATAGGACCATCACAGTTTCATACAATTTTCATGCAGCCGACTTACAGGCTACATCTCCCAACAGCCGAACATTTGTGACATCTGAATTTCTCACTGCGGAGCTGCTGAAGGTTCTTGTCGTCTGGAATGTTTCGCCTATTAGACTGGTAGATGATGTCTACGCTTCAAAGAAACGCGGTGCCTTCATATTCGAGGTCAAGCAGTCCAAGAAGTACTTCGGCTAGTAAATAATCACCGGCGTTTCGAAGGAACGTAGGGCCCTCAAAAAGAAAGAACTGCTTAACCTTGAAGATGAGGGCCCAACGCTCCTCCGAAATATCAATAACTTTCACGGCCTAACATCCGAGGAGACTTGAATCTATATCCCAATATTTTATTTCGTTTGTGTCGTTAAACCGGCAGCGAATGCCCATTCATGATATTGGCCTTATTCCTCCGCTGAGGAAATGACACGATAGAAATATGCCTTGGTGAGTTTATAATTACTCCAAAGTTCACAACACGGGATATTTGGCCGGAATTCTATTGGCGAAACTTCCAGAATTACAAGGCAAACAGGTTGCTATATTGTAACGCCCACATACAGCGGCCTTCTCCCACGTGATCAAGACCAGATGTTACATAAAGCAATAACAGGTAACAGACGAGAATAAACAAAACAATGTTTTTTTGCCATTTGTCTTGTATGGGTGTTAAAGAAGACCACAAGTTAAAGCAACTGAAGAAAAAGGCTCCGAAAAATATTTCGAATAAAGTTACCGGAAAATACAGGATATTACAAATCAAGGAACTTCGTAATTTAGACGACGGAACCTGAGCAGTTTCGATAGGGTGGGCAAGTACCTAGGAAGGAAAAGATTGGGTATGGATACAAAATTTAGTGGAGAAACCTCTTGTAAAATTACCACTTGAAAGACACTTGAATGACATTGCAGGATAACAGTAAGGAAACAATCTGCGAGCATGTGAAGTAGACGAAACTGTCTCAGGATCGTGTCCAGTGGCAGAAAACTGGAATACCGAACCTTCAATATTTTCGAAGGGCGAATTCGCTCGTACGGTCTCTCGTTTGATATTTCGATACCTACGGTCAGTTCAAAGATGCGGTTCGACCCCGCTCTGTATTTTACTAAGCCAGGTTTTGAAACCATTTTAAAATCTAGCTTACAAAATTAGCAGCCGGAACAGGTCAGTTGATAGTGTGTCTAAGCTACGGAAAGGACTGAGAAATCGCGGTTCCTTTCCCGGCAGGTACAAGAGGTGCTTTCCTCCTCCAAAGTAACCAGACCGGGTCTAGGGACAGAAGAGCCTCCTATAGGTATAGAAAGCTCTTTCACCTAGGGCCAAGCAATCCGGGCTTGAAGCTGCCAATAACCTCCAAATAGTGAAGTTAGGAATGCGTGGAGCTACACCTCCACTCCTCATATGCGTTCATGGCGAAATGCTTTAACTAAACACAGGATCAACTTCACCTTTCTCTTAAAGGTCACAGTAATTACGCAGAATCTTGAAGTAGAAACATGGTATACACGATGAACAATTAAGCCTACCAACAACATGCAGTGAAACTTTCAGCTCAGTAATTCTCAACCCTCTGCATTTTGCGTCCCTACTGTCATTTGGTCAGAAAAAAATACACAAAATATACTACACACACGCACGCAAACACACATACACACATATATATATATATATGATGCTTGCATTCGGGCACATCATATAGTCACACAATTTAGTACACTGCGGTCACACTTGTTACTGTTCACATTTCTGTAGATATTACAGACTGCTACTATGTTTACTGTGGTGTGCTATTACATTTCTTGGAAGGACTTATTGTCTATATATCTGCGCTGATTTTGTGTACGTTAAATACACAGATCACATATCAATTCGAATGTTCACCCGGTCGAAATATTTTTAACCGCTGATTTACAAACAATACTTGGTTCACAATTCATA
>Ga0123355_10012545_pt1 | contig 13131 bp, 12 predicted proteins | sample TergutEmb28metaG_3_FD_89872 | JGI IMG/M metagenome (GOLD analysis project Ga0123355, IMG submission 89872) | Embiratermes neotenicus P1 segment gut microbial communities from Petit-Saut dam, French Guiana - Emb289 P1 | ecosystem: Host-associated > Arthropoda: Insects > Digestive system > Gut ... | reverse complement strand
TCGCGTTATTCAATTCCGCGTGGATTGGGTTGACGACAAAGGCGAAGTGCAAACAAATCGTGCTTGGCGTGTGCAGTACAACAATGCGATTGGACCGTACAAAGGCGGTATGCGTTTTCACCCTTCGGTTACGGAGGATTCGTTAAAGTTTTTAGCGTTTGAACAAACGTTCAAAAACAGCTTGACCACATTGCCGATGGGTGGTGGTAAAGGTGGTTCGGATTTTAATCCGCAAGGCAAATCGGAGCAAGAAATGATGCGTTTCTGCCAATCATTGATGACTGAACTTTACAGATATCTCGGTGTAGATACTGATGTTCCGGCAGGAGATATCGGCGTTGGTGCTCGTGAAGTGGGCTTCATGTACGGCATGTTCAAAAAATTAATGATTGAAAACACAGCTGCTTTCACAGGAAAAGGTCGCAATTGGGGAGGTTCAATCCTTCGTCCGGAAGCAACCGGATACGGTGGCGTTTACTTTGTTGACAGCATGTTGAAGCAAGCCGGAAAAGACATTAAAGGTAAAACCGTTTCCGTTTCAGGTTTCGGAAATGTGGCTTGGGGTGCGGCTTTGAAAGCAACAGAACTTGGCGCAAAAGTAGTTTGTATTTCAGGTCCTGACGGATATATCTACGATGAAGAAGGTATCGCAGGCGAAAAAATTAACTACATGACCGAATTGTTAGCAACGCGTAATAATGTTGTTGCCCCATTTGCAGACAAATACAAATCTGCGAAATTCGTTGCAGGCAAAAAACCATGGGAGCAAAAAGTTGATATTGCTCTACCTTGTGCAATTCAAAACGAATTGAACCTTGAAGATGCAAAACAACTTATTGCAAACGGCTGCATCTGTGTTGGCGAACTTTCGAACATGGGTTGTACTGCCGATGCTATTCACGAATTGCAAAAAGCCAGAGTGCTTTATGCTCCGGGTAAAGCGGCTAACGCCGGTGGAGTAAGCGTCTCGGGTCTTGAAATGACACAAAATGCAATGCACTTGGGTTGGACTGCTGAAGAAGTTGATGCAAAATTGCAACAAATCATGAAGGATATTCACGAAAACTGCGTAAAGTACGGCAAAGAGGCTGACGGTTACGTTAACTACGTGAAAGGTGCAAACATTGCAGGCTTCATCAAAGTTGCCGACTCAATGATTGACCTTGGGGTTATTTAAAGAGAACGGTGTAGTAACAGACGGATTCCTCGCTTCGCTTGGAATCCGTCTGTTATTTTTGCCAAAAATCAATACAAAAGCTCAAATGTTAACAAAATGTTAATAAAATGCGTTGAAATTAATTTTTTTTTTCGTATCTTTGCAAAAAAAATGGACTAAACAACAAAGATTAATAACAAACACAAAAAACACATGAAAAAAACGCTTATTGCATTAGGATTATGCTTAGCATTTTCCGGTTTTGCTTATTCACAGGCTACGGAGGCAGGAGCAGGTCCACGCCTTGAAATAGACCAGTATGGGCAATTGGTTGAGACACTACCTGCTGAGGTAACAGTACGAAACGGTATTACATGGATTGAAAACAGAGAACGCGGTTACCGCTTTTGGTTCGATGCTCGCGTTCAAGTTGATTTTTCAAATCATCATCGCCAAAGAAATGGTTTGCTAACAGGTCCCGATGGTATGAATATACCTTCGAATCAACTTTTTCTCACTCCGGAACTTGCTACACCTCACATGCCGGGCGGACTCCAGCTACGTCGTGTACGCTTTGCAGTAAAAGCCGAAATTAATCACAACTGGTATGCTGAAGTTGACTTCAACATGGCAAACGGATCTTTTGGCTTACAAGATGCCTACATTCAGTTTAACGGCTTGAGAAATTGGATGTTCAGAGTAGGTAATTTCAAAGAAGATTTTTCTATGGAATACACCACCTCGTCACGCTTTGTAACGATGATGGAACGTCCGATGAATGTTACAGCGTTTAATTTTACACGCCGTCTCGGATTTCAATTCAAATATCACCACGAAGATATGCCATGGTGGCGCGTTTCCGGAGGTGTTACCGTGCAAGAAATTGCCGGTAGCGACCTTAACAGAAACGTTCGAGGCGTTCAAAGAGAATATGCGAGAGGTTCCGGTCCAAACTTTACAGGAAAATTTGTTTTGATGCCGTGGGCAACTGATCCAAACAGAGGCTTGCATTTTGGTTACAACATCCAACACCGTAGCGGAAGATGGGTCAGCGATGATTATGATTTTGAGACTGATATGCCCGACTCCCGTGCGTGGCACGGTATGCGTGTTAATACTAGAAATGCATACCACCTTAACCGTACTGCATACTTAGATACGCGCTGGTTCAGGGATGGCGTAAGAAGTAATCTTTTCCAAGGTGTCGAACTTGCAGGATTTTGGAACGGCTGGAGATTTGGTAGCGAATTTATTTGGCATGATATGATTATGGATAGAAATCTTGCCATGTTCCCTGATTTTGAAGGTGCTACGCTTCATGCTCGGGGCGAGCATCACGGTTTCGAACTGCTGTCTCCTGAAGAATTGAGAAATATCTACGCACAAAACAAAAGACATTGGGGCTGGTATGCTTATGTCGGTAAAATTTTGTTTGGTGGACAGCAACGTTACGATATCAGTCAAAGCGAATTTACACGCCCAACACGTGGAAGAAGTTGGGGTGATATTGAGGTATTGTTCCGCTACGATTATATAAACTTGAATAATCAATTTAGAGATCTGCCAGTACAAGTTTTGAGTGCTAATGGCGGTGGTGGAAATCAGTTTGGACAACCAGGTGGTGCAGGACACAACTTTACATTTGGCGTAAACTTTTGGATAAACACCAACATGAGATTTATGGTAAACTACACGATTTCGCGTAATGATGTATGGGCTAACGGTGGAGGACACCTCAACCAATTTGGCAGAAATCCAAACGCACCTGAAAGAAATATCGCTGTAGGACGAGATGCTAATGGAAACTTCACAGGAGACCCATTGTCGGTAGTTTCAGATCCGGGCGTAAGATTTAATACACTTTCGATGCGATTGGAAATTGCATTCTAATTCATAACAACAAAACACACAACATACAATGAAAAAATTATTTTTACCGATAGCAGCAGTTGCGTTATTCCTCACTGCTTGCTTGCAAATAGAGCCGGATATCAATCACGATCGTTTGGCACTTGGAATAGTTACGGGCTCAACTACTGTGACACCTGGGGAAGATGCTACTATTACTGCTGTTGTAACTGAGCGCGATCGTCCTATCATTTCGGTAGCTATCGAATGGAGAAAAAACAATGCCCCTCAAGAAAATATCTCTATGGAGGCAGGCGAAAACAACATTTGGACGGGAGTAATCCCCGGACAAGAAGAGGGTTTTACTGTCACTTGGAATATTTTAGTAATTAAAGCCAATGGTGATAGAGAACAGTCGACACAAAGACAAATCACTTGGACATCTATTATTTCGGCGTGGAATTTTCCTGACCTTGTAGGTCCGAATGAAGATAATATTTGGCCGGCTACTTCCGGAACAAACACTGTTGGAACAAACCTACAATTCTTTTATGCCGGTAATGGACCTCAAGCAACTCTTGGGCGTACAATTGGGCATGCAGATGGAGATAGGAGAGCACTCAATGTTCCAAACAGAGCAGTTACTGCAGATGGGTGGATTCCGGGTGAAAGACCTGCCAACGATGTCGAAGTACATGCTACCGCTGAAAACTCGGCGGGCTGGATTATCACCTTAAACGCGACAGGTTATGAGAACATCACATTTTCTGCCGAACAATCCTCAAGCAACAACGGTCCTCGTGCATTCAGATTGGCTTATCGAATTGGTACAACGGGAGCATGGACGGTATTCGGCGAAACCGGAATAGTTACCGCAATGGGTGATATGCCCGGCGGTGATATGGCATCGACTTTTACCAACGTTCCTCTGCCAGCGACTGTGAACAACCAAGCAGAAGTGCAAGTTAGAGTATGGATAGCAAATAATACACAACGTTCAGATGGAAGATTTAGGCTGAATAATGATGGCGGAAACACATCTATAAATAATATCGTTTTCGCTGTTGGTTCAGGAGATGTTCCACCACCACCTCCTCCTCCAACTTACTTGGAAGTCACAGGTGTTGGTCACCTGCCGACAGCACCAACTCAAGACGATCCGGTAACTGTCTCTGCTACGGTAACAGCACCGGAAGGAGCGACAATCGCATCTGTTTATTTGGAGTGGACACGTAATAGTACTGATCAGTCTGCTATTGAAATGACGGCAACTGCGGATGTTTTCTCTGCGACAATTCCGGAACAAAATATAGGTGATGTAATCACGTATAGAGTAGTTGCAACCAACGATTTGGGCGAAGTTACAGAATCCGATTGGAGCAATTTTACTGTCATTGACGGTACTGAACCTATCGGCGGAACGTTTGGTGCTCTCACTTGGGGCGTTGCCAATAATATACTTACTATTAGCGTTACAGCCGCAACAGGCAACGCCGAAATGTTAGACTTTGCTTCTGCAGAAAACCTGACTACTGCACCATGGGCTGCACATGCTGCACTGTTTACTTCGGTAGTTATAGAAGATCGTGTAACTTCAATCGGTGTAAATGCATTCCGTGGTCTTACAAATGTAACTGCTGTAACCATTGGATCGAATGTAATTTCAATCGGAGATTCTGCTTTTCATAGTTCCGGTTTAACTTCGGTAAATATTCCTAATAGTGTTATTGTAATTCATAATTCGGCATTCCGTTATTGTGCTGCTTTAACTTCTGTAACCCTTGGTACAGGAGTGGATACAATATGGAATCATGCATTTAGAGAGGCAAGCTTGACGGGAACAGTAGTGCTTCCTAATAATATGAGTTTTTTGGGGAATCAGGTATTCCGTGATAACTCTAGTATAACTTCGATAACATTTGGTGAAAGCCTAACTAGCATAGGAGCCGATGCAATTAGAGGCACTAGCATAACTTCTGCCATATTGCCAAACACCTTAATTTCAATTGGAGCGGATGCATTTAGGGAAACCAACTTAGTGTCTGTGGTAATTCCAAATAGCGTGACAACAATTGAAGCGGATGCATTTCGTCAAATAACGACCCTATTATCTATAACTTTTGGTACGGGTATAACTTCGCTTCCGGCAGATGTAGTTAGACAGTCTTCTAATTTGACTACGATAACCAGCCTTAATCCAGTGCCACCTACTACAGTAGGTAACACTTTTAGAGATATCCCGACTGGAACGATTAATCTTTATGTGCCGGCCACAGCAATTGGCGATTACACTACAGCACCAGGTTGGAGTGTATTCGCACCACGTATCTATGCGACTACTCCTTAATCTATAAACAACATTGTATTGTAAGGGGCTGCTGCTGAGCTTGTCGAAGCACGTCCCTTACAATTGGCAAATTACAATTGATAACTCCATAGCTAACTCAAAACTCACAAATAACAAAAATGAGCGAATTAAAAATCGGAGAAATCTCTAACTCTCGCAGTTTTTCGTATCTTTGCAAAAAAACATGACACACACCGACCAACAAATACAATACATCAATACCTTGCGACTTTTTCAGCAAAAGCATGGTGCTAAGTATGGCATCACACGGATGGGTATTTTCGGCTCGGTAGCACGTGGCGAAAATACTGAGAATAGCGATGTAGATGTTTTGGTAGAGGCTCCGGTAATGGGGATGATAGCACTTTCGGGGATTAGGTTCAAGTTGGAGGAAATGTTCAATACACCCGTTGATGTTGTTCGAAAAACAAAATATCTGCCTGAAAATTTCAAAACAAGAATAGAAAGAGAGGTCATTTATGTATGATAAGTCGCTTGTATTGGAGCAATTACAAAACATAGAAAAGTCGCTTATACGTGTACTCGACCGAACGTCGGACATCAAAACTCCCGACGATTTTACACTAACACCACACGGTGTAGATATGTTGGATGTTGCAACTATAAGGTTAATGGCTTGTGGCGAGGAAATAAGAAAAATAGAAAAACGAACCAATGGAACTTTGCTGTCGCAATATCCGGATACAGACTGGAGAGGGGTGGTTGAAATGAGAAATTTTATTGCTCACGATTATCACAGAGTTGAGGCAGAGATAGTCTTCGACACCGTGCAAAACGACGTCAGACCGCTACTAACAACAATACAAAAAATAATTTCAGACTTGAAAAATAATCCTTAACCCTGAAATAAGCGAATTAAAATCGGAGAAATCTCCAATTTTCGCAGTTTTCTGTATCTTTACAAAAATATGAAAATAGTAACGAAAATATCATTGGACGAACTTCAAAAAATGGCAGACCATTCTTTTGGAGATATGGTTAAGGGTGTAGTTGATGTGGACGTCCCGCTCAAAACAATCGGAGCAGAGGCGTTGAAAACGTTGAAATTCAAAGCCAAATAAGGAAGATTATTAACGAAATTATTGAAAAGTAATGCAACACAAATCTTTGGCAGAAGGGCGTTGGGCAGAAATGTCGTTTAGCATGCAAATGGCGAACGTTGGCAGTGAAGTCTCACGCACCAAAAAATGGCTGATTAAAGGCAACGAACAGCAGGCAGAGCGAGCCTTTGACCGCTGTTTGGAACTGATTTATCTAACGATAAAATTTGCCGACCGTTCGGCAATCTATCAAGAAATCTGCCGTTTTAGAGAACTTTTCAACAAAGCCTATTTAGAGAAAGATATTCAAGAACTGGAGTATTTCGACCGTTATTGCACACAATTTGCGATGAATAAAAATAAATAATTATGAGCGAATTAAAAATCGGAGAAATCTCTAACTTTCGCAATTTTTCATACCTTTACATTGATTAAAAGCCAATAAGCATGAAGAAAGAGGACATCAAATTTTCCAAAAACCTGTTTTGGGATATTAACGTTGAAAAACTGGATATAGATAAGTATCCGGGTTACGTACTCCAACGGGTTTTAGAACGTGGGCAATGGGAAGATTGGGTGCAAATTCGAGCGTATTATCCAATGGAACTGATCAAAAAAGAAGTGATGCAATTAAGAACACTTCGTCCGGACGCCCTCGCTTATATAGCCCTTTACACAGATACAAATAAAGAAGACTATCGATGCTACAAATTGACACAGTTGAACCCGACACCTTGGTACTCTTAAAAAAACTACAATCTATGCCGGAACTGGCAGACACAAGATTGGTTGGAGGTACAGCATTGGCACTACTTTTAGGGCATCGCTTGTCGATAGACATAGATTTGTTTGGTAAAATTAATTCCGATATATTGACAGAAACATTGAGAGCAGAGAGATTTGAAACATTTGACGTGACTTTTGAAAACAAGGTGATAAAACACTATATGATCAACCAAGTTAAAGTTGATGTTGTGAAATACGACTATTATCCATGGTTGGAAAGCATGATCGTAGAAGATGGTATCAGACTTGCAGGAATGAAAGATATTGCAGCAATGAAATTGGGAGCGATTACAAATCGTGGCAGTAGAAAAGATTTTGTAGACTTGTTTTTTCTGTTAAAAACATTCAGCATGAAAGAAATTTTCGGGTTTTATGCAGAAAAGTTCCCAGATTCAACACCATTTATTACATTTCGAAGTTTAGTCTATTTTGATGATGCAGATAAAGAAAATATGCCTGATATGCTAATACCTACAACATGGGAAGAGGTGAAAAAACGCATCGCAGACGAAGTAAAAAAACTATAAAACTACCATGAGCGAATTAAAAATCGGAGAAATCTCCAAACCACGTTTCGAGTTCCGTTCATTCGGACAAAACTTTGACAATGCATGGAAACGCATGTCACGCCTTTCTGTACCCGTTCCGGAAAAAGTTTGGGAACGTGAAAGCGATGAGGTGTACATCATCAGTCGCACCAACGACATCAACAATACCAAAATCCGCGACGGAAAAATGGACATCAAAACCTATGTGCAAACCGTTGACGGCTTGGAACAATGGAATCCGTTGATGAAAGGCGAGTTTCCAATCGCAAAAGAAGTGTTGGAAAACGAAGTGTTTCCTGCATTCCAAGTGGAAATGCCCAAATTAGATAAGGCCACTTACACTTACGATGAGTTTATGAGTATGATCAAAGCCAATCCGGACTTGGCAGCCGTAAAAGTACACAAACAGCGTTTCGGATTTATGGTCAACAACACCATTTGCGAAGTAGGCTACGTACTTATCAACGGTGCTCGTGTTACAACAATCAACAGCGAATCCACCGAACTCGAAGACATCAAAAAAACCATCGCAGACTGCCAACTTGAAGGCGTGGAGAATATCAACTATCTTCAAGCCATCAAGCGTGTAATCGGAATGATAGACAAGCCTCTTGCTAATTAAAAGTACGGGCGGTTTTTGCCGTCATTCCCGCGTAGGCGGGAATCCCCTCGCAACAGCGATATAAGGGCAATAGCAAGGAGATTCCTGCCTACGCAGGAATGACAAACAAGAATAATCATTAACCACTAACAATTATTATGCAAGAAATCGAAAGAAAATTCTTAGTAAAATCCGACGCTTTCAAGTCGGAAGCCTTTAAGGAAACCCGCATCACACAGGGTTATTTGTCGTCTGTTCCGGAACGCACAGTGCGTATTCGCGTGAAAGGCGATAAAGGATTTATTACGATAAAAGGTATCGGTAGCGATAGCGGAGCAAGCCGTTTTGAATGGGAAAAAGAAATTCCGGCAAATGAAGTTGTGGATTTGATGAAAATCGCCGAGCCCGGCGTAATCGACAAAACACGCTATCAAGTCAAAAAAGGAAATCACACCTACGAAGTTGATGAATTTTACGGCGAAAATCAAGGTCTTATTGTCGCCGAAATCGAACTGCAAAGCGAAGACGAAACTTTTGAAAAGCCCGAATGGCTTGGCGAAGAAGTAACCGGCGATGTAAAGTACTACAATTCAATGTTAATGAAAAACCCTTATACAAAGTGGTAGCGATATTACTTAGTCGTCATTCCCGCGAAGGCGGGAATCCCCCTAAACAAGGGGATTGCGGGTCAAGCCCGCAATGACGGATAAAAAACACAAAACAATCAATTTAAAACAATGACAGAAGAAAAAAAACCTTTCGATCCGTTGGATATGAACAACTACAAAATCCAGACTTTGGCAACACGCCAAAAAACGGGTTTTGAGCAATGGATGGCGCGACTCGGCATACCTATCGCCGCATTCGTGTTTATATGGATATATTGGTTTGCAAATATTCCGTTTTTGAATACATTTTGTATAACCGGCTTCACAGAATCAGCAGCAGCGGCAGCAAGCCGTTTTGAGGCTGTTGGTATGAGCGAATTTTCGAGGCTAAACTATGCGATGTTGGCGATTTTTGCCGCAGCGATTATTTTGTGGATTACCGAATCCATACCTTCGTATCTCACATCGCTACTCGTGATTTTAGCCGTTATTCTGACCGGCGTTTTGTCAGAACGAGAGGCCTACGCACAACTCGGACATCCGATTATGTGGCTCAATATTCTCTCGTTTGTTCTGGCAAGTACACTCGTGAAAACGCAGGCTGCCAAACGCTTTGCACTTTGGTTTGTTCTGAAATTCGGAAAAAATGCTCAAGGTGTCTTTTTTAGTTTTTTGGTCATTAACGTTATACTTTCGTTATTTATTTCTGCAACCACCGCAAAGGCTGCTATTTTGTTGCCGCTTTTTATGGTGATTGCTGCCATTTACGGTGCAACCGGAGGGACAAACCGTAATAATTTCGGGCGAAATATCGTTCTGCAAAACCTCTTTCAAATCAATGTTTCCGCACAAGGTTTTATGACCGGATCGGGAGCGAATATGTTAGCCGCCGCAATGATTATCGGAGCAGGCGGTGCGTTTGGATGGTCACAATGGTTTGCTGTGGCATTTCCAATGGCGTTGTTGTTGCTGATTATCGGCTGGGTTGTTGGAACAAAAATTATGTTCCCGATGAGTAAAGAGGAGCAGATGCCTCAAATCGAAGGCGGTATGCAGGTATTGAGAGAGGAGTTGGCAAAACTTGGCGAAGTCAAACGTGAGGAATATAAAGCCGTCACAATTCTTATGGGCGTTCTATTTATGTGGTTTACAGGTGGAGGTGAAACAGGTCTTATTGGCCTTCACGATATTAGCCCAACGGTTGTCGCCTTTATGGGAGCGGTTATCGCATTGATGCCGGGCGGTGTTGGTGTTGTGAAATGGAACGATGTAGATATTCCTTGGCACTTGATGTTGTTTTCGGCAGGGGCTTATGTGGTTGGTGCAGGACTAAGTCAAACCAATCTTGCAGCAACTGTTGTAGATGTTTTGTTTGTAAATATCGGTGTTTATGAAGGCACGCCGTTTTGGGTCAAGTTTGCGATTTTGACCGGAGCGATGCTGTTTAGTGCGTTAATTTTTCAATCGAAAACCATGCGTTGTTTGATATTCGTTCCGATAGCGATCGGTGTCGAACAACGCTTCGGACTTCCAATGATGAGTTTGTCAGTGCCTGTGGCTCTACTCATCGAACATGTTTATGTTCTACCGTTCAACAGTAAACCCGCCGTACTGCTCTACAATACGAATCATTACAATTGGGGCGATACGTTCAAATTCGGTTTCACCATGATGGTTATCGCATGGGGCGTTATGTTCCTTTGGGGGCAAACCGTGATGAAATGGCTTGGATATTTGCCTTACGGCGTATTTTATTAGTTATGGGTTAACGGAGGCAAGGGAGTGGAAAATAGTTCATTAAAAATCAACGCCCCGAAGGGGCATAATACACCAGCACAGGGCAACGCCCTGTGTAATGAGGGGTGCCGTCTCCTCCACAAAAACCCTGAAAGGGCGTAATAATGAGGATGTCGCCCCGTCAGGGCTCAAATGGATGTAGGTATGAATCCAACACACAGGGCGTTGCCCTGTGCTAATGATAACAAGGCTTTCAGCCTTGACCAAACAAAAAAATAACAACACATATCAGAAAAATTATGTACGACAATATCGATATAATCACCACTGCCTGCGAAACGGCCACCGCAACTTTCGCAAACGTCAATATCTTTTTGATTTTCGGCGGGCTTGGTCTGTTTCTATATGGTATGAAAATGATGATGGACGGCTTGGAAGTAATGGCCGGAAACAAAATGCGTATCTATATAGAAAAGGCTACAGCTAATCGTTTTGCGGCAGTCGGAATTGGTGCATTGGTAACCATTTTGATTCAGAGTTCTACGGCTACATCAGTTATGGCTGTAGGATTCATCAATGCGGGACTGATGTCGCTAGCTCAAGCAATCAGCCTTATTTTAGGTGCCCATATTGGAACCACGCTTACGGCACATCTGTTTGCCTTTCCGGGGATCACTACGGCTGCACCACTTCTTATTTTCTTTGGATTGATCGCTTATTTGTTTTTTCGGAAGCAGACAACCAAAGACGTTGGCTTTATCTTATTGGGGATCGGAATTTTGTTTTTCGGGCTTTCCGTTATGGGCGAACCGTTGAGAGAACTTGCCGGTACCGATAGGTTTCAGTCTATTCTTTCGGCTTTTGAAAACCCTTTTTTTGCAGTGCTTGCCGGATTTTTATTTACTGCAATTATCCAAAGTTCTACTGCAGCTACCGGTATTTTGATCACCCTTCTTTTGAAAGGTGATGTTGATATTAGTTTCACTGTAGCAGCATTTTTGGTGCTTGGTATTAGTGCAGGAACAACTATTACGGCCTTGATTGCTTCTCTTGCCGGACGGCGTGAAAGCAAGAGAGCAGCCTTGGCCAATTTGATTTATATTTCGATCGGATGCCTTGTTTTCGGAACGCTGATTTCTGTTTTTCCGGGTATTTTAAGATGGTTTGAGAATACATGGACTAGCGAGGCAGCTCAACTCGCTTGGTTTTACACCTTTTTCAAAGTAGTGCTCACGTTTACGTTTTTGCCATTTGTCGGACATTTGGCATCGTTTATGTATGTTATTATGCCAAAACGAAACAAAGACGCAGACTCGAAGCAACTACTGTTTATGAAAACCGAAATTCCTCAATCACCGGACGAAGCGATAGAACAAGCTACGCACGAATTGAGCAATATGGGCCAATTGACTTTGGAAAACTTAAAACGCTCTCTCGATGCATTCTTTACCGGAGACAGCGAAGCAATCAGTACTGTGCATGAGGTGGAATCATCAATAAATTATTTGCAGAAGCAGATAAGCTCCATGCTTGCAGAAGTGCAAAATGTAGAATCGGCAGAGGATATGAAAAAACTTGGTACATTGTTGTACGTGACAAAGGATTTCGAGCGGATTGGCGATCACGCTAAAAACTTTGTGGAGTACAATGTACGGACAAAGAAAAAACAAAAATTTCGACTATCACCCGTAGCTGTGGCGGAGATAAGCACTCTTGGCAATGCCGTGGTGGAAATCGTTACCTTGTCGTTAGAGGCTTTTAACACCCACTCCGAAGACCTTATCCGGAAGGTTAACGAACTGGAGGAGAAAATTGATGATATGGTTCAGAGATATATAGAAAATCATGTAAAACGCTTGAAAACCGAAGAAAAGTCTGATCCTCGGGGCGGTGTGGCCTTTTTGGGTATGATTAACGACCTGGAGCGCTGTGCAGACCATGCACATAATATCGCTTCGTATTATAAAAAATAAAAAAAATCAACCAAAATTTGGTAAATTCAAAAAAAAGTCGTAACTTTGCAGTCCTTTTTTGAGGAAAGCCAATGCCGATGTAGCTCAGTTGGCCAGAGCAGCTGATTTGTAATCAGCTGGTCGGGGGTTCGAATCCCTCCATCGGCTCTCAATTATACGCTCAAAAAAGAGATAAGTTCTTAAACAATTCTTTGCGAATTGTGAATCAAAAATTCTTAATTTTCAATTTTCAATTCTCAATTAAAATGTTGGGGATGTACCAGAGTGGACAAATGGGACTGACTGTAACTCAGTTGGCGACGCCTTCGGTGGTTCGAATCCATCCATCCCCACATTCCCCAAAAACAAGCGGAAGTAGCTCATTTGGTAGAGCGATAGCCTTCCAAGCTATAGGTGGCCGGTTCGAGCCCGGTCTTCCGCTCTCGCTGCTGTAGCTCAGGGGTAGAGCACTTCCTTGGTAAGGAAG
>Ga0123355_10012544_pt1 | contig 13131 bp, 8 predicted proteins | sample TergutEmb28metaG_3_FD_89872 | JGI IMG/M metagenome (GOLD analysis project Ga0123355, IMG submission 89872) | Embiratermes neotenicus P1 segment gut microbial communities from Petit-Saut dam, French Guiana - Emb289 P1 | ecosystem: Host-associated > Arthropoda: Insects > Digestive system > Gut ... | reverse complement strand
TGGAGCCGCTACTTTTTTATTCAAGTAGCTCCTCAGTTTGACCTCACGAGGCTGAGTGGACCCCGTTCCAGACCCACTACTACTCAGAAAATCTGGTAGCGCCGGGGATCGAACCCGGGACGTCTATACATCACTTACGAAAAGATACTTTATTAGTAAAGTTTACTGCATCAAGAACCTGAAATATTTCGCCTAATACAGACACCATTTTGGTATTCACAAACAATAATGTTAGCAAGAAAATACGTTTAGGTTCACTGAATTTTACTAAGACTTACAACGCGACGTCAATCGAAGCTGGATTTTTCGCTATATGCGGATGTCCCTTAAGCACGATGTCGTAGGGAATATTACCTTTTTTCACTTAAAATAAATTATAATGGGTGCTAAAAATAAAGGTACACTGTTCAGGGAAGAGCGAAAGTTGTCCTTTTGCATGCCTCTGTCCTCAACTAACGAAATACAGCTCAAGAATTTTAGCGTCCTCATCCAAACGGACCACCACGTGGTCAGTGTTCTGTTGGTCGAATTTTTTGGAGATTTCAGTGGACAGAGATGGTTTCGGACAATCCAAGAACTGTCGCCCAAGAACTCCAACTGGTGATGAAAGCAGTAATTATAAAAGATCGGTAATTAAGATGGCATCTAAATTTGTGCTTTCAAAGTCACGTGTACACGAATTACGCAACTTCGGAATTTTCATCCCTACAAGTGTTCGTTTTTTCCAAGAATTTAACGGAAATGATATGTACATTTCAATTTTATGGATACTATAAGTCACAAAAAATCCGAGTGGACGATGTCATGTTTAGCGGTGACACATGCTTCCATTTCAATGGATACGTAAACCACCACAAAACTCAGTCTCGGGTACAGCACAATCCTTATTTCGCAGTTGACGATCGTGGCCAAACTACCGTGAGATGCGCGACATATGGAAACAGTCTCCTGGGACCAGATCTTGGAAGGAGGATTGAACTCCGAAAGATATCCCCGGTTGCAGAATGATGTGATGGAAACTTAAGTGGATGAATTGTCGCTCACAATCGATATCGATTTTACTTTCAGCAGGATGAAGAACCACCTCATTCCGCTGGCGAGGTGCAAAAGTTGTTGGATGGACTGGGAGCAGAGGACCATTGGATAGCCACCAGGACCTCAAACCCCTACGTGTTTTCCTATGGGGTCGTCTGAAGTATCTTGTGCTCCATGCCGATCACGAGGCTAGCTACTTGAGACATCATAACTCGGACTTCAGAACCTGTGCGGTAGTGTGCAGCATCATATCAACTTCTGCGAGCAACAGGATGGACATAAATTACATTTTCTTTGCTACTGCTTTGGCCATATGATGCCGGACTTATGACACCGCTATTTTTGCGTATTTTATTTATATAAGAATGTAATAATACAATTTCCATACACATGAGTTACATGTAATTTTTATAATACACAATAAATAACTTCCGTACTGATGCTACTGAAGGCAAAGAAAGTCCCAGGGTATGTGTTTTCACCTTCCACTATTATCGTATACTTTACTGTCGAAGAGTTTACTATATTTTATGTAAACCGTTCTTACATGAACGCTGATATTTAAAGACGGAAGTGGTATACCTGCACCTTATTAGCGTAAGCACTAAAACGAATTTGTGGCTACGCATCCTCTTTAGTATTTCCTTTCTAACACGTGAAAACTTATTTAGCTACTTTGGAACTTACGTAATTACACAATTTTGTAGTATAATCGTGTCAAAAGATACCGATAGACAACACAGTCGGAATTAATTAACCTTCAGAGGGAAGCAAACTTTCTCCTAGTATGACGCGAACATTAAGAACGGCTAATACTGGGAAATGTCCGTGTGCTTGCAGTTTCACATTGTCCCCTGAGACATATTTAAATGTTGAGCTACCCTCTTCTACTAAACCTTTCAATAATTTCCGTAAAATATACTTAAGCTTTTCGTGTCAAATTTCCAGAACACTTCTGGGATCCCCATCCAGCCACCAATTTCAACGGGAAAAAAGGGTGGAGGGCTGACTGAAAACAAAATTCTATCTAGTGTCGAGTTCAAGAACGCATGGACCTATAACTCCTCTACCGCTCAGGTAGTCAAGGCATAATGCTTAATTAAGAAAGGCACAAATTTACTTTTTTATCTTTACCATTTATTTATTGTTTCTTTAGTAGCAGCCGAATGCGCAGTTTAACGTAGCTTCTAAAATTTCACTCTTATAAGAGCATCAGGGGAACTGTATTTGCCACCAATAATTCAATGTACACATGTAAATTTCCCTTTCTTCATAGAACAACTTTTAATGAATATATAAACCAAAAAGAAGTCATTTAATAATTAAACGTTGCAAAAATAGGTTCTAATTTTAACATTTATTGTAACAATGAAGTATTCTTTGTTGTATCTCCACAAATGACATTCATTTCGTCTGTAGTTAATATTTACTGGATCGCATTCCTTATAAACTTCATCATTGAATGTAACTCATCCATTTCAATGATATTCTCGTATATATGACTTGCTGTTCTAAGAGATCAGTTTACTTCATTTCTTTAACAAAGTTTTGTATGCATACTACCCACAAGACTTGAATTGTAGTTCATTATCGTGTAATTTACAACCCGTCACTGGTCCTAATCATGATCGAGACGAATCCAGCCCACAACCTCCAGTCCTATTTCTTTAAGATCAATTTCAGCAATATTTTCCCACCCACTCTCAGATGTTTCAAGAATTTTGAATGTTTGGCTCTGCGAGGTGTTTGGTAATATATTCTATGAAGCTGCCTATAACTCAGACTTTGTAATTTCAAATAGTGTGGTAAATTATAAATTGAAAAGGATTTTCAAGGGATCTGTGGTGGCTTAATTGAGTTGCAATTCCGCTATTTACCCGCAGGTAATGAGATGAACCACACAAAACCACAAGCACAATAGCCGATGACCCATTTCGCATTTGAAAGTAGGTCTTTCCTGAAGTTACTTCTGGAGTGTTACCGCTGCACTAGCTTGTTCGGTATTTTCTCTGCGGAAGACGTGAAACCTGAGAGATATGTGTGCGTGTTTGTGCGCACTTGCGCGACTTAAGCATGTTGGCAGCAGAGAAAACAGTGGCAAGCTGACGGTTTCGAGCGGGTGACAAGCAAGCTGGAGAAGGCGACATGTGTTCCCGTCAGCTTAACGTCTGCAAGACGCTCTTTGTCTCTACCAGTACTGACGGAACTGCATCTCATGCCAATACTGATACATTAACGCCTGACATGTGTTAACATATTTACCGTTACGAGCGTATGCATCACTTTCTGAACCATCGGTATACAATCGAAGTAGGCTGTTATAAGATTAAGGTGTTCTGGGATTAACGCCGTTCATCCTGGTAGACAAGTAATTACGTTTAAGAGAAACATAATTTCTTGAGGGTAGAAGTACTTTTCATGTAACATCAGGTTTTATTCGTAGGTTGAGCCCTCAGGTAATTTCCCACAGGGGAACTGTAACTTGTTGTTATCCGAGGACTGGCACACACTGCGTCCTCGATCGTTTTAGCAGCCGAACTTCGGTTATTGGGGTCTTGTGGCAGGATAAGTAACACAAGCAAAATACAGTGCCAAATAAAACAACAAATAAATGTATTAACAAATCCAACAAAGAATAATAATAGAGCAACAGCAAATGAAATGAAAATGGTTGCTTCAAACCTAAACTTCCACCACGCACGCAGTCGACAATTCCCAATATAAACATACACCTTTCGGCTCTACGTAAATTCGCAATAAACACAAGTAAACAGCCGACCAGAGAAACAGTACAACAAACAGTACTACGTCAGCTCATGTAATCTTACATTACAGTCACTTCAAAACCACAGCCGATCAGCAAGCACACACAGTACCTAATACATCAGTCGACTCAACATTACATTTACCATGCGTATAAAAGAAATACAACAATACATGAAGCAACAGAATAACCAAACACATATCTTTGACTCGTATAAAGAAACGAAATGGCACTACTTACAGGGAGGCTTGCTTGTACCAGCCCCTCCCGAGGTAGACGCTAGGCAGACGTTGGGATTCATAGCTAAACATGACCAAAGCTTAATTTGGAAAACAATAAGTGCCGAAACTAACTTTACCTGCACAAACCATGCCCCGATCGTCTGCGTAGCCCTTCTCGGAGAAAACAGCTGATGAAGGAGCTTGCGGCTCCAGCCCTGACCAGAGGGATCCCGATGGTGGTTGCGTTGAATGCAGGAACACGAGTACAGGATACCAAAAATCAAAACTCAAAAGGAAAACTCGGGGCACGCCTTGACTTTCACTTTTCCGCGAGAAAAGCCAATGGTCAGACGAAAGCCTCAGGGGAACTGTAGGGAGGGGAGCAAATCGGTCTTGCTTGCCGGAGGGCAAGATCTGCAGCCGACCGGAGGCGGACGGCTCAAGGTCCAAATTTTTTGAAATAAATAATGTTCCCTTCTGTCTGTCCCCAGTCCATACATACACTACATTTCTTAAAGAACACATTTGATATTGTAAGTCCCCACACAGTTTTACTGCTGAAACAGTGAGTAAATCTCTTCACTCCCTTACATGTTGCATGCTCCAAGATTTTAAGTGGGTAACAGGCATTATTTCCAGGAAATATTCTGTGCTTTGTTAAACGAGTTCGGAGTAAGGACTGAACGATGGTTAGCAAGGGAAAGTGAAGAACCTGCAGGAAAACCCTGCTCTTGGGTTACTCGATTGCTCACATTTTGCGCAGGAACTGCTTTTTAAAACTCATTACTTTATGAAAGACAGAAGGGAATTGAAGACGAAGAAGAAGATTGCAGCTACTGCATGACGTTACGAAAAAGATAAGATATTGGAATTGAAAGAGGAAGCATTAGATCGCGCTCCCTGGCGAACCCACTTTGTACCTGACGCAAGACAAGCTACTCATTGAATTAGGTTTGAGGTTCTAACGGCGATCAATAGCTGGGTTATTTTATTATGGAATATGATGCAGTTTAGCCTGGTAAATACAAACCAATACTGCAAAACAAACTTCTACTTACGTTCTTATGTTATAACTTGCAGTTTGTGGCAGCAGGTAATTCCGAAGAGTCGGTACTTGTCTACGTAATAACCACTTACCGTCAGGATCCAGAACAACATAATGTCCAGAATTGTTTATGAATAGGAACAGGTGAATGTAGTAATGTACCTTCGGGTTCCATAAAATGGGGGGAATTTCTGGACTAGCTGAAAACCTGTTAGCTTCTCACGAAGGACTCTGCTCCATGAACTCAGTAAGTATAGCTTATGAATGCGTAGCACGGGCTTTACAGCTGTGATTTTTTTTCGATCACTTAACAAGGAAAAGAATGAGAAAACGGATTGATATTTTACGAAAACAGAAGCATATTGTGAGACCCATTGCAAATTTTCAATGTAGCTTGTCTTTTGATGCCTTATCTCATCTTCGGGACTTTGATCTTAGCCTAAGTTTATAGGTGGTGAAATATTTATGTGCCAGTGGATGGATGAAAGAAGTTGCTGCATGGCTGTAATGTCAACTGTGCTGAAATTTACGATACCTCTTTTGTTTACAGGAAGTCGGGATCTGACTCGACGTTAGACTGAAACCTCGTGAGCTTGTAGTCCGTTGCAGAGAGTTTGCTGGAGTGTGCACATGTTATCATATGGCCTACAAGGTCGGAGATTACTTTGCTGTGTAAACAGTGTGGCTGACGTTGATGGACTGCAGTTCTAGCGCCTTCCCCCAGAGGTGGGAGATGAAGTTCCTATAACAGTGACCACAGTGTTAATACAGCGCAACTGTGAAACGAACTTGATTGTCGAAGTTAGTCTCTTCCGCCTGTGTGCTTTCTCGCAAACAGAAATTCCAAACTTTAAGCAGAACGCTAAAATATATGCGTTTATGTGCAGACTGCTTTCTATTTTTTTCTTTAGTAACATATCCCAAGGTAATGTATGTAAAAAGTAGAGCTGTCCCATACATGCCGTGACAGCAGACAGGAGATGTTCTTATGTATCTCCACTGAAGCTCACCCTCGGCGATAGACGTAGGAGCGTGTTCAAGGTCACGCTGCTGCCGAAACTAAGTTATGTAGCAAAGTAATTTAGCCATTTAAAGAATAATTTCCACTTCAATAATATACAGAAATTCAGTTATTTGTTGCGCAGATAAATTGTTTAATGTTACGTAGGGAACCAATCAAAGTTATTATGAGAATTACTCAGACATGAATTCTCTGCGACGACAAAATCTATACAACATCCGCTGTTGCATGTAGTAATCACTGTGCTTAAAAAATTAAAAACGTACGTTATAAGAAAGCGTAGACTTAATGAAATTTTCAGATTCTTCCAAAATATAAGTAGGTTATGAGGAGGTTTTAATTCTGATAATATATTCCGTGATTTTGTAATTTAACTCCCTGCGAAACTCCTTTCTTTTTCTAAAAATTTTATGCATGGAAAATTTACTAATAGAAATTTACATTTCAGAATGCAGGAAGACATTAACTCAGTCTTTATTTCATCAAATTCCATTTGAGTTCCAACCAGACATTTTTAAAGACGGCCGACAATTCATTATATTGAAACTGCTAAGATGGATGGTTTATATGGAGTGACAAGCTATATCACCGACGATTATTATTCTTTGCGGAACTCATGAAGGGAATGTCATGGAGGAGAGGGTGAAACAACAATACGAATGTCAGTCAGAGAAAATTAGGAAGGCAGCCATGTCTCTTACACATGTATATTTAACAGCTTTTTCTGACACTCACCTATTTACAGGAATTCCAAGTGCTCAGCATGGAGCTGACTGCTTTGAAAGGCGATAATATGGAACAAGAAACGTGATCATGACTTCAAACAACTCTGTTATTTTCGCAATGTGTTTCCCTTATAGGAATGCCAGTATTAAAAATGTAATATTTCTCGACAACAGTAAGGCACAACAACAACAATAAATGTTCTTTCAAAAGAACGATGCTTTATTGTGCTCTGTGTGTGATAATTCGAGAGGCCTCCATCAGCATAATACTAAGCTTGTAATTCAGCCACCATTTTTTAGTTTGTGTTACGAAGAGGATATGTAGCGTTTTAAGAAGTGACTTGGAAGGAAGCCGCGGTACTCTAGTCGAGGTAATATCGCAGGAGTTGGTTCGAAAAACTGCGGAACACAACGACAAGCATAGATAGCTTTTGAGTCGATCGAGGATGGAACTAGTCTTTTTCCTACTAGAAATATAGAATTTTTTTCGCCACTTCAACCCGTTTGAGAATTCGGAAGGAAATGACGACCTTCTGTGGAAGCTGATTCCTGTGGCGAACCAAATTACACGTGTTAAATTTAGGATGGCAGTCCACTCACAGAATGCTTACATTTCGGTCACATAAAGAATTCCAGCAGATAGTGCGAAGGACGACACTACTGCCCTTCTGCTTACTATTATATTCCCCTGCAATGGGCTCTGGTTTATCAACCAGCTCAGAGCAACTGTCGACAAGTAATGCGCCAATCACTACCAAGTTTTGTGCAGACAGCATAATAGGCGACTTGAGGGAAATATAGGGAAGTACTTTGAAAGAAGGAAGGGTAACAGTTTGAGAGACACGTGGAGGGAGTCGAACCAAGGATCTTCTTTCTGTTGCCTACTATAGAACATAAAATAACAACTTAAAGTGAGAGTGTTGTGTAACGAGAAGCATAGAAGTGAAATCCTTTTTTTTTTATTCTTCCAGAAAACACAATGAAGTGTAATGATCATGTAAAAATGACTATTTTACAATACATGGCATTAAACGTTAGGGTGAATGGTGGATTAGGAAGGAACTGAAGGAAAGATATCGTGGTCCAGTTATGACACTACTTGCCTGGAATTACGGGGCACCGTTCTGAAAAGAAAAGAGGATATCTTCTATCCTGGTTAACCGCGGTTTCAGGTTAACAGCGCAGTCTTCTGAGTTCGACTCTTCTGGGATGTGGCACCTTGTCTTAAAATTGGAATCTTCTGCAAAGTGACACTTGCTCATAGGACTCCAGTCTTCTGGGAGTAGATACTGTGTCATAGAAAACTGAAGAATAAAAACCAACTAGACACCACTTATTATTTTATTGTACTTCTTATAGGCTCAACATGTATCCGGCACTACCATGCCCATCATCAGGAGCTCGTGACTATAATGTTGATTACCACATTGGTCGTTTCGTTCTTGGTTTGTTGTATGTTGGAGGTTAGGTGCGGTTAGGATGGAGTAGTGTCATGGCTGCAGGCTAAAGTTTTAGCCTGCAGCCATGACACTACTCCATCCTAACCGCACCTAACCTCCAATCTACAGCAAACCAAGAACGAAACGACCAATGTGGTAATCAACATTATAGTCGCGAGCTCCTGATGATGGGCATAGTAGTGCCTGAAATATGTTGAGCCTATAAAAAGTACAATAAAATAATAAGTGGCTTCTAGTTGTCTTTTATCTTCAGTTATCACAATGATGCACGGTCCGACAAACATAAAATTCACTGTATCATAGACTTTGGGTCTTCTGAGATATGACACTGTGTCGTAGGACTCGAGTCTCCTGGTATGTGACATTCTGTCTTAAGGTTTGAGTCTTCGGGCATGTGACACTGTGTCGTAAGTTTCGAGTCTTCTGAGGTGCGACACTGTGTCATAGGATTCGGGTCATGCGATGTGGCACTGTGCCATACGATTTGAGTTTTCTGGATGTAACACTGTGTCATAGGATTTGAGTCTTCTCAGATGTGACGCTGTGTTATTGAGTGAGGGGTTCCCAACATTTCAAAGAAATGTTGCAAGCCACTCACTCTTCCGGGGCCAAGCAGTACAAGAAGAATATCTTCTATATTGCTCTGATCCTGACAAAGTTGTTATTTGTAATTTAGCGAATAGAAAATGTACATTAATTTAAAAAAATCCTGTAAATTGTATTCTTAGTTTACATTATAGAAATGCACGTGGCATCTGCTATAATATGAACATTATATTACTTCAGTGTGTTTGAAAATTCCACACCATTGGCAAATCTGACCTGCAAAAACCCACAAATAACTGAACTACTGACAATGTCGGAGGATGATATGCAGGACAGACAACAACAATAACTTCTGAAACATTACAAGGATATTGACATTGTTAGGAAGTCGATGGCGTAGAATATGTTGGAAGAATTGGTGTTTTAGAGGACTAATTTCAAAGTATCAAATATATATAATATACACTCGGAACACAACCATGTTATATTATTAAGTATTACACAACTTGTTAACTACATGTTTCGGCCACTTTGCTTGGCCGTCTTCAGGTCGTTCTTAGCTTACAGAGGACTGTTTTACATGACCAGTGTATCTAATAGGAGGCGAGATCTAGTTTACAGTGGTCAGGTACATACATGAGCTCACTTAATAAGATCGTACCAATATTTTCTATTTGTATATTATGTACTGTATTCTAGTCTGTCACTGTTTGTTTACATTCTATTGAATGGGGAGGTACCTGGGTGGTGTCGTAGTCTGCTGCTGTGGCTGCATTGTCATGGTCATAGTGTTGTAGATAACACGCCGTACTAATGTGTCGAGGGCCATATGCTGTCTACGGTTTGGCCGGACATATATTTGTGGGAGATGTCAATATGGGCCAACTCTCTGTAGAATAAAATGATATCTATATGCTGGTATTGGGAATAATGGGTCCTATTGTTATCTTGAGATGGTTACCTGGAGTGAAGTGTTATTTACATGGTTGGAGCTGTTGTCCATGAGTGCATTTAGTGCCAGATGTCTTATCATAATTGAAACTATGGCAACTGAACTACCACAATGCATCACGATAACAGAATCATTATGTCACTCGGAATGTGGTAGAAGTATAAGGCGGTGATTATTACAGGGTTCTGTACACCTAGGGTATCCTGTCCGTAATGCTTTTTTCAATCACTGTTCACTCTTGAGATATAGCACTATGAATAACACTTTTGATCAGTCCCGTTTCTTAAGTGGATGTGTCTGCGATATGCGTGTGCGCTATCCCTTCAGAGATGGGTTGCTTATTGTGTGTAGGCAGTGTCGTGTACTGGAGCGTTTGGGTTTTGACCGCTTTCAGGGTGTGGTGGGCAGGGGTTGGGGGTGTGGGGAAGGGGAAAGGTGATTTTTATGGGCGGTAGGTTTTCAGGAGAATGTCAGAGATTTTATTGAGAAATATGGAGCGGTTGTCACTTAGATGGTTGTTGGCTACGTACTCGGCATGGATGTAAAATCTCTCGACCATGTTTAGATGAGCTCCTTTCTTGTGGTGGTGTAACACCTGCATAACGTTATCAATGGGTCCGAAGGAATGTGCCTCTTCGTGAAGGTGTTCTACAAAACTGGATGTGTGTCTGTTGTTATAGAACGCTTTCTTGTGTTCAATGTAACGCATAAAATAGCGTTATCCGGTCTGTCCGACATAGGCTTTGTTGCAGTCTGGGCAGGTAAATTTGTAGAGGCCAGTTGAAATGTGATGGCATACGCGCAGAAAACACATTTCTTCTTTCGGCGAAACGGACGAGTCCGTTTACCCGCTCCATTCGCCAGTTTCCCCTTCACTTCCCCTCTCGTGCGTCACCATGTGCCATCACATTTCAAACGTAGTCTACACTCCCGATGGTGTGAACTTATAAGCGAGCGGGTTCCTAAGTCCGAGCAGGTTCCCTATGGTGTTATTGGTCCGGAACGCTATCTTTAGGTCTGCCCGTCTAAACACGTTGGTGATGTAGGACGTCTCTTTACCCACGTAAGTGAACGTGGCCCACTTGCACTTTGTAGGTTTTGTCATTTGTTGGTGTGTTTTAGTGTGGATGGTCTGTTTTGGGGGTTGGATGGGGAATGAGTTATTGTACAGAATATTATGGATGACATTCAGCTGCTGTTGGTATTCTTTTTCTTGAAGGTCATAGGAATTTAGTCTATTAAAAAGAAACCTAACTGCTGCATATTTCTGCTGTGTGGGGTGGTTAGGCTTGTAGGGGATGATGGTGTCTGTAAATGTAGATTTCCTGTGGATGGAAGTTTTTATGTTGTTAGGAGTTATGTGAATGGAAATATCCAGAGAGTTTAGCGTGTTGTCTCCTATTTCTGCTGTGAACTGTAAGATTCGGGTTTAAGACATTAAAGTCCCTTAGGATCCCCTGTATGTCAGTGTGGATTGGGTCGAAAGTCAGGAGAATTTCGTCTACATAACGGAAGTAGTTTGGGGAAATAAGAGGGGTCAACAGAATCCTGTCATTGATGGCATACATTCACCAAAAACACCGCGTCACATTCACGTAGCAAACAATATTTATACTTACCGCCATGAAAACCTCAAGTCTCAAAAAATACACGAGATAAATAAGCGTGTTTTCAGATAAATACTAACTCTGTTGTAGCATTTTTAAACAAGAGCTTTGTCTTTATTCTACAATGTTTTTATAATAAGCACTGAAAATAATTTTAATTTTAATATTCATTTTCAACCTCGAAGCTGTGTTAAGGTAGCAGAGAAAACTAAGGGAGAAGTTCGAAACTTTGCTTTGAAAACGTACGTTGTTTCTATTACAGAAGGGATTCTTTTTTTAATGGAAGAAAAAATTAAATGACTGACATGTGGCCCTTATATATGCTCTAAGCAAATTAAAAAAGCGCAGACTTTCTTCTCCTTTTCTACACAACTTTATAATTTCCTTTCAAGATGATGACGTTCAGCCATACGGAAGGTCTTTAAATTACTTAAAATAGCCATATGAATCACGAATATCCCACAGCAATATTTAAAATCACTTCCTGCCAGACACGCTGCAACTCACTACATCTACCTACGAATATCGAATTGTTACTGCTGTGAAAGATGTATTCTATGATCATAGTGAGAAACAAACGGATATAAATACATTGTGTGTGCAAAATTCATAGTGACTTATTGTTAAATTAATGAGTTTATGAGGGCCATTTAACTAAATCTTAAGGAAAGAATGTTAAATTCTTCGGGGCACAATTATTCAGACATGTGAGAATAAATACGTACTTGCAATAGGTTTGTAGCAGTTGGAATTGACGAGATTCAGAATTTGGGAGTAACAACGTTCAGAAGTTAAGGTTGTTGGTAGTGGGAATTTGAAAATGACGATACAAGTTTAAAGTGACAGCAGTCTGAATTTTAGAGTAACAATGATTGTGAGATGAGAGTAATAGAAGTCAGAATTTGAATATACAGTAATCAGAAGGTAAAAACAATGATAAAAATTTGAACTTAGGACAGTCATAATCGTAGCGATAAAAACAGAGGCCAGTTTCGGATTGATGAGCTAGTTCCAGAGAAGTGTTTTAAGCCCATGGAACATGGAACATGTCCGAGAATTTAATTTACTACTTGTAAAAGACCGATAAAATTTAAAAGAAAAGTTTTAACAATTCCATAAAAAACCTTTCAACTGAACCCTCCGTGGCACTGTAGAGAACAATCCTATAAGAGTAACATGAAGTCACTCTTTTACTTAAAATTCACGTCATGAAATTGGGAAGTTCTTAAGAGAATTATTTTTCGTGTTATCGGCAAAAGTAAAGCGCTGCATTGCCTACCGATTCACTTACCATAATACTGATTAAATTCTGTAGGCACATCACGTAATCATTCTCAAAGTAATGCCAAAAATTTCAAGCAAATACATTTATTTTGCGACTAGTGACGGCTGTCGGAGTCAGAAAAACACCTTGCTTTACTTCATGTATTGTTATCACGACAAAAATGTCTAAAACTTAACAACAAATTATTGTTGTTATTTTCTGCTTCAATTCGCATTTACTTACACATAGGCTACATGCACACTCTTGCTAACGTAGGAATAGTGAGTTTCAATATTAATTAATTCAATTGAAATATAAATCAATCCCATCAGAGTTCTGGAGAAACCCTAAGGATTCCAGGAGGCTGAGGTTCCCAGATTTCAAGACAATCGGCACATGAAGGTGGTAAGGTTTGCAGCCTTCGCACCGGCCACCTTTGCCCCCCCCCCCCCCCCCCCCCCCCCCCCCCCCCCCCCCCACACCCCCCCACC
>Ga0123355_10012543_pt1 | contig 13132 bp, 14 predicted proteins | sample TergutEmb28metaG_3_FD_89872 | JGI IMG/M metagenome (GOLD analysis project Ga0123355, IMG submission 89872) | Embiratermes neotenicus P1 segment gut microbial communities from Petit-Saut dam, French Guiana - Emb289 P1 | ecosystem: Host-associated > Arthropoda: Insects > Digestive system > Gut ... | reverse complement strand
ATAATCCTTAATAAGCAAAAATGTAGTTATTATTGCGAAGTTTATGCTGAACCCGATAAGCATCGCTATGTACATTCCGGCGGTGGCCTCCGCTCCGGCGAGCATTACCCAAAACCAGTTATACAGGAAGGTAAAACCTAGAGCGGAAATATAAAGAATGGAGAATCTGGCAACGGCGCTGCCCTTTCTGCGGTACATATAGACAAAGATTATCGCCACCACCAGATTTGGTAAGTCCAGGTTTAGAACGCGCCCCAAAACCATCCAACCCAATCCAATATCATTATCGGAGCCGGTAACCACCATTTCGCCAATATTATGTATCCAGCTGAGTATCTTTGACGCCGCAAGGAATACCAGCAGTACGTCCCTGATAAAAGGAAAGGCTTGTTTCGTTCTCGTTGATTTTTTCATTCTATGTACCGCTGTATCGAAGCATTTGGTGTTCGGGCAGACCCAAACTGCTGGCGTAATCGTTCATCTTATCCCGGTCGGCCTTATTCGTTCGATCTAATTTAAATACGCGTTCGGAGAAGATGACATAATGGTGTGTGTCGTTCTTAAAATCCGCATACCAGCTGCCCGTATGCTCGGTTTCAAGGGCTGCCGCGACGCGTTCGGCCACAGAATCGGCGTGCTTCGCCGCGACGGATACGGTATACATCGTCCATTGATCCAACCATGGTGTTTCGTTCCGCTCCGTCACGGGGTAAACGTTGGTTTCGGTAATTTCCATATACGCTAGCACACTAGTGTCGCGCAGGCTCTCGGCAATTATGCAACCTTGGTAACCCATTAAAACAACTCCATTCTTTTTAACTGTTCACCTGCCGAGTAGATCTCCCTCTTTGCAAGCCCTGTGCTGCGGCCATGCAGTTCGGCAACGGCTTCTTTTAAGGAAACGCCGTTTTTAACGCAAATATCAACTAGTAACGCTTCGGTTGATATTTCTCCTTTTAAATCCGTTTCACTTGTGCAATAAAATTGCGAAGCAGAACGAAGTTCCGTGGGTGAATAAACAACCAAAACATATTCGCCTTTATTGGCCTTGGCGTTAATTTTAAGTTCGTCAAGCACCTGGCAAGGCGTTCCGCGATATATTTTTTCATATTTTTTAGTCAAATCATTGCATAAGGCAACCTGTGCCGCAGGCATTATATCCGTTAAAGCGGTTAATGTATCCAGCACCCTGTGCGGTGACTCAAAGAAGACGGACAGCGAAACCCCGCTCTTTGCGACAGCTTCCAACCGTTTCTTCATCTGGTTACCCTTAGGGAGAAAACCGTAAAACGCGTATTCAGACGCGTCAAACCCGGAGACGGATAACGCCGCCGCCACGGCGGACACGCCCGGAACGCATATAATATCCACACCTGCGTACGATGCCGCGGCAACAAGCATTGCACCTGGGTCGCAAATGCCGGGTGTACCCGCATCGGAAACAAGGGCGTAGGTTGAGCCGTTGAGCATTTTGGTGACGATGTCGTCCACCGCGCCTCTTTCATTGAACTTATGGTGAGCGAACATCGGTGCCTTAATTTCAAAGCGGTGCAGTAAACCGCCGGTAACGCGCGTATCCTCGCATAATACAAAGTCAACTTCGGATAATACCTGTAACATGCGCGTAGAGACATCCCTTAAATTGCCAATGGGTGTAGCAACTACATAGAGCTTGCCGATTTCCGCACGTTCCACTATACATTCCTCGCATCGTGAAGCATTTTCTGCTTTAAGGCATACAATTCGTCGGATAAGTCCACGGGCATTTTTGCTGGGTTAGTAAGTCTCGTATATTCGTCCCACAACATTGTTTTCTGCTCCGCGCAAAACGCGCGCATTTGCATAACAGGCGGCGAAGCGTATACACATTTGCCGCTCTGCACTACAGGGACAAGCATCGGTACGGCGTCGTACCGTCCGGCTTCAAGGGTCATGCGCTTCCATGTGTTTTGTGGGTCAAAAATCTCCAAGTCATTTGACATGTCAGGCATTTCATGGTCAAGTGTGATATAATCTGCCTTGATCTTATTAGTCTCTTTGTCAATAATCCTATATAGCTTTTTTACGCCCGGCGTTGTTATTTTCGCGGGGTTGTCCGAAACCTTTATCTTTGGAACGAACCCCCCGCCCCTGCTCTCCGCCGCTAATTTGTACACGCCACCGAAGGACGACTGCCCGCGTGACGTGATAAGGTGCGTACCGACGCCCCATACCGTTATTTCCGCACCCTGTATTTTAAGTGATTGTATCAAGTTCTCATCTAAATCGTTGGATGCGGCGATAGCAACCTTTTGCAAACCCGCGTCATCAAGCATCTTTCGCGCGGATTTTGACAAAAACGCCAAATCGCCGCTATCAAGCCGTATTCCCATCGTGTTAGGAGGATTTCCAGAGTCGAGCATTTCATTAAAAACAGTAATTGCGTTTGGTACGCCGGATTTGAGCGTATCGTAGGTGTCAACAAGCAGTATAATATCTTTGGGGAAGGATTCTGCGTAGGCGCGGAAGGCCGTCAGTTCATCGGGAAAGCTCATTATCCAAGAATGCGCGTGGGTGCCTTTGACGGGCACGTCAAACATCTTACCCGTGAGTACGTTGGACGTACCGATGCAGCCGCCGATAACCGCCGCACGCGCGCCAAGTGTAGCAGAATCGGGACCGAGGGCGCGGCGCAGGCCAAATTCCATAACTGGTTGCCCCTCCGCCGCAGCGCAAACACGCGCGGCCTTTGTGGCTATTAGACTTTGGTGGTTTATAATGTTTAGGAGTGCAGACTCAATCACCTGCGCTTCCATAAGCGGCGCGGTTACTCGTACGATCGGTTCATACGGGAACATGACAGACCCTTCCCGCATGGACATTATATCGCCCGTAAACCTAAATGTTTTAAGGTACTTTAAAAAGTCTTCGGTAAACAGGCCGAGGCTGTCTAAATATGCAAGTTCCTCTTCGCCGAAGCGCAGGTTTGTAACGTATTCTATAAGCTGTTCAAGCCCAGCAAAGATGCTGTAACCATTGCCATGGGGGTTTTCACGGAAGAACATATCAAACACGCACACTCGGTCGCCGGTGTTTGTATAGGCGGCATTGTTAAAATACCCCTGCATCATTGTAAGTTCATATAGGTCTGTTAAAAGGCTAAGGTTGCGGTCTGGCATAGAGGTCTCCTTTTATATGTGATTGTTTATAGTATAAACTGTATGTCGGTTTTTTGCAAGGCTTTGTTGGTGAAAAGCCCCTGATTGTGTTTCCGCGCATTGATCAAACAGTACGCATACTTTCGTTATACTGTTTTAAATAATAACCTGTATCTTTAAATTTTCTTGGTTTATTTCTATTTCCCCGCTTTCAATTATCCTTTGCGCCTCTTTTTGAGCTTCTGCCAAAATATCCCTATCCTTATATAAGTTGGCAATCCTTAATTCGGGTAAGCCGTGCTGCCGCGCACCAAAAAATTCGCCAGGGCCGCGTATTTCCAGGTCAAGGTCGCTCAGTGCAAACCCGTCACCAGTCGCTGTCATCGCCGACATGCGCTTTTTTGTTACGTCGCTTTTCGAATCCGATATAAGGATACAGTATGACTGGGCGTCCCCGCGCCCAACACGCCCGCGCAGTTGGTGAAGCTGTGCAAGGCCAAACCGTTCGGCGTTCTCCACAAGCATTACCGTCGCGGCGGGTACGTCGATGCCGACTTCAATGACGGTTGTGGCTATCATTACTGGCAAGTCGCCGTTTATAAATGATTCCATAACGGCATCCTTTTCCTTTTGCGTCAATTTTCCGTGCATAACCGCAACGCCTAACCCAAGAGCAGAACGAGCTTCTTCCGCGTATGACTTAACAGCCTTCATTCCCGCGTCGTTGTCTTCTATCATCGGGCATACTATAAAAACGCGGCGACTTTCCTCCGCTTGTTTTTTTATAAAAGCAAAGATACGAGGGCGGTAACTGGAGTTTACGGCGTCCGTTCGTATACTTTTCCGCCCCGGTGGCAGCTCGTCTATAATAGAGATGTCCATGTCGCCGTATAAAATCAATGCCAGCGTACGTGGGATGGGTGTAGCCGTCATCACTAAGCAGTGCGGCATAAATAACCCAGCCTCGCCTCCTTTGTCAGTTAATAACCCACGCTGGCGTACGCCAAAGCGGTGCTGCTCGTCTGTTATTACCAATCCGAGCCTATTAAAACGCACGTTATCAACGATCAGCGCGTGCGTGCCTATTAAAATGTCGACTTCGCCTAAGGCGAGGCGTTCCTTCACCGAAGCCTTTTCCTTTGCGCTCATGGAACCGCAAAGCAGGGCAATAGTAATGCCAAGTCTACCCAAAACCTTGTTGGTGCCTTTATAATGTTGGCGAGCCAATGTTTCGGTAGGTGCCATCATGGCAGACTGATAGCCGTTTTTGGCCGCAACGTACATGGCGGCCATCGCAACTGCTGTTTTCCCGGAACCGACGTCACCCTGTATAAGGCGATTGGCCGCGAATCCGGAAGAAAAGTCGGTATTAAGTTCATTTAAAACCCGCGCTTGGGCTGATGTGAACTTAAACGGTAAAGTATCATAAAAATCCGTGTAATCTGTGTGATCTGTGGCTTGAAATTTAATCCCCGGCATTTTCTTGATAACCCCGCGGATGTTAAGCAGCTGATATTGCAAGCTGAAAAGTTCGGTGAACACGAGCGTCCGCCGCGCCTTTTCAAACATTTCGTTGGATACAGGAAAATGTATGTTGAGTAGTGCGTCCCGTCGGGGCAAAAGGCCGTGCCGCCTACGCACATCGTCGGGCAAAATCTCGTAGCTGCAGGAATCGGTATCGATAAATGCATCCAACGCATCTTTAAGAAGTTTACGCATGATTTTCTGTGACAAACCCTCAGTCAGCGGGTATATCGGTACAATACGCGCTGCGCCAAGCAGCTCACGCCCTGTAATGGCTTCATATTCCGGAGACTCCATTACCAACTTGCCGTTAAACCGTGTAACCTCGCCGCTGAAGGTATATTTCCCTGGTTTTAGCGCAGTCTTTAAATAATCGCGGTTAAACCATTGAAGCGTCATAAGTCCAGTATCGTCCCGCGCGGTTACGGTTACAACGGTTAGTTTGTGTTTGATTGCAACCTGCGGCTTGTCCACGATTTCCGCTTTAATCGAAAAATACCCCGGCTCAACGTCGCAAACCGGGGTTATTATGCTTCTGTCATGGTATTTGCGCGGCAGGTGGTTAATCAGATCCTTAACCGTCTCAATGCCAAGCCGTTTAAGTACTTCTGCGCGTGCGGCACCAACGCCTTTTATATTGGTTACATCAGCCATATACGAAAAGTGTTTACATTTAATTGGGTTATGTTATAATCTATGCGGATTGCATCGTTTATAAAGGGGGATAAGCTTAATGAAAAAGCAACGGAATATATTCGTATCCATACTTCTGGTTGTAGCCGCGCTTGTTATAGCGGGGTCAAGCGTTTACTTCGTAGTCGTTACAAATAGGCCGGCTGAAGCGCGGGACAATACGAGGAACAACGTATCATGCTATATAAACGCCGAACCTAATTCGTAACTTTTGTGCCTATGCTATAAATCTTTTCATCATCCCCGCTGACGGCCTTGGAAAGCCCGCCGGGCTCGTTAAGTCCGAACACGACGCTGGTTATGCCAACTTCCATGCAAAGCCCCATCGCCGCCAAATCTATCACGCGTAGGTCGTTGGCCAAAATATGGCTGTATGTGACGTGCGTGTATTTTTGCGCACCCGAGTTTTTGTTTGGATCCTTGTCGTAAACGCCATCGACGTTTTTGGCGAAAAGGAGTGCGTCCGCCGAAAGCTCCAGCCCGCGGATGGCGGTAATTGTGTCCGTGGAGAAAAACGGATGCCCCGTACCGCCTGCAAAAATTAGTATGGTACCTTGTTTCAGGTGTTCCAATGCCCGGTCTTTTGAAAATTGCTCCGTAACTGTACCTATGATGATAGGCGTCATAATCACGGCGTGCTTGCCCTGTTTTCTAAAATTTTCTGCCAAATATAACGCGTTCATAACCGTCGCAACCATGCCGATCTGGTCTGACTTTGCCCGATCCAGCCACTCCGCGCCGCTGCGGCCGCGCCAATAGTTGCCGCCTCCAACGACGAGTGCAACTTCTACGCCAAGATTGGCTATACTAACGATATCGCCAACGATCTTTTCTATGGTAAAGTCGCAGAAACCGAAGCTGTTGTTACTTTCGCCGGCAAGTGCCTCGCCGCTAAGTTTAAGGATAATGCGTTTATACATTCTATCACTCCAAGTTAATTATATAAATTCTAATCCTAATCCCAATCCCAAGTCACCATAAAGCTGCAGCACTGTATACGTTTTCTTTCTCTCTCTCGCAAGAACAATACTTTCCTTCACAAGCTCGTCGCTTATACCGACATCCGCCGGGCGTGTAGCACCGCCGAGTTTACGAAGAAGTGCGGCCGCATCATCCGGTTTAGGCAAGCTGTTTGCGATATCCTTTATTCTGCTCCATTTACTTAAGATAAGTTCAAACGGTAAGTTGGGGTTTTGCGTGGATAAAACCGCGTCAGCGTTTGCGCCGTATTTATCCATTATGAGTTTTTCGATATATCTGCGGTTGACTGGCTTGGGTTGGGCCGGCGAACTTGGAAGGTTCTTGTATAACCTCAACGCTTCAATAAGCGCAACACCGACGGCATGGCCGTGCGAAGGCGTATTAAAACCTTCTGCCAGCAGGCGCATATCCCAATAATGGGAAAGGTGGTGTTCCGTACCCGACGCGGGGCGCGAGTCGCCGTACGCCGCCATCACCCTACCGGATAGGACAAGGCCGCGCGTAAGGCTTTCGATGGCTTGCTTATCGCGTTTTTCCAAGCCGTCCACACTATCGACACATAGATTCAGTGCGTCTTCCATTTGTCCGTACAAATCAGCGGGCATATGCTCATCCACAAGTAAATTCGCCAAACGCCAATCCGCAAGAGCGGTGTGCTTGCCAAGCATATCGCCAAAACCGGCCGCGATCAATTCCATAGGTGCGGCGGCAAGTACGTCCGTATCGCAAAACACGGCGTCTGGCGTAATGGTTTGCGGCGTTACCTTCATGCCTCCGATAGTTATCGCCGCGCCCTTGGATGCGTACCCGTCCATAGACGGCGCGGTTGCGGCAACGGCCACGGATAAATTAGCCTTGTATCCGACATATTTGCATATGTCAGTAATCGTGCCGCTGCCTATACCTAAAATCAAGTCAAAGGCGTCATTGCAGACGGACTTCATAAGACGGTCGGCCGCAAACTCGTCCGCATGGAGGGATGCTTCCTCAAATAAAAATACAGAATATTTTATGCCGTGCGATGCAAGCAAAGAACAAACGCGGTCACCGGCGGCTATTTTTGTGTTTATATCCTGGACGACACATATGTATTTAAAGTTATGGTTTGATAGCCACGCTGGGATTTCGTTCAGAACGGCATTGCCGATTTTAATTTCCATCCGTTATTTCCTCCACAAGCTCTCCCGTAAGATAAAAGGTTTTTGCCTGCGTTACTGTTACGGCAACTATTTTACCAAGCAAACCGCCGCCGTCTTGTTTCGCCGGGAAATGGATTGGGTGGTTGCTTTCCGTCCGTCCGGTGTATATGCCGTTTTCGAGTTTTTCCGCAAGTGCGCCAACAACTTTGCCTTTAAACGTTTTAGCGTAATCCAGAAACATTGGGTGTATGAGATCCGTAAGCACTTTGAAGCGCGCGTTGGCTACTTCGCCTGGTACTTCGCCCGGCATCTCTGCCGCTTTTGTGCCGCTGCGTTTTGAGTAAATAAAAGTGAACGCGCCGCTGAAGCGCGCTTCCTTACATAGATTAAGCGTTTCCGCGAAGTCCTCGTCCGTTTCGCCGGGGAAGCCTACGATAATGTCTGTGGTTATCGCGATATCTTGTATCGAACGGCGTAGGTCGCCGATTAAGCTTAAATAATCCGCTCGTGTGTAGGAGCGGTTCATATTGGATAAAACCCTGTCCGAACCGGACTGTACGGGCAGGTGTATATGTTTGCATATATTTTTATGCTCCGCGATTGCCTTTATCAATTCTGGCGACAGATCCTTTGGATGGCTAGTCATGAAGCGTATGCGTTCCAAACCAGGCTTAAGCCTTGCGATATATGAAAGAAGTGCTGGAAAATCAACAGAATCACAGCCGTCGTCCGTGCCTAGGTAAGAATTGACGTTTTGGCCAAGCAGCATAATCTCCGTGACGCCGTCCACCGCAAGATTCTGCACTTCGCGTATAATATCCGCAGGCTTTCGGCTGCGCTCACGGCCGCGCACGTACGGTACGACGCAATAAGAGCAGAAGTTGTTACATCCATACATGATGTTTACGCCGCTTTTCCACGCAAATTCCCGTACAGTCGGCACTTCCGTTTCGGGCGAGTTGTCATACTCAGCCAAAATCTTATCAACCTTACCGGTAGTAAGCGATTCATCCAACAGTTCACCGAAGGTGTGAAGATTATGCGTTCCAAAGAATATATCCACGACGCCGGACTTCTTAAGGCGGGCGTGGCCTTCCTCCATCTGCGGCATACAGCCGCCGACAGCGACTACAAGTCCGGGGCGGTGCGCTTTAATATGTTTTAAGTAACCAAGGTGGCCGAGGGCACGGTTTTCCGCATTCTCGCGGATGCAGCAGGTGTTGAACACGACAAGGCCGGCTGTATCCGCGTCATCCGTCGCCTCGTAACCTTTGGCCTGCAGTATTCCGGCCAGCTTTTCGCTGTCGTGCGCGTTCATTTGGCAACCAAAGGTTATTATATGGTAGGATTTAACGTGTCCGGGTTTAATCATATAGCCTTATTGTTTTCCTTCGCGGCCTCTTTCGCCTTTAGCTTGCGCTGTCTGCCTGCAGCCTTCTGTTCGGCAACGCTCTTCATACCCTTAACGGAAACGATGTACATTCCGGCAAGCTCAACTTTATATGTTTTCTTCAGCTCAACGTGGTTATAGACATTCTTATCGCACATAAGCGTAACGATTTGCGGGCCGACCTTTGCCTTAACGAAGCAGAGTTTCATTATTTTAGCCATTTTCGGCATCTGCGCCTGGACGGCTTTGGGAAGGGCGACGTTTTCAGCCTTGTCGCGCTTCTTGTCGATAACGTAGATATCGGCACGCTGCTTTGTCTGCTCGATAAGCTGCTGGCTGCCGACTTGCTTTTTCGCCGCCCATCGGTTGAGGAGGAACAATACGCCGAAAATAAGGGCAACGGCACCGACGCCAACTAAAATCCATTCAAGTAATGTCATTTTAACACCTCTTTAATAATTTTATAACCACACTATATTACCACAAAAATTATGGCTTGGCAATAACAAACAACGTTATCTAAATTAAATAAAATTTTTCTTGACATTTATATTGCAAAACTGTATAATCGTCGTAACATATTCGTAATAATTGAGGACGGGTTTACATATGTATAGAAGTTGCATAAAGATAGTTGTTGGGTTATCCATTGTTTTAGCCGTTTTGGCGGTGGTTGGTTTTGCTGTTAAAGGTTCTGCCTTATCTATAGCCGTTGCCGTCGTTACGGAGGAGAACGTATCGGCGCATGAAGCCGCAGACGAAAACTCGCCCGCACTCGTCGTATTGGATGAGGGTGAGGTTGTCGATATACTGTTTTACGAAGGCGGCTGGGTTGCGTTCAACCGTGACGGCGTACGCATGTACGCCAGGCTCTCCTCCCTCGCTGTTTTGCAGGTGTCCGGTTTGATAACTTCTAACGACACGCTTATATTGTATGAACCGACGCCGCTTTCCGATGTCATGATGACTTTGCACCTAGGCACGGTCGTTGATGTTATCGGCTTTTTCGGCGACTACTTCGCCGTAAGCATTGGCGCAAATTCGGCATATATTCACGGTTCGAACATTATCGGCACATTACTTGGCCATCTACAGGAATACGGACCGATACCGTTTTATTTCTCAGCCCGCAGAGGCTCTATTGATACGATGCCGTCGCTGGACAGGTATTTGCTTGTCGTCGGCTCACTTAACGGCCTCAACATGCGTACGCGGCCGAATACGAACAGCCAGGTCTTGGTAAGTATACCAAACGGCAACCGCCTTGAGATTATAAGCATGGGTAGGGAGTGGCACCGCGTAAGGTACCTTGGGGAGGAAGGTTACGTAAACACAAGGTTTACGGAACTCCACGTGAACGGCGCGTTGGAGACGCAGTCTTTTAACCTTATAGACCAGCTGATAGCCAATGCGAAGTTATATATAGGCGTGCGCTATACTTGGGGCGGCACGTCCGCCGCCACGGGGTTTGACTGTTCGGGCTTTACGCTCACCGTTTTCCGTTCTGTAGGTATCAACCTTAACCGCGTATCGAGGGACCAGGCCAGAAACGGCACGCCCGTAGCCCGCGCGGACATACAGCGGGGCGACTTGTTGTTCTTCGCGACGGGTAATAATAGGAACACCATTACGCACGTGGGTATATATATCGGTGATGGGCAGTTTATCCACTCCGCGTCCGGCAACCGCCGCGGCGTCGTTATAACGAACTTGTCTTATAATTATTGGCAGCGTACATACCATAGCGCGGTACGTGTTATAGAGTAAAATTTTACTTGACAAGTGCATGATGGTGTTGTAAAATACCTCTGTATGCCTTTAGATGAAGAAAAAGACAGACCCGTATATGACGTAAATAAGATTGACCGCGTGCATAAACGCGAGGTTATGAAGGGCTTTGTTATGCTGAGCCAATTTGGTATAACGATGACTGTTTGCGTCCTTTTGGGTGTTTTTGCCGGCAAGTGGCTGGATAATCTTTTGGGTACAGAACCGTGGCTGTTATTGCTTTTTACGTTTTTTGGCATTGCCGCGGCGCTAAAATCGGTTTTTGATTTAGCAAAAAAGGATCATAAAAACGTGAAAAAGGATGATAAATGAAAATTTAGATAAAATGAATAGCAATGCCTTGATTAAGCGCATGGTTATGGTTTCTATAATCACTGCGCTTTTTCTAGTTGTCGCTGGTTCCGTGGTATACAATGTGTTTGGTGTACAGCCTGTACGCGTGCCGTCGTTTGGTATTATTGAGAACTTGACCGCCGATGACACGAATATTAGTTTCTTTGCGAGGGCGATGCCTTTTATAGTTGGTGTGATTATAGGTGCTGGGGTCAGTGTCGTCAAGATATTGATGTTGGCGGCGGCGGTTAACCGCTTTGCCTCGGCGGCGTCTGCGGGGGATGCGGAGGCATCAAAGGCGGCGGCGGTGCGTTTGCGCCTCAGCGGCGGCGCGCGTTTTTTGGTAACGGCGTGCGTGCTGGTTGCGGCTGGGTTTTTATCCGTAAGGACGGGGTTTGTCGATATTATCGGCGTGGTGTTTGGCGTGCTTGTTTATCCGGTTGCGCTCTATTCTTCTAAAAAAGCGGCGGGGGGTTCAAGATAATGGATCTTACAATCCGCAATCTATGGTCAATCGAGATCGGTAATTTCCAGATGTACATTACCGAATCGCTGCGAAACCTCTGGATAATATCTGGGGCGTTGATCCTCATCGCCATTTTCGTCCGGATAAAATTAAAAAGGTTCAAACAAATTCCAACAGGCTTCCAGGCACTTTTGGAATCTATAATTACGATCTTTGAAAAATACGTTCGATCCTTTGTTGGGGATAGGCTGGCATTTCTCGCATACTGGTTCTTTACTGTGTTTGCATTCATACTTATTTCGAACATCAGCGGCCTGTTCTTCATGCGGCCCCCCACGGCGGATTGGAGCATCAATATCTCCATCGCAGTCGTGACGCTGGTTCTAATCCACTTCTGCGCCATCAAAACTAATGCGAGGGAACATTTCCGCAGCTTGCTGCGCCCAGTGTTTCTCTTCCTACCAATAAACCTAATCGGCGAGGTTTCGCGCCCCATAAGCCTCAGCTTCCGCCTATACGGAAATATTTTCTCTGGGCTTATCCTTACGTCGCTTATATACTCGATGATTCCGTGGTTCCTTATGTTTGGGCCGCCGCTTATCATCCATGCCTACTTTGACTTGTTTGCCGGCGCGTTACAAACATTTATCTTCTGTACCATAAGCCTTGTACTTATAGGCGTTTTCGCCAGCAACGACGAAACTGCATAAAAAGGGCGGACAACCCTTTATAATATAAATCGGAGGAATTTAACATGCCAGAATTTGCACAAATCAACCCATACCTTTTAGACGAGTACGCCGTCCAACTGGTTGACACCTTAGGTCGCGTCATGGTTTTCAGCGTTATCGCCGCCGCTATAGCGGTATTTGTGGCGGCGTCTACGGCGTTCGGCCAGGGGCGCATAGCCGCGCAGGCAATAGACGCGATAGCGCGCCAGCCGGAAGCGCGCGGCTCTATCACCAACACGATGATATTGGGCTTAGGGCTTGCCGAAACAGGCGGTATTTACGGTTTGGTTGTCGCGATCTTGTTGTTGTTCGCTAACCCGTTGGTTAATAACTTGATCAGCTTAATTACCGGAGTATAAATAAGCGGAGAGTACGGATTAGACATTAGAAGCTAGTTTTTGCAAAGGGATGATTATATTGAGAGCTGATTTTTTGTTTATCTTATCGGGCGAGCTTTCTGAAGGCAGGGTGTTTGGGCTTGATACTCAGACGGTTATGTCTTCGATCGCCGCAATTTTCAGCCTTATCGTTTTGGCCATTATCTTGACACTGTTACTGTATAAACCTGTTAAGAATTTTATGCAGCGGCGGACGGACGAGATAACAGCGCAGTTTGACCGCGTGAAGGCGGATACGGAAAAGGCGGCCGAGCTTAAACTCGAATACGAAGACATAATGGCAGGTGTTGAGGTTGAACGTGCGGAGCTGCTTGAAGCCGCACGACAAACCGCTCGTGAAGTAGCCAAACAGATCGAATCCGACGCGAAAAAAACTGCGGATGAAATGATGACCCGTGCCCGCACGGCCATAATACATGAACGGGAGCGGGCTGAGGAGCAGATGCGCCTGCAGATTATCGGCGTTTCCGCCGCGATGACGGAACGTTTTTTGGCGCGCAGCTTCGATGAAGCGGATCACATAAAAATGTACGACGAAACCCTTGCGGAGCT
>Ga0123355_10012542_pt1 | contig 13132 bp, 5 predicted proteins | sample TergutEmb28metaG_3_FD_89872 | JGI IMG/M metagenome (GOLD analysis project Ga0123355, IMG submission 89872) | Embiratermes neotenicus P1 segment gut microbial communities from Petit-Saut dam, French Guiana - Emb289 P1 | ecosystem: Host-associated > Arthropoda: Insects > Digestive system > Gut ... | reverse complement strand
GTCTCTATCCTGGGCCAGCCCAATTCAGTCCATATACCCACATCCCACCTCCTGGAGATCCATCCTAATATTATCCACCCATCTATGCCTAGGTCTCCCCAGTTGTCTCTTTCTCTCCGGTTTCCCCACCAAGAACCTATACACCCCCTCTCCGCACCCATACCAAATAAATATAAATCCTATTCAAATAGGAACAAAATATACGACGAGGAGTAGATTTACTCAGAGTTTGAGATCCTACATGTTTGGGCTAGTCAAGTCAAAAATTAAATTTAAAATTAAAATGTAGAATTTAGAAACACAGAAAGTCTGTTTATTACATACAAGTCATGTACAAGCATACGGCCCAATTTCTTCCATGAGCAAGCAATTTACCGTTGAATTATCAGCCACTTAAAATAGTGCATTGGTTCAGTTTCTCTCCACATATTCAGCGAGACATTCCGTCAGATAGAAGTGTCGAAGTACGTATTTGTATATGTAATAACAACCAACAAAATGCACATTTTTTTCATTAACTATTTAATTTAATTTTATTGTCTTCGACATGTTTCAAACGATCAAGTGTTAACCTTTTGACGTCTAACGACGACTATAGTGGTCGTACCGCACCGCTGACCTCTAAATGTTGCATTTTATATATTTATTCATCAAATATAGGTACTGAAAATTTTAAACATTGTATATACTCTCCGTTTTTTCCTCTTCAAAATGCAGTTTGTTTCATAAATATAATGTATTTGGTTCCTGTATTATTCACATTTTATATACAGAGTGTGCTAAAATTAAAAAAAAAATAATTCCGGCGCCAAAAGGTTAATCTTCAGGGATTCTTGTACACGCAGTTTTATGGGTTTGTTTTTATCTATTCATATAATCAGACTGCTTATATGGATGGATGAAGGAAATACCGTAAAAACTGCATGTACAAGTCTTCCTGAGTATTAACACTTGATCGTCTGAAACATGTTGAAGACAATATAATTAAATTAAATAGTTAATAAAAAATGTGCATTTTGTTGGTTGTTATTACATATGTATATCACAATACAGGGTTAAAAAACCGTAAAGTTACGTATATAAATATACAAAGATGTATCAGCCAAACACAACAAAAACTTTATTATGTTTATTATTGTATTAGGCCAACATATTTCGATTCTTGTAGAATCATCTTCAGGCCCTATCAAAGTAAGGATCTGTATCTTAGAAGGGCCTGAAGATGATTCTATAAGAATCGAAACATGTTGCCCTAATACAATAATAAGCATAATAAATTTTTGTTGTGTTTGACTGATACATCACTGTATATTTATATATTTGTTAAACACTTCGGGATGGCAAACATTAAAATAAGTAAAGTATTTGCAGTCACGTGTGCGCAGCTGCACTGACTTCCAGAACGAAGCGAATCTTGGCATTTTGTTGTATATTAACATCATTTTGTACTGACGGTGTGAAGACGGTCGCTTGAACCAGCAACGTATTTGTGGTCTGACTCCTGAGGGTTTTTGTTTTAATCTTCGTATTTTAATTCACATCCCACTACGAACACTAACTGTACTTCATCTAGCATCACCTTTGACAGAATGGAAGCAATACACTGAAATTACGAGACTCTTCTTTAAGTTTTCCTCTGAATTTTCAGCAGACATTACACAGTCTTAATGTTGGTAAATAAATGGGGACGTTACACGAGTCGAATAGAACAGGTACTTACGTTCTGAGAAAGTGAAGTTTTCTCCTCGGTGAGGTCTGCTACGTTGATGTCCTCAGAGCAGGTCCCTCGCGGGATGTCAGTAATGGCAGTTACTGACATTGTTGATTCAGCCTCTCTTGTTGATAGTGTCGATGTCACGTTTCGAATATGACTTGATTTAGTGGCTTTGTTTGATGCTTTAACAGATGATGATGTTACCTCTGCTGGAGGTTTTAGCAAATGTTGAGATATTACAGGATACATATTGTTAGCAAATAATTATTTCATAATTGGCTTACATATTTTAATGTTTCTTAGTTTTTGTACCTGTATACACAAAGCATTATTTCACAAAATTAAGGCACATAAGATATTTAATAAGTATAATTCTTAAATCAAGTTATCTCTCAAAAACAACTTTGTATTCTGATAAATTCACCACCTCGACCACCACACATCCACCTCCAAAGCCACAGTGGCACTGTGGTATCAATCACCATTTACTTCTCATTATATATTATAGAATACATGACCATGGGTACAAGATCCACCCTCTTAAACAACTCCCCTTCATTAATTCAACCCACCTTGCGCCCCTCAACAAGTCCCATATCGAATACGCCTCCCCTTTATTGAATATATGTAGACCGAGAATATCTGTTTAGAGGGATGGAGTTGCAAGTGCATCAGGACGAGGTGAATCTCAGTTTCTTGTCGGACTACCACCCCCTTCCTATGCCATCCTGACTGAGAAGGGGAGGGGGTCCTAGTCAACACCCCTCTAACCAAAAATCCCATTGTGTCACAATAGACGTTACGGTGTCAGCTGCTTCAAATACAAAATTCTCTCATGCGTCTCTTGGACGCAGTAAAGTTCTGTCGTGTCGAAAATGTTCGTTGTTGTGCGTATGGGGATGGTCTTATATTGCTTGTGGAAGGTGACGGAACGGTTTGCTGCAAATAGTGGTTTGTAGTGATTTGAAGGGAAATTTGTTGTGAAAGTTAATAGGAGCAATTTGGTTTTAAATCCTAAAAAGACATGACGCGCCTCATAAATTAATTCCGTAAGTGTTGGAATCTATATATAGTAATGTGATGTAAGACACACGCTTGAGAAGATAATACGTTTTGGGAAATGTTCAGGAAGAATCTTCTTGGACGTCTCAACCCTTGACGATGAGACCACCACGTTACATGGAAATATCGAGTGACTTACCCAGTGACGCTGCATCACACCCCAGAAGAACGGAGACTTTATAATATACTAGGGGTTTCTCAGAATTCACTTCTGTTTTAACCCCACTGACCTTATAAAGGTGAAACGTGATCTGTTTTATATTAGGACTCAGTGCGTACCGCGCAGTAAACACTATCAACCTCGCATATATATATATGTATATATATATATATAAACAAATCAGTTGACGATCTATAAGGTAGAAGTTGCAGTTTGTTCTGAAATCCGTACAAAATACACAAACGCAATGTGAGCACCATGTAGAATTGTTGAATGTTAAACCTAGTGGAACGTAAAGTAACCGCTAGTTTTAAAAGGTTTTTAATAGCGACTAATAAAGGGTCTGTGTTTGATTTAATGTTATATATGTTTTCAACCAATAAAGTATCATCTTCATCGTAGGCCAGAAGGTAGTGTGTTCCAGTCATGTTTCTGCATTGCAGGAAAGAATAATTTGATAAAGTATGAACAAGTAACAATAATATATGTATACCTACAGGAAGAAGACGCAGTGGACACCAGAAAGTACTGTGGGGGGATCAACCAGCTGGATAGGAGGGCGAAGCGATAATGAAGTCCATACCTTGTGATAATGATAATTTGAAGCAATACTAAACATAACTGCCACATAACAGACACCCGCTTACTGCCTTGCGTTTCACTCATCGCAGTTGCAAGTTCAGCAGGCCTCTGCCTGTACTTTTTCCCTCACCCTTTGTCATTCGGTTTGTCACCACCCTAGCGCGCATCATGCCCCTGTCCTTGCGGTATAATGGATCTATAAAGATGTATTGTGTATTAACATATGCACTGATGTGCCCTTGCAGAGTTTAGATTTAGATTTGTCTTCTAGTCGTGTGCCGGTCGCGTGCGGTCGATCAGTCGGTCGTGTTGGTATTTCACAAATCACGTGCCAGCTCACGTGCATTTTGACTTTGGATTGGAAGAGGATTTTATGATCTTAATACAAATTCTTCCGTATAGCCATGAAATAAACAACTGACTTAGGTATACTGATTCTGATGGCACTGTACCGTTATTACATGAATATTGGCCCAGTAAATTATAATGTACTTCATTGCGTTGTTGGTGATTAGATTAATTAATGATGCTGTTTCATCTGCATATGTTATACGTTGATCCACATCATATTTACAAATTTAATCTACCTTCACATTCCCCACTGGCGAACTGGTGAAAGAAAAGTAAACGTGAATGTCGAGTAGACAGTAATTTGTAAGTACGTGTTTGTACTTGTGGGCCGGGTACCTCAGTCGGTATAGCGACTGAGCTACGGGCTGGACGATCCGGGATTGAATCCCGGTGGGGGCGAGATTTTCCGCCCGTCTAGACCGGCCCTGGGGCCCACCCAGCCTCATGTAAAATGGGTACCGGGTCTTTCCCGGGGGTAAAATGCGGCCAAGGCGTGCTGCTGAACACTCACCCCCTTCTAGTGTCGCGGTCATGGAAGAGTAGAGCTATATCTCTACCCATCCTCTGGGCCACACCGGGTCTGTAACGGGATCACTTTACTTTTTTACTTTACGTGTTTGTAATGGGCATAGAGCTTGATCCACAGTATGGACATGATGACTTGAAGGTAAGCCGTCACAGTCAGGTACTTCAGTGGAGTATTCACACTGAACACTCTTGCGGCACTCGAGCACAGTGCATTCCGCTTTAAACATGTCCAGAAAGTCCATCAACAAAAGTTTTACCGTAACCGCTTTACTTTTGGGCCAAAATGTCTTCAGAATATTTCTCGCACTGACTTGAGCGCGCGTGGTGGTAGAAGCATATGCTTTTAAGTTGAGACAAAGAGTATTTTCCCTGACCGAAATCTGACCGTCAGCGTATCCGTGGTGTGGATTATCTTCTAAATGTAGCCGATCATTTTTAGTGTAGTTGTTTCTTAGGATTGCTGGAATCAGTTACGGACGGTTCATGACATGCGTTGTAAGTTAATCTGTCAACGTATATTCAAGACCTTTGGTGATAGGTAGGAGGGGAGGGATTTAAATGAGAAAATATTTGCAGCGGACAACGGACACTAGCAATCCAGAGCGAATTCAATCGCGTACGAGTGTGGTGTAAGTGGGAGTACAGAGAAGTGACTGTGTCAGCTTCCTAGAAATGATCTAGTTGTTTTACTGGATATAGCGCTCCATTATTTTATATCAAGAATAAGTTGAGTAAATAAAACAAGTAAAAAAAGAAATAATTAAAACTAAATGTGATTCGGTGAACCACACCCGTTTCCCGAAAGAAGATCACCTACCAGACTGTGCGCGTCGGGACAACAAAGTAACGAAGGGTGATCGTATAGATAACTTTTGGCGTTTATATGAGTATCTTGACATTCTGTGCTTGCGGTTCCTTCTACACTTTTTTCTTTGTGCGCCCAGTTCTGTTTCACCCACTCTCCTTGCACAGCAGGAATACACCCGCCCTCTCCCCCGCCCCCCCACTCCTTATTTCGTTCTGATCGTATGCACCTGTTGTGTGTCACGGGTATTTAACTGGCTGACCTCAAGTGTGTACAATCATACACAGCCGGGATGAGGGGTGGCTACAATACGATTAGATGAATGGGGGGAACTTTAAATGGCCCACAATTGGAGGCTGCAGAACATGTGACGTTGGTACATAATACTGTAGGAGGGTAGGGTGATGGACGGACAGACATATTAAAACACCGGTGTTCCAGATTAATCATTACCCGTACTTGTTCTGTTCTCGGATTACACTAACGAAGCGGTTGTTATCCTTATCGTCTGCGTGGTTATCGCCGTCTTATTACAACGATTTTACCAATTTTATATAGTTATAAATCATGATCGCTAAGTATTAGAATCTAAGGAAAACCCATGAATTGTGAAGGCTTTTAGAAATAAAGGAAACGGAAATAATTCGAACCTGAAAGGAATTATTTAAATAGGGGATACAGGATATAACGACGCAATTGGGAAAGCTAGTTGAAGCGATAATACATCTGGATTATATTCGGAACGTGCACCTTTCGATTCTCGGCCAAGACACGAAATGCCTAAAGGTGGTTAGTGGCTTCGTAGTTTCACCGTGCATGTTGATAGTATCAAGTCCTTTATTTGTCCAACTAATGCACACAAATTATTATAAAATTGTTAAACAGTTAAAATCATTTAAAATTATAATAGTTGCTGCAACATGTTTCGGTTTACATAAACCATCATCAGGGACTTCTCAGCCTGTGGATCGAGCGCGATCCACACGCGTAACAGCACTGAACAAAATATGTAGCCACAATACCAATAACTTCAAATAACAATATGTGACCGAAGTCAACATTGTAACTTTGGCGAAGCACAGGCTGAGAGCTCCCTGATGGTGGTTTATGTAAACCGAAACACGTAGGAGCAACTATTATAATTTTAAATGATTTTAACTGTTTAACAATTTTATAATAATTTGTGTGCATTAGTTGGGCAAATAAAGGACTTAATGGCTAGTGGCTGTGGTTAGTTCCCCCGGAAACATGTTGGTGCATTTCCTTAAATTAGGCCACCTTTTTTCACGCCTTTTCCAATTCATTTATCACTTGTCATTATACATTCGACGTTACGTACCCTGGACTACTGATGGCGTCGCTAATTGAGACTTCAACGGACAGATACCTAGAAGTTTGCGATTTGTGCGCTTCTGACCTTCTTCGGGCAACTAGGTTTGCATGAAGGAGGTTAGGCTGAATTTAGGTGCATCAGTACGTTGGAGCGAGCCTGATAGCAGGCCACAGATGTGTAGCATCACATATCCGTTAGCAGGTTGTAACTTGCCTGAAGTGTCCGTATCTGATTCAACTGTATGGTGACAGCCGGACCTCGGGGACGCCTTTTACAAAAAGCTACGCTTTGTGAGTTGGTTTTGTTATGCTTGTGCCCTTGAGTGCTGGACAGGCGGTATTTTGTTTAATGGACGTTTTTCCGTGATTCGGAAATTGACACTGGGGGGGATTATGTTTATAAGACCTTTTTTTTACAAGTCATCTTCTTGAAGTTGGAACAATTTCCATATTTCAACCCAGTGGTCAGATTACGACATACGGAATGCATGAAAACTGGCACAATGACGGACATGCAATTAATATCTCACCTGGACACCCTGGACGAGTTCGTGATATTACTCTTGCGCTAAAGGGCCCTCAAATGTAAAACACATCTGTTGTCATGGCAACCAACAGTCTGACTGAAAACTATAGTCTTGCTTGTGCTCCACCCCATGCTCTTAAGCCATTCCGTACTTCTGTGTCAAATTCAGTTCTTGAACAGTTTTGAGGTGCGTCGAACGAGCTGCATGTGACTTGTTATTAGCAGGTGCAGAGCTTGAGTTCTGACCACGATAGGCTCTTTTGCGTGAGGTTTTCGTGGCTCTTCTTCTTAAAGTAATGCGAGGGAATAATGGAACTAGACCACAGCAGCCCAGAGTTCTTACACCTTGTAAGTTACTGATGAATTTTAAAAAGTATGAGTTGACGGTTCGACTCAGCCTCTAACAGAAATGAGTACCAGGAGCATTTCCTGGGGCTAAAGGTGGCCGGTGCGTAAGGCTGACAACCTTATCACCATCCTGTGCCGTTGTCATGAAAATCTGGAAACCGTAACTTCCTGGAACCCTCTGGGCCACTCCAGGCCTGTAACGGGACTGCTTTACCTTATGAGTGGACGGTAACGGTGAAATATTGTGTCGATTCTTAACAGAGACGTACAAAGTTATTACAATTTACATATCTATATTTAATTTGACTTTACAGATTCGTAAACAACACATACTCGAAGCATTATTTTTTGTTCCTGTATTATAATATACAGAAAAGTTTTATGTAGGCGGTTTGTAATGTAGACGATCCTTTTGCTGAATAGTAGGAACAAATATCATATCGTTTATGACAGAAATATACATTCATTACGTCTAAAACATACACATATGCATTTAAAATATTAGGAAATCTTATTTTTAGGCGTGAAATTGAAAGAAATTTGGCTGTTTCTTATGAAGTTTTCAATTCTTCATATAATTGTTGTACTAGAGAATAGCACACATCAAAATAAACTTGTGGGCTGCAACCAAACTTTTTGCGGTACGAATTTTTCAGAGATTTTTTTAACATTAATTCAGTACATTTGGTACATTTAATTCATACATAATTCTGAAAATAATCACAGTTGTTGATTCTCCAAAGGTGTCTTTGGGGGGGAAAGGGGGGGGGGTAAAGTAGGCATTTATAGATTAGTTAATATAACACAAAAACTGTGATTGTGAATGTTTGGTAATTGAATGAAATTTTTTTATTTATAACTGTCTTGAAAGCGTTTTATACCGAACTGAACAGCCGGTTTACAGACACTCCCCGACTTAGCACAGTTTCCAGTTACGCAGTTTGAGACTTTTCGCATTTTCGAAAACGCAAAAAAAAAAAAGAGAAGTAATTACATTTTTGAAACGCACGTCGGATTTTTCCTTTTGACAGTTAAAGTGTAGTGAGACGATGTGGCCGAAGAATACTGCTGGGCGATAACAGAGGCAGCGGGGCGGTTATGCTGCGGCCGATCAGGTTCTTATGAATTAGAGTTTGGATTTAAACAGGGCTCTATATTCTGTAGCTGCATACTTTATACTGTATATATCTGATCAAATGTGTACTCAGTTGCGCGTTTCACGAAACTCGACTTCCGCCGGACCTTCCGGAACGTAAATATTGCATCGGTCGGGAAGTGAGTGTATTGTTAAAAAATAAAACAAGTTCTGTTAAAATTATTAATAATTTTCTTGCTGTTTTATCAGCGGCCTGTAACATTTATGTAATGTACACGGAGGAATATTTTAGACGTTCCGTGTACACCCTTCTTTTAATATTACTGCTATGTGTAAATGGGAGGGGATGTTATTAACACTCGTTGTTGGGCCTTATTTACGGCATTATGACTGAGGTAGAGGCCAGTTGAAATGTGATGATATACGCGAAGAAACCAGATTTCGTCTTTCGGCGAAACGGACGAGTCCATTTAAATCGGCGGGGGACGTCAGTTCGGTTGACTACTGGCAGCCGAGGTGTGCGGCATCAGCGGTAGTAATGCTGGATACACCATGTTCCGAGGTAGTGTGAAGAGTACTGGCTACCCACTGCATTCGCCAGTTTCCTCTTCACTTCCCCTCACGTGCGTCACCGTGTGCCATCACATTTCAACTGGAGTCTACCAATGTGAGGCTGCTCAGGGTAGTTGAATAGAGACCAACTTGATGTCACTTGCTTTATTATTTCATTATTTAATGCTCAACATGTTTCGGATGTTAATACATCCATTCTCAGGAGCTTGCGACTTATTTGTTGAGTCATTTCTTGGGTTGTATTGCTCTGGTTCGATGTGTGTTGGTTTTACCCCAGCCAAACTACAATGTAACACCAACACACATCGAACCAGAGCAATACAACCCAAGAAATGACTCAACAAATAAGTCGCAAGCTCCTGAGGATGGATATATTAACATCCGAAACATGTTGAGCATTAAATAATGAAATAATAAAGCAAGTAACATCAAGTTGGTCTCTCTTTATTCAACTATCAAGATGATGCACGGTCCAGTAAACATCAGATTCGCTGTTCAGGGTGTTTACTTCAGGTGGCACTGGTCTGGTTTTCTGTGGTCCATGTATTATCGGCAAGCAATGGCGCTGTAAGAACTATTTTTCACAGTAACAAACTCCGTGAAGAGTTGTTTCCACATACAATTCTATTGGAGTTTACAAATATGGAATGGAACTAGGGAACAGTAGGCTTCTAGTGCTTGAGTTGGTTTTTACTTTGACACAATAATTTACGTTCACCAAAGACACACAAGATCGATATGTACTTATATTCTTTTAAGCAATCTCCCACTGAACCTAATAAATTGTGTGTCGTTAATCGAAACTAATTTTAAGACAATCACAGTCTAGTAACTATCTGCCCCAAACAGAATTCCTTTATATTCCAAATTCACTAAATTTTAAACATCAATAAAAATTAATTTATTCTTACCTCCCATTTTAACTCACATAATTTCGTTAGGAAAAATAAAATATCGGTGTTAACGAAATAAGTTCTCAAAATTATGGTTTCATTCTATATGTGTAGCCCATCTTATAAATCTGACACCGATCCGTAAAGTTATGCAGGTCGAAATCGTCAATGCGTCACGTTAAGCGGTTATATAGGAAGTTATTTGTACCTTCGGAAATACTGTAACTGTATTGAGCCGATGTCACGGTATACATTCATTGTACATTTTAAATATTTAAATATATACTTAGGAACAAATCGTTTAAGTTCTGTACCCAAGTACATCGCTAAACACAAGCAGTAAATATTTGTAAATAACCAACTTGACGCACAATTCTTTTTCATGTATGTTTATTTCTATTCTCTACATGTTTCGGACAGCTATGTGTCCATCATCAGGAGAATTAATTGTATCAATACAACAGCTGGTATATGTCACTGTGTAGATGACCGTCTGGTATGCAGGAGCATATGCTCCTGCATAACAGAGAATAGAAATAAACATACATGAAAAATAATTGTGCGTCAAGTTCGTTATTTACAAAGATTATAACGAGGTTCACGGTCAACAAAACATGAAAAAAAAGAAGCAGTAAACTGAGTGTGTGCGTTACCATCTGCGAAATTTGAATTTCTCGGAGCTGTGATGTTGAAGATTCAAATCTTTGGGATGTTACACCATGTGGACTTGCAAATAGTTAGCTATCAGTGGTGTATTTTTAGCAGCACTTGAATTTTAAAACTGTAATCTTTACCATATTCAGGGTTATGACGTCGTGTCGGCTAACAAGAATTTTTGAAATTCGCATACGTCACATCTCATACAGTGGCAATTGTCACAATATTTAGCCGTAAGACGTCCAGAACTTACGTATGTGCCGCTTACTACGCAGTTTAGTATAAAGACGCTGTATGAGAGAATAAAGCTCCCTTCTCTAAAAATATATTCTGGCGTTACGAAATGGTACATATTTTCCGGTGTCCGGTTTGGTAGCACTCGTTAAGCGAAGCTGTTGTAAAGTCGTATGTGTGAAAAAATGTAATTACAGTTACGTAGTACAAAATGTTTACATTGTGATTTGCAATGGGCATAATATAATTAATTGCCGTTCGCAGTGGCCGCGCGTTCTAAGGTTTAGGTCTGCGGCCGCGCACCTGCTGCGATCGTGGGCTCGAATACCGTCGGGGGTATGGATGTTTATTGTGAGTGTTGTGTGTTGTCGGGTAGAAGTCTCTGCGGCGAGCAGATCACTCATCTAGAGGAGTCCTACCGACTGTGATGCGTCGTTGGGCCGCAGCGCCACAGGAAAAAAAAAGTGATTAATTTAGAAACTTTGTTTGTTGTCATGTTATATTTGTTCTTGAACTGTGAAAACGTTAAATAGTTGCCGATTCTTCTTCACTTGAGCTACATGCATATAACAAATCCTTCGTTTCTTCTACTGTTAGAGTTCTTAAGGTTCTTTAATTGTAAATGGCGGTTGGAGGATCATTTTAGTCGGAATTCACATTACCAGGACAGTGTGCAATAATAAAAACACATACACCGGTGGCTCAATTGAGAATCGAATTCGCTTTTTTTACCGAACGTTTTTTAATGCCAACATTCTTCCTTCATATTAGTAAGTTCCCTGAAGCAAATGTCGTTCAGCAGATCGCCGTCCTGGCTGAAGTGTTCCGTCGTTTTCCTCATTCCCTCCCACCCATCACCGTTATAGCGCCTCGATGTAACTCATGGCCGCTTGCTTCCTCAAATTTCCATGATTCCCCAACTACTGGGGTGCTAATAAGTCCTTACCCGACCAGGAAGGAAACAAGCTCGGAAGCATGTCAGGGACGCGCGCGATTTCAACAACATTGAGACGCCAGCTGTCATCAAGTTTTTTTTTTTCCCTGCAAGGCAAGGCGCCGAAGGAAATTCACGCCAATCTGACAGAAACATTAGCTTTTTTCCTTCCTGGTGGGGCTAAGGATTTATCAGCACCCCTGTAGTAGGTCTGTACGTACCGTTTGACATTATGTGATCTTAGCCGTTGAAAAAGTCTTTAGACGGCTGAAGTGAAAGAATCCGCTGCCCAAATGTGTGGGTGTCCTAATACAGTAGAGCTACAAGGATCAGTCTAATTATCGTAGTAATTAATAAGTATGCTTCTGGCATTACCTAAACAATTCATCTGTACTTCCTTCGTCTGCTTCCTATAGGCTACTATTCCACTCATCCGTTCAGAACCGGGTGTCCTGCAGCTGACAGATTCACATAGGCTTCTAGTCGGAATGAAAATCACCAACAAAAACGAATCATCGTGCACCATACCATGCATGTACCAACTCATTTCTTGTATTATAAGCCCTTGCAAAAGTTATTCGAACTGGCCCTGAAGTTCGAGGCTGTAGAGGGGGGGATACTGAAGGGAGCAAGGGAAATTTTATGTTGCCCTGCACTTGTGTTTGCAGATTAATCCACCCCATTGTCCACGAATGTAAAGAAAGGGTCCAGATTGCAAGCACGCCTATAACCAAAACTCGAAAGTCCATGCTAATGCTCACCCTCTTTAAAATGTAACCAAGCGTAAGTGAACATCTGATTAAATAAGAATATCGCTTTGGTCCGCTGTTACCTTCAGTATCAATATTTTAGAGGCATCCGTATTGCCTATTCATGGTAAAAGGTGGTTAAAATATATTCAATTCTTATGTTGTTTAGAATTTATTGAATTGTTTGGTATTTTACAACTAAAGTGATGTCATTTCATATAGATATGGTGCAAACAAGATATATAAAAATGTGTGTATTTATTTGCTATCTGAAGTAAAATAGGTTTATAAGGCCACAGGATTCTTTCTTTGTCATCTGTTTGAATTCTTGAAAAGAGTTCACGTGTTTAATTTTGGTTTAGACCGCGATTACCTTTTCGACTCGCTAAGCTAATACTCTTTATTTTCCTGCGCCATCGTAGACCAGTGTTTCTCAACCGCAGGGCCGCGGCCCGGTACCGGGCCCTGGCATCAATTATACCGGGCCGCGAGAGGTTCTCCTGGAATTTGTCATTTAGTTTTCTAAACAATTTTCATGAATAAATGTTTTATATGGGAAATATTCTGACGAAAAAAATATTCGTGAAT
>Ga0123355_10012541_pt1 | contig 13133 bp, 11 predicted proteins | sample TergutEmb28metaG_3_FD_89872 | JGI IMG/M metagenome (GOLD analysis project Ga0123355, IMG submission 89872) | Embiratermes neotenicus P1 segment gut microbial communities from Petit-Saut dam, French Guiana - Emb289 P1 | ecosystem: Host-associated > Arthropoda: Insects > Digestive system > Gut ... | reverse complement strand
GCCTCGTCTACAATGATTTTTGAGCAGGCGCCGAGCGTCGGCAGCCTAAAACTGACTGCCTCGACTATCATTTCCCCCAGCAACGACGGCCTTTTCCATCGTTTTGCGACGAAAACTAGCTAGCTGCGCCCATCTCCCCCTTGGGCCGGAAGCCGCGACCCGCAAAAATCGATTTCGAGATTCCCCACCCTGACTTCTACGATGATCTCGTCGCGCTACCAGACGCGGCACTGATTTTTATTCACCATCGGCGAGCCCGCCTTGCAGTGGAAGGCCTGCTGGAATTCCGGCATGTTCGACACCACCCCGTTGGTGCGGTACTTCTCCGGTGAGTGTGGATCGACGGTGGCGCGGAGGCGCTTGGTCTCGTCGCGGCTTTCGCCGCACCAGCTTTGTCCGTAGCCGACGAAGAAACGCTGCTCAGGAGTCAGGCCGTCGATGGGGTCGAGTTTCTGGCTTTTTGTGTCTTCTTTCCAGGCCATGTAAGCGAGCAGCAGGCCACCCAGGTCGGCGACGTCTTCACCGAGCGTCAGCTTTCCGTTGATCTTGATGTCGTCGATGATGGTGTAGCCGGAGTACTGCGTCGAGATGCAGTCGGCGCGCTCCTGGAATTTCTTGGCGTCTTCAGGTGTCCACCAGTCGCGCAAGTTGCCTTGGGCATCGAACTGACGGCCTTCGTCGTCGAAACCGTGCGTGAGTTCGTGGCCGATGGTGCCGCCGGTGTCGCCGTAGTTGGGTGCGGCGTCGGCGGTGGGATCAAACGCCGGGGGCTCCAGGACCCCGGCGGGGAAATTGATGTCGTTCATCTGGGGATCGTAGTAGGCGTTGACGGTGGGGGGAGTCATGCCCCATTCGCCGCGGTCGACGGGCTTGCCGATCTTCGCGAGTTGACGGTTGAACTCGAAGCTGCGGGCGCGCTCGACGTTGCCCAGTTCGTCGCCGCGGATGATTTCAAGCTTCGAGTAGTCGCGCCACCTGTCGGGATAGCCGATCTTGTTGGCCATGCCGTGGAGTTTTTCGAGAGCTTGCTGCTTGGTGGCGGGAGACATCCAGGTGAGGCTCGTAATGTCCTGCTCCATGGCAGCCTGAATCTCCTTGACCATCTTGAGAGCTTCCTGCTTGGCCTCGGGCGGGAAATATTTTTCGACGTACGCTTGGCCGAGGGCCTCGCCGAGGTAGCCGTCCACCGCTTCGGTGCAGCGCTTCCATCGCGGCTGGAGTTCCTGCTGGCCGCGCAGCGTCTTTCCGTAGAAAGCGAAATTCTCGTTCACGAATGGCGAAGAAAGATGCGGAGCGTTGGCATGCACCAGATGCCAGCGGAGATAAGTCTTCCAGTCGTCGAGGCTCTCCGAGTTGAGCACGGTGCTCATCGTCTTGAAGAAATTCGGGGAGGCGACGTTCAGCGAGGCCAGGGATGGCATGCCGACCTTGGCGAAGAACATCGGCCAGGGGAAGTCCGGAGAGAGGGTCCCCAGCTCCGCACTGGTCATCTTGTGGTCGAGGGCCTTGGGATTGCGACGCTCGACTCGCGTCATGGAACCTTTGGCGAGTGCGGTTTCGATACGCATGACGGTTTGCGCTTGGGCCGCCGCTGCCTCGGGTTTGTCGCCCAGGAGTTCGAACATCTTCTCGACGTGGGCGACGTAGGCTTTGCGGAGTTCCTGTGACTTGGCGTCGTCTTTGGTGTAGTAGTCGCGGTCGGGCAGACCGAGGCCGCCCTGGTCGACGCCGGCGATGACCTGGTTGGCGTCGCGGAAGTCCTGGATCGAGTCGAAGCGGAACAGGACGTTGTCGTCGGTCATGGCGGCGGCGACATCGGCAATGTCAGACTTGGATTTAATCTGAGAGACGCGCTCGAGTTCTGGCCTCAGCGGGTCAACGCCCTTGGCGTCGATGGCCTTCTCGTCCATGCAGGAAGCATAGTAGTCGCCGATCTTCTGTGTGACCGGATTGCGGTTGGCGTCGGGAGCGGCCGCGGCTTCCAGGATGCCGCGCAGACGGGTGCGGTTCTCGTCTTGCATCTTCGAGTACGTGTCCCAGGAGGACTGGTCGGGAGGAATGGGGTTGGCCTTGATCCAGCCGCCGCAGGAGTACCGAAAGAAGTCGACGCAGGGGTCGACGCTGCGGTCCATGGAGTCGAGATCGAGGACAGGTTCGTGCTTCTCGGTGGCTTGCTGTGCGTTGGCCAACGTCAGGAGCAGGATGGTGGTGAGCGCAAGCCGGCTGATGCGCGGGGTAGCCATGAGAGAAACACCTCGTTGGGAAGTAATCAAAATTGTGGACCCACGAGTATAAGACATCGGCAGCGGCTTCTGTCAGCGGCGGATCCGGAAAGCCGGCCCTGACGGCCAGGCTGGTCGCCGGCGCTACCTTAACTCTTTCGCAGGTGGATCGAGCCGTCGCCGGTGCGGATGGTCAGCAGGCTACCGCCGCCGTTGAGCTTCCCGCGCACTTCATTTTGACGCATCGTACCTGTGGTGGTGACCGGCATGTCCAGGTCGATGTGACCGTCGCTGGTGTGCAGGTCGACGTCGGCGGCCAGATCGCCGGGCACTTCGAGGGAGACATTGCCGTCACCGGTTTCGAGCCTCCAGCCCCCGGCCAGGGAGGAGCCAGAGGTGGCGCGGACCTCGACGTGTCCGTCGCCGGTTTTGAGTTCGAGTTCGTCGAAGCGGCCGCTGGCGTTGATGTGGCCGTCGCCCGTGGTAGCGACTAGTCTGCCATCAACGCTGTCGAGAGTGACCGAGCCATCGCCGGTGTGGAGTTGCATGTCGCCTTTGAGGCTGGCGACATCGATCTTGCCGTCGCCGGTACGAAGATTGACCTTACCTTCGCGGGGCATCTGGACGATGATGTCGACGCGGTGGCTGCCCACGTCCATGAAATGGAAGTCGTGGTGTGGATAGTGCACTTCGATTTCTACGGTGTCACCGGTTTGGCGCTCGTCGACGCGGATGCCCCCTTCGCCGATCTTGTAGCGAGTGGTGATGACCTTGACTTCGATCGTGCTCTGATCCCAGGTGGTGACCTTGATATTCGCGTCGGAGGTTTCGATGCGCAGTTCGGGCTTGCCGGTCATGGTGTAGGTCTTTGACCATTCATCGGCGCGGGCGGCGGGAACAAGGGCGACGAGGCCAACGGCCAGGACCTGGACTGCGGGGAACAGGCGGATTGCGAATGATTTCATGCATTCCTCCGAGCGCGCAGGCCTACGCCCCGCGTGTTAGACGAAGATACGGGGAATCGGTGAGGCTGGTTCCAGGAAAATGGGGTTCAGGAGCGGGGGCCGACGTAGGCCATGCGAATCAGGGTGCGCTCGGAAAAGGGCAGGTACAACAAAGCGGCGCTGGCGGCGAAGGCTGCGCCCAGGCCGATTTGCGGGATGAGCAGGAACGGAGCCATGGCCCACAACTGATCGAGCGCCAAGACGAAAGGAAACATCTGGCGGAATTTTTCGCCCAGGCGTTGGTAGTCGAAGCTGACGGCTGAGATTAAATAGAGACGCAACGGGATGCCGACGCCTGCGGTCACGAGGACTGCGCCCGCGAGGACGATCCCCCACGAGTGACCGAAGGAGTCTCCGATTTCGAGGATGTGGCGGAGGAGGAAAAGCGCGGAGAGGTAGAAGCACAGGTACATCACCTGAATGAGGCCGAAGAGGCCGCGGGTGATGGTGCGGCGGGGAATGGGGACGTCGAGTTCGGGGTGGATCGGGGAGGTGGCGACCGGCGCCGGGGTTGGCGACGTCGTGGTCCCTGGCGGTTGGAACGGCGTGACCGGCGATGGGGCGGTGTTCTGAGAGTTATTTTGGACGGGGGCTATGAAGCGGTATCCGCGGCGGGCGAGGGTTTCGACGTAGCGCGGGCTGGAGGCCGAGTCTCCGAGGGCCTCGCGGACTTTGTTGATAGCGGTGTTGAGGCTGTGGTCGAAATCGACGAAGGTGTCGGAGGGCCAGAGCTTCTGCTGCAACTCTTCGCGGGTAACAACCTCGCCGGCACGTTCGAGCAGCAAGGCCAGAACCTGAAAGGGCTGGCCTTGCAGGCGGAGCTTTACCCCGCTCTTACGCAATTCGCCCGCACTGAGATCGAGTTCGAAGACTCCGAAACGTGTGACTCGGCTGTTGGGTGGCGGGACCGGCATGTACGACGGGGTAGTTTAGCATTGCCGAGCTCGGGCTTCGGACCTTGGACCTGAGACCCCGGGGCTTCCGGCTTCCGGCTTCGGGCCTTCAAATCTGGAATGCCGGCCGCTCGCGGTTCTTTCGGGCGCTACAATAGGCGCGTGACCGCCCCCGACGCGCAGGATCAGTCCAATCACAAGCACCACCGGCATCGCGTTTACGCGTCGGAGACTACCGGATTGCTGCTGATCGCGGTGATGCTGCTCATTCTTACCTTGATTCGCTACTGGCACATCGTGCGTGGGAGCCTGCGCTGACCGTGGGCTCGGAACAGGGGACGAACCGGGACCCATTGCTTGTGGTCATTGTTGGGCCCACGGCCAGCGGAAAGACATCACTTTCTCTTGCGCTGACCGAGAGATTCGCCGGGGAGATCGTCAACTGCGATTCGGTGGCCATGTACCGCGAGTTCGACATCGGCACGGCCAAGCCGAGCCTTCGGGAGCGTGGGCGTGCGCCGCACCATCTCTTCGATTGTGTCGATCCAGCCACAGATCTAACGGCCGGGGAGTATGCGCGCCAAGCGCGGGTGGTTGTTGCCGAGATCAAGGCGCGAGGCGATTTACCGATCGTTGTCGGAGGAACGGGACTGTATTTGCGCGCGCTGCTAGAGGGACTGTTTGCCGGGCCGCAGCGGTCCGAAGAGTTGCGGGAGCGGCTGCGGGCACGGGCTGACGACCGGGGATCGAACTATCTTCATCGAATTCTCCAACGGCTGGACCGGGATGCGGGCCAGAGAATCCATCCGAACGATGCCCCGAAGTTGATTCGCGCCATCGAAGTCTGTCTGGCTTCGCGGCAGAAGATGTCGGAGATGTGGGAGCAGGGGCGCGACCCGCTGCGGGGGTTTCGGATTCTAAGGTTGGGGCTGGATCCGGATCGGGCAGCTCTTTACCAGCGAATTAATCAGCGGGCCGGGTGGATGTTTGAGGCTGGCCTGATCGAGGAGACGGAGAAGCTTCTGGGGAAGTATGGGGATCGGGCGCGGCCGCTGGGATCGCTCGGGTACAAGCAGGCAGTCGAGTTCTTGCGCGGGAAGTTGAGCCACGATGAGGCCTTACTGGCCGCGCAGCAGGCTCATCGCAATTACGCCAAGCGGCAGATGACCTGGTTTCGTCGGGAGCCGGACGTGAGGTGGTTCAGGGGATTCGGGGATGACAGGGAGATCCAGCGACAGGTGTGTGCTCTGGTCGAGGCCGGCTGGTCAACAGGTTGACTCGGATGCAGGTTGAACGAAATCCCCACCCCGGGCAAAGCCGGCCAGAAATGGGGCACCCCAAGGGGAAACATGGCTGGAGCCGGACGTCGCAAGGCCGAACTTCTGCTATCGTTCCTGCATGCGAAAAATTCTGGGTCTGCTGATCGTTGTTGCCACTCTCGCTGTGTCTGTTTTCGCCAAGGACAAAAATTCTCGCCCGGGTCCGATTCGTCACACTGCGGCGGGGGATAAGTGGGCGGAGAAGACCCTGCGCAAGCTGACGACGGAAGAGAAGGTTGGACAGCTTTTCATGATCTGGTGCCGCGCCAGTTTTCTGAACGTCGAGAGTCCCGAATATCTGGAACTGCGCGAGGCGATGGAGAAGTATCACGTGGGCTCGTTTGCGATGACGGTGCATGTCGATGGGCCGTTTCTGCTGCGTAGCGGACCGTTCGAGGCCGCCGAGTTGCTCAATCGTCTGCAGCGCGATTCGAAGCTGCCGCTGCTGTTTGCGGCGGATTTTGAGCGTGGGGTGGCGACCCGGCTGACGGGGACGACGAACTTTCCCCATGCCATGGCTTTCGGAGCAGATGGCAAGGCGGAAGATGCGGAGAGATTCGGACGAGTCACCGCGGAAGAGGCGCGTGCCATCGGCGTGCAATGGAATTTTTTCCCGGACGCGGATGTGAATTCGAATCCCGCGAATCCCATCATCAACACGCGGTCATTCGGGGAGGATCCCAAGCTGGTGGGTGACCTGGTTACCGCCTACATCCGGGGTGCGCGCCAAGCCGGGATGCTCACCACGGTGAAGCATTTTCCCGGGCACGGCGACACGGCGACGGACTCGCACCTCGGTGTTGCAAGCGTGAACGGAGATCGTGCCCATCTGGATTCGATCGAACTGCCGCCGTTCAAGCAGGCGATTGCTGCCGGGGTTGATTCCGTCATGGTGGCGCATGTCACGGTGCCCGCGCTCGACGGCGATCCCAATCATGTGGCAACGATCTCGCCGGCGGTCGTTTCCGATCTGCTCGAGAAGCAGCTGGGATTCAAAGGACTGGTGGTGACGGATGCTCTCGATATGGCTGGATTAACGCACCTCTTTGCCAATGATATCGGGCGGGCGGCGGTTGAGGCGTTCAAGGCGGGGAATGACCTGCTGATCATCCCGGCCGATCTGGGGGCTTCCTACCGGGCGATGGTCGAGGCGGTGGCCAAGGGTGAAATCAGCCCGGAGCGTCTGGATCGCTCGGTGCTCAAGATTCTGAAAACAAAGGCGTCTCTCGGGCTGAACGAGGGGCGGACGGTTGATCTGAGCGCAATCGCCGCCGCCGTAGGAAAACCGCAGGACATAGCCTTTGGCCAGCAGGTAGCCGATTCCGCCATTACGCTGGTGCGCGACAACGGCAAGCTGCTGCCCCTCAAATCGAAGGGAACCGCCAAGGCCGGGCTTCCGTATACCACCAGAGAGGAGACGCATAACCAGACCGTGGCGGTGCTGTTTTCCGACGACCTGCGCACCGAGTCTGGACGCGCTTTTGGGCGGGAGTTTCGCACCCGCATTCCGGATGCGCGCCTGATCTATGTGGATCCGCGGGTCGCTGCCGGCATGAGCGATGAAGTTCTGAAAGCCGTCGATGAAGCCCAGACCGTGGTCACCGCAGTTTATGTGATCCCCACGGCGGGCCGGATGGGAAACACCGTCGCCATGGCTGACGCTGCCTCCACACTGCTCGAGCAGGTGCTCGAGCATGCGGCCGCGAAGACGGCGGTAGTGGCCATGGGGAATCCGTACTTGGCAAGCGATTTCCCCAAGATCGAAAACTATATGTGCACCTTTTCGAACGCGACGGTCTCGGAAGTGGCGTCTGTGAAGGCGTTGTTCGGAGAGATTCCGATTCGTGGGCGACTGCCGGTCACGATCCCGAACGTGGCCGAGCGCGGCGCCGGACTCGAACGTCCCGCGCAGGTTGCGAAGGGAGGATCTCCGCATGTGGGGAACTAGGTACCGGTGGGCGGCTGGCGCTTTGGCTTTGGGCCTTGGAATTGTTTCGTTGTCGGCCTGCAGCATCAATGTGAAGAAACAACAGGACGGACAGGACAAGCAGGTGGATATCAATACCCCGCTGGGCGGCATTCACGTCAGCAAGGAGGTGAACCCGGCGGATGTCGGGATTGCCATTTACCCGGGCGCTCGGCTCAAGCAGAAAAACGTCACCGGAGAAGACAAGAGCGCGAACGTGAATATCACCGGATTCGGCTACGGGTTGAAAGTGGTTGCGCTCGAGTATGAGTCAGATGATTCTCCCGCCAAGGTCGTCGACTATTACAAAGACCAGCTGAAGAAGTATGGGGATGTTCTGGTCTGTCACACCAACCATCTGGACGTGAACCCCGACGTGAAGGAGCTCAATAAGGGATCGGATCAGCTTACCTGCCAGGGAGGCGCGGGAGTGAACGTCGAGTTAAAAGTTGGAACCAAAGAAAATCAGCACATTGTTGCCGTCGAACCTGAGGGCAAAGGTTCCAGCTTTTCCCTGGTCTATGTGCGGACGCACGGCAAGGACGCGGAGCTATAGCGCATCATCGGAGGAGGACTTATGTTTCGTTTCCTGACATCGGCATTGGCTCTGGCCATCCTGACCATGCCGGCGCTGGCACAGCAATCCGGCACCGAGGATAAACCATTTGATGTTCGCAGTTCGGTCGGGGACATGCATGTGGGCAGTGACGCCACCGCTGAGAAGGCCGGGTTGCCGCTCTATCCCGGTGCGCAGCCCAAACATGAAGACAACAACGATCCCCTCAATTTCGGAATCTTGACCGAAAGTTTTGGTCTTAAGCTGGTCGTTGCCAAATACGAATCGGACGATTCTCCGGCGAAAATCCTCGCCTTCTATCGCAACAAGCTGAAGAAATACGGCAAGGTGCTCGAATGCCACACTCATGATGGCGGCAATGAGCATGCCGACAGCAACGAGGATGAGCAGAAATCGAAAGAACTGAAATGTGATGGCGACAATACCGGTCCGACCACCGAACTGAAGGCGGGGACCCAGGACAACCAGCACATCGTGGCGGTTGAGCCGCGGGACAACGGCAAGAAGTCTGAATTCGTGATCGTCTACATGTACAGCCGGGGCAAGAAAGCGGACATCTGACGCCGCGTACGAGCTGGCAGCGGCGACCACGCGCTGATCCGCGCTGATTCAGTATGGCTTGCCTCTGCCCTCGGAAGTGCTGTACCTTCAAGCCAAGCCCCTCTTGGCTCTCGTCTCCCTACGATGGAGCAGCCCTGTTACAAGTGCGGTCAGTTGTTGGAGGAAGGCAGGCCGTTTTGTCCGCACTGTGGGGCGCCGCAGATTCGTGTGGTAATAGCCGAGACGGTACCGGCGGCCAAGGCCTTTTCGAACGTCGAGGCTGGGGCGCAGGGCGAAGCTTCGCTGCCCGCCGCGGAGACCGTGCCCGTGCTGGCGGTTCCGGTGCGCTGGTCGCAGGCGTTCAAACCCTGCATCCTGGCAGCCATCGTTGCGACTTTGCTGATGTTCCTGGGCTTAAATGCGCTTGTCGGGATGTTGAGTGCTGGTTTTCTAGCCGTCGTGTTCTATCGAGGAGGGCGACCAGGAGCTGTGCTCAGACCCGGCTCCGGTGCCAGGCTGGGAACCTTCAGTGGTTTGCTCGCTTTTGCGATCAGCGCATTTATGGTTGCCCTGGCTGCCATGGTGCCCGATTTGAGAAGCAAGTTGCAGCAGCAGTTGATCGACAATGTCCAAAAGGTGGCCACGTCACGCCCTGCTGACCCGAGGTTCCAGATCTTGCTCGAGCAGTTGAAAACGCCCGAAGGATTTATCTCGGTCTTGATCATTGCCGGCGTGATGCTGCTCATTATTGCGCTTGTGCTTGCCAGCTTCAGTGGGGCGGTAACGGCTGCCATGCTCAGCCGGCGAGAGCGACGCTAAAATAACCCGCTGATCTGCCAATCGTGAGTCTTGCGGCATACTGCGCCGGCCGCGTATGATGCACCGTTTGTACTTTTCCCGATGAATAAGCCGGCACGCGGATCGCTGCTCGGGATCGAGCATCTTGAGACCAAGGAAATCCTGGACCTGCTGCAGCTGGCCCGCCGGATGAATCCGCAGAAGGCGCGCCCGTTGCTGCGCGGCAAGCGCGTGGTGCTGCTGTTTTACGAGGCTTCGACGCGGACGCGTACGTCTTTCGAATTCGCTGCCCAGGCGCTGGGCGCGACCACGACGCTGGTGCAGTCCGCGGGATCAAGCATCGAAAAGGGCGAGTCGGTCGTCGATACGGGATACACACTTCAGGCCGTCGGGGCAGATTGCATCGTGATGCGGCATCCGTCGGCAGGTGCGCCCCACCTGATGGCGACTCACCTCGATATTCCCATCGTCAATGCCGGAGATGGAATGCACGAGCATCCCTCGCAAGCCCTGCTGGATGCGGTGACGATTCTCCAACACAAGAAGTCATTTCAGGGTCTGCACGCGACCATTATCGGGGATATTTTTCACAGCCGGGTGGCACGCAGCGCCTGCCACCTGCTTAGCCGGTTTGGAGTGAAACTGACGCTCTGCGGGCCGCCGGAATTTGTGCCCGAGGTTGCAGCGACCCTGGCTCCGGGGCTGCGTGTGACGCGGCACATCGAAGATGGGTTGCGCGGGACCGATGTGATTATGCTGCTGCGCGTGCAGAAGGAGCGGCTGGCGGGACAGAAGATTCGGCCGCAAGACTACATCGCGCGCTACCAGATGACCGCGGCACGGTTGAAGCTGGCAAAACGGGATGCGGTGGTAATGCATCCGGGGCCGATTATTCGTGGGTGGGAATTGACGGCCGACGTGGCTGACGGGCCGCAGTCTGTCATTGTGGACGAAGTACACAACGGAGTTCCAACTCGCATGGCGATACTGGCGCGGGCGCTGGGGAAGGCGCGATGAAAACCCCTCGTACTTCTTCTCCGCAGAGGTATGAGAAGCAGCTTCGGAACTACCTTCGTGCCATCGATATCGGGGTGGGACTGCGGTTCAATTTCGGACCGACGGCCCCATGGGGGCGCGACGTTTTCGAAAATGAGCGCAACAATCCGCGAAATCCGCGTCAATCCGTGGAACATAAGCAAACCCGGAGTTGCGGATGACCATGACGGGAACCAAGAGCCTGCTCATCAAGGGCGGGCATGTGATCGATCCGGCGGCGAAGATCAATGCGCCGATGGATGTACTGCTGCGCGATGGCCGGGTGTCGGAGATCGCTTTGCCCAACAAGGTGCGCGGCGGAGCCGACGATAAGTTCGATGCGCGCGGGCTGATCGTTGCGCCCGGGTTCATTGATCTGCACGTGCACCTGCGCGAGCCGGGGCAGAACTATAAAGAGACGATCGCCACCGGAACGGCGGCGGCAGCCGCAGGGGGTTTCACCTCCGTTTGCACCATGCCCAACACCGCGCCGGTGGTCGATACGCCGGAATGGGTGACCTGGCTGCGTCAGCCTGAGCGCGGAGCCGTGGTCCATGTGTTTCCCATCGCCGCTGCGACTCGGGGCAGCCGCGGCGGGACCATCACGGATTTCAGCGCCTTGCAGCGCGCCGGAGCCGTGGCGGTGACTGATGACGGCAAGCCCATTCTCGATGACGACGTGATGCGCATGGCGTTGCGCCTGGGGGCGGAACTGAATCTCCCGGTGGTGCAGCATGCCGAAGACACGCGGCTCACCGAGAACTGTTCGATGAACGCCGGGCCGACCAGCTTTCGCTTGGGGCTGCGCGCCATGCCGGCGATTGCCGAAGCGGCGATCGTCGACCGCGATGTGACGCTGGCGCAGCAGATTCGCGAGTCACGGCTGCATGTCGCGCACCTGTCGACCTCCGACGCGCTGAAGGCGGTGCGCCGCGGCAAGCGAGCCAAGGCCCGCGTCACCTGCGAGGTGACGCCGCACCACTTCGCGCTCATCGACGAGAACGTCGGGGAATACGACGCCAACTGCAAGATGAACCCTCCGCTGCGGTCGGCGGCGGATCGCGAGGCCATCCTGGTGGCCCTGGCAGATGGAACCGTTGACGCGATTGCCACCGATCATGCTCCTCATGCCGCCCACGAAAAGCGGGTGGAATTCGAGCGGGCCGCGTTCGGCATCACCGGGCTGGAGACAGCTCTGGCGCTGGCGATCACCACCCTGCATCGCGAGCACCGGATTCCGCTTTTACGAATCGTTGCATTGTTTACTTCTGGCCCGGCGCGGGTTTTTGATCTCAACGGCCGCGGCACGCTAGCCCGCGGCAGTTTCGCCGATGTAACCATCTTCGATCCGAAGAAGCGGTGGTCATTCGACGCGGCTAAATCGCGCTCGCTGTCCCGCAACACTCCATTTGACGGCTGGCCGTTCACCGGCAAGGTTGTGGCCACGATTGTGGGCGGGAAGATGGTGCACCGCGATGACTAGGTGGTTCGCGGCTGCCGCACGGCGAGAGGAGGCTTGATGATTCGCGCAACGCGGATTGGGATTATCTCTCTTCTGTTGTGGATTCCATCTTTCGCTCGTGGGCAGACCAGTCCAGCGCCTGCGGCGGGTCAACTCTCAGCTCAAAGTACGGCGGCCGCACCGCGGTTTAACGTCGATGCGGCGGTTGAAGCATATCTGGCGAAGATGCCACCGGCCGAACGCGCTAAGTCCAATGCCTATTTTGAAGGCGGCTACTGGCTCATTCTGTGGGACTTTCTCTCCACCGCCTTGGTCATGTGGCTGCTGCTCGAATTCCGCTGGTCGGCCCGCATGCGAAATCTGGCCGAGCGGATCACTCGATTCCGTCCGCTGCAGACGGCGATCTACTGGATTCAGTTCATGGTGGTTGCGTCGGTGCTCACCTTTCCGATGACGCTGTATGAAGGTTACTTCCGCGAACACAAATATGGGTTGCTGAATCAGACCTTCGCTCCCTGGCTGCGCGACCAACTGGTGATGTTGGCAGTGGCCGTGGTGTTGGGGGCAATTCTGGTCGTGCCGCTGTTTGGGCTCATGCGGCGCCTGGGGAAAAGCTGGTGGGTGTGGGGAGCGATCGTGATGATCGTGTTCAGCGCATTCGTCAGTCTGATTGCGCCGGTGTATATCTCTCCGTTGTTCAACACCTACAGGAGCCTCGAGGACACCCGAATCAAGGATCCGATTCTGGCCATGGCGCGGGCCAACGGAATCCCCGCTTCGGATGTGTATGAATTCGACGCCTCCCGCCAGTCAGACCGCGTCAGCGCCAACGTCAGCGGCTTTGCCCGAACCATGCGGATTTCGCTGAACGACAACCTGATTCGCCGCTGCACCCTGCCTGAGATCGAGACTACGATGGGTCACGAGATGGGGCACTACGTCCTGAATCACGCCTACAAGGCATTGGTGATGTCCGGGATTGTGATCGTAATCGGATTCGCGTTTCTCAACTGGGGTATCGAATTCGCTCTCAACCGTTGGGGAGAGAAATGGGGTGTTCATGAAATCACCGATGTAGCGGTGCTGCCCCTGGCGGTTATCGTTCTCTCGTTGTACTTCTTACTCATGACGCCGGTGACGAATACGATCACGCGCACCATGGAGTTCGAGGCTGACATGTACGGCCTGAATACAGCGCGGCAACCGGACGGCGAAGCCAATGTGGATCTGCTGCTGGGGGAGTACCGGAAGATGGATCCCGGTCCGATGGAGGAATTCATGTTCTACGATCACCCCAGCGGCCGGACACGGATTACT
>Ga0123355_10012539_pt1 | contig 13135 bp, 12 predicted proteins | sample TergutEmb28metaG_3_FD_89872 | JGI IMG/M metagenome (GOLD analysis project Ga0123355, IMG submission 89872) | Embiratermes neotenicus P1 segment gut microbial communities from Petit-Saut dam, French Guiana - Emb289 P1 | ecosystem: Host-associated > Arthropoda: Insects > Digestive system > Gut ... | reverse complement strand
TTAAAGTTTTGAGGTTATGTTTATTATCAAAATATTTGAATTGCCAGTGTGGTGATGTTTGTATTTGGGGGTGGGGTCCAGGTGTCATATTTTAACGTCTTAAGCAGATGAACAATTTTAACAAACTAGTGCGAACCTTGTCCCACACCACCCAACCAGTGTATTTATCAATTTTCTACAGGTAGTAATAACTATGCGAAAAATGTACAAACTTGTGATGTGAGTGTAACACTAGCATCACTTACTTTTCAGGTTCTGCAATGAAATATTGTAATAGATCTTAGAAAGATACGTAACTTTTGTTCAAGTGTACTTTTGTAAAACATAAAATAACATGGTGGCAACCTTCCTTTAACTTTCAGTATGATAAAGCTGTCCTTTCAATACCATGAAGGCACAGAGGAGGAACAAAGGTATAGCTCTGCTCATTCTTAACCTTGGTGCTTGGTGTATGCGAGTGGCCAACATCACGTTCCAGCATTTTACCCTGGAAAAAGAACCCTGGTACCCACTGAACAGGCAAGGTGGGCCCCACAGCCCATCTGGACAATTTAGAAAAGAGACTAGTATCTTGTTCCTGCCAGAACTTGAACTCCAGACTGTCCAGGCCATAGCCTAGTCACTATACAAACAATGCAGTCCTGGCTAACTTCCAGTTTGACAGTAATAATTATTGAACAACTGGAGCTAGGCATGTGAAATTTGGTATGCAGTTTGACCAACTTACCTACACATCATGCGTGAAATGCCGCTTGTAAGTCAACCATTACAAAAATGGTGATTATGCACTAATTTGACCTTATGTCCAACACATGCTACCTGGAAGTCCTCATTTATATCATGACTGGAAACCAAACCAAAGATCTGTTCCTACAGATACTAGATCTATTTGCATCTGATTCCACATCTAAAATACAATAGTATAATCTGAAATGACTTACACAGAATACAAACTCCTCATTCCACTGTGGGTTCAGCGTCTGCAAAACAGACATTAATGCTCATCACTGACTCCACAACATGAAAATGCACATCAGGATCAGACAACAAAAATGAAAGGGGATAGGACATGAATAAGCTTCAAAATAGTTGTTCTTTAATATACTTTGCTCACAGAAAGGCAAAGCTTGTCCTTAAATGAAATATTTATTCTGATACAGTAAAACACAATTCTTCTGTTACCTTCTTTTTTGTTTTCGTCAGAACTGAATCAACAGTTTCATCTCCATTGATGGTGTTCAGATCTATTCTTACATAGGGATCACTGCAACAAGGAGAAAAAAGTTACACCAAAAATCAAGCTTTTCAAAATTCCTATTTTACCAAATAATGGTGGTTGGACATTGAATCTGCTGAAGAACATTCAGTTATGGACAAGAATTCCTGGAACACAGTGTGATCAAAGCAGTCCATTTGCTTAATATTTTATGTTACAGTACATCAAAAAGAGTGATGGAATAAAGAAAACTGCACTTCCTCACGTAACCATTAACTCCACAAATACCTGCCTTCAACCCACAACACTAACCTGCATACAGCAGCACTAATTCATAAAATGGTAGATATGAACAATTTCTTTCTCAAAAAATATGCCTCCAAGTATTCAACTGATGACAACACAATGCTGTTCCCCTGTCACAAAATTGTTACATGCAGCTTGTATGTTGCATATGTCAGATGTGCAGTGCGATGCAAGAGGCCACATATGTAGCACCTACTCAGTGTCCAGGAAGCCAAGCTTCTTATAAATGTCGCCTAACAGTATATGGTTCTTTAACTCTTTCATAAAAGAGTATCAGTTCCATCCATGATGCAACGGCCTCCCATGTCAGATTTTAAAATGGCATACTGCATGGCTTGGCAACCATATCGAAGATAAACAGCTGCAATTACAAATAAATATACTAACACACATGACCATGTAAATGAATCTACGGACAAGTAAAATATTCAGAGATCCTTGACAAGCAACTAATCAGTGACACAAACATTATTAGAATTCTAGCCCACTAACAAATTACACACAGGTATACTTCCCACAGGTATCCTTAACTATATATTAATAATTTTATACAAGGTGCACATTTGTAACATACAAGCACCATACAACTTTATGACAAATGACTCCACATATTCATATATGTAACCGACAACTTAACACTGGATTTTGTATGTTTGAAAGGTTTGAGAACAACCCTAACCACAGGATAATTAAAGCAGTTGTTATACGCAGACTTTGTGTACCTTGATAATTGATTATCTAAATGGTATTTAAAAAATGCTCAGACAGAATGAATCAACTTTCTGATCCTTTCCTTCATGAAGTGCACACAAGGCTTCCACAGCCTCATATCAATGCCCTTAAAGACCAAAAGCAGACAATCTCCTCCAAGCACAGGTCAGTTCACCCTACCAGCAGAAACACTCCCTTACATACACCCTTATAAATGGGGCTTGTCACCTCTCACTTTCTACTGGCCATCTACTGGAGCCAAGAGAAAGGCTACATATATGCAATTTCCACTCCAAACCCCCTTTACTCTTATTCACAATTCTCAGTCTTGTGGCCATAAAATATCAGTCCCCTTCTTGTGGCTTTGATTGGCCACATTCCTTACAACAAACTTATATTCTCAAACCACATCCTTGCCCTAATCACTTCTACATAAACCTAGACCCAGTTCCTTCAATGGTGAAGTTGGAAGCAGCATGTTTCTCTGAAGCATCTGTGTCAACCTCCAACAATGCAGAGTGTAAAAATCCAGAAAATTATGCTCTGAATAAACCTTTAATATGGTAGTCAATGACTGTCATAGCTACTGAACATCTAGTAAGATACTGACAAACAATACCAATACTATGGATTTTACCTGGCTCCAAATATATCTTTCTTTGCTAATTCATGACCTGCTATAACTTTCAATCTCAGTGCAAATGTTGTCTCATCCATCTGTAAAATGAATGTAAAACATTAACAGTTAGTTAAACTTTTGCATCATCCACCATTAACCAAAAAACTTAGTTGTATGAACAAATAAATAGCATTACTATTTTCTTTGTGTTATTTAGAATCTTAATTAGCAAATGATATCTCACCTCACACATTTCCTCATCAGACCCTCCTTTGCAATAATATACTAAGTTACTGCTACTATAAAACCACTGACACCTAACAAACTACTTTCTTGGTGAAAAGTCTTCCTGAAGCAGCTGGTCAAAAAATACTGCCTTATAAAACCCAAATATTCATAACCACTCTCACAAAGGCAAAGTCTGCCTGTTGTTTTATACTGGTATGAAATTTGGTCACTGAAATTAAAAGGAAAACAATGGTTTGCGATTTCAAGAACAGGGTTCTGAGAAAGATATTTTGACATAAGAGGAAGGAAGTAACAGGAGGACAGATAAAACTGCACAATGAGAAGCTTCATAATATTTACTCATCATCAAACATTATTAGAGTAATCAAAGAGTATGAAGGGGGTGGGGTATGTTGCAGAAATGGGAAGAGAAATGCATACAAGGCTTGAGGTTAAAAACCTAAACGAAAGAGACTACTTTGAAGATCTAGGTGTGGATTGGAGGATAATATTAAAATTGACCTTAAAGAAATAGATTGGGATGGTTGTCTTCATACATCTTGATGAGGAGAGAGACACCTGTAGGTCGTTGTAAACACAGCAATGAATGTTCGGGTTCCCCAAATGCAGAATATTTGTTCACCAGCTGAGGACCTAGTATCTTGTCAAGAAGAATTCTGCTCCTGATATTGAAAGTTGGGTACCATCAAACATTCATGGACACTGTAAAACCCGAATGTGAAAGATGAGTGCGGAAAACAGGTCTGAAAAAAAAATGGTTTAAAACGCTCCTCTTCACGATCAACCAACAGATAAAAATTAACTGCACATGTTTCTGCGGAGTATATTATGCTCACTCATCACAGCAGACGTCGACACTTACATATTCGTCACTTCCAACCGATGGCACATAACCGTACACATTTCTTCCGGCCATCAAATTACTACCAATATTGTCCAACGGCATTTATATTACTCTAATAAGACCCAGTTCCCACCCCCTTTTACAAAGATATAGGGGTAAGGCTACTCCTTGGCTGAATGGTCCAAAAACTAGCACCGACCACCATATCGTAACACAGTGAGTCAAGTCATTGTCTCAAAACTTCTAAAAGGTAAACAAACTATGTTATTTCATTCATTTAATCCGATAAATTAATCTAAAAATCAATAACATCTTACACATTGCTTTACATCCACACTCATCCCCAACGCTATTATCCGCTATCGTACCGACCGAACGTCATCACTTGTCAAATTGTCGATTGTACAGATCACGTCTGTTATCGTGCGTCTTATCGCTCTTAGCAATTCCAAAGCCAAACGATATGATTAGATGGCCCATTTGTTTTAACTGTCTTTACATAAATGAGTGACGTCACTGAAATTCATAATTATTGGCAATTTTCTTGGTACCTCGATTTAACGGGCGTGCTAGGTTAAGAAACTTCGGCAGACGAGTAATCGCAATGGCTAGATGAACAAATATTGGAATGTGAACTACGCAGACTTTAGAACGCTTACACACACACAATTATTTTACCCTTTCTAGAGGTCCATAAAGAGACGATCTATGAGTATTTGGTATTGTAATCACACTGGACCGTCGTCTGCTGGTCCAGGAGTGCCGTCTCCTTGGGGGTGGCTCTGGGGCCCCTGTAGTTACTTGTAGTCTACCCGACATCTTCCTAATTTACAGTTACCGCCGTTGTATCATGCTGGTTTCAGCTACCTAAATCATTCACAACACACTATCTGTCTACACACTCAGAGGACTGTACAGCACTATGCAGCAACCACTCATGTCACCACTTCGCTGTACTGCAACTAACCATGTGACACATTCCAAGGTCAAGTTCCGCTCGATTCCCGTGGTTAGGGCGTTCGCAACATTGCGCAAAGCAAACATTAGCTGTCGTGTCTGTCTGTCCGCATGGAGTAGTTCAGCAGCCACTGTACGGATTTTTATGAAATTTGAGGATCTAAAGTAAAATTTAAGTTTCATTAAAGTCTGACAAGAATAACGGGTGCTTTACAGGAAGACCTATGTATATTTATATCTCCGAAGTCGTCTTAGAATGAGATGTTTTAGACAAAAGTTGTAGAGAAATCAAAACACATATTTTGTCTTCAATAAGTTGTCTTTTTCAAAAATCGTGCCGTTTTTGAGATGTAAGAAAAAAGGCATGGCTCCACTCATTCTTAACCTCAGCAATACATGAGTGCATGTGGTGAACTTAACATGCCTTGCCACTTTACTTCCAAGAGAAAGTCTCTTGTTCCTGCCCGGAATCTAACCCAGGACCGTCCAACCTATAGCCTGTTTATTATATCTACGACATTACCCAAGCTCAGTGTTTTGATATATATATATATATATATATATATATATATATATGCTCTGTAACGCATTAGTAATCTGCCCTGCAACAGAAACTCCTGAATTTTGGCAATTGCAGGCTCAACTAGAGTACACCCTGCCCCATTCTCATATCTCAGCAGTTATAAAATGTCAAATTGATTCTTGGGGATTACACTGCATTTGAACATAATTGTGACTTATGGCTAGACATCAGACATTAGGCACTAACAAAAAAGCTTTAGGCACCTATCCAGTTCCATTAACCGAATTAATAGGCACTCACTGTTCTTTAGATCACCTGCTGCAAGCATATATGCAATTATATTTACCAGTAGCAATAATAGCAATAATGCCATTCAGATACAAAAATTTAGTGTTGTGTTAACAAAATGAACAGTACTTGGGGTACTGACTTTTCAAGCTGCCAATGTTTAAAGTAGCAATGTCCCACACTACAACACCTGCCATTTCATCAACAGAAATCCACATGTGTGAATCACCATCATCTTCTTGTATTTTCTTAACTGTCACTGGATACAGTGACACATATGGTGTACAGGAGAAATATATGCTGGGTTCTGGTGGGGGTACATGAATGAGACAACTGGGAAGATATAAGAATAGGGGGGAAGATAATATTAAAATGTATCTTTAAGTAATAAGATGGGATGCCATGGATTGCATTAATCTTGCTCATGATGGTGACAAGTGGTAAGTTCTTCTGAATATCGTAAGGAAACGTAGAATTCTGTACAATGTGGGGAATTTGTTGAACAGCTAAGGAACTGTAAGCTCCTCAAAAGGGACTCTACTCCATGAAGTCTGTGTGTGCACACAAGCACACATGGAAATAATTCAATATCAAATTTTAATTAAATGAAAAATAAAATAACAGGAAACAAGAACATCAAAAGACACAAAAGAATTCACACTGTTGGTGCTTACATACAGTAACAGCATACCGCTCTGCCCCACACACACAGAAACACAAATTCCCAAAAACATATGGAGTAACAAAACAAATTCTCTCTACAAGCCTGGAAGCACAGGACAGCGTACAGCTTTTCCTTTGTGGAGTTGTAGCTTTATCAGTTTTGTAGCATCTTCTTTGGCCTTGCGTCTAATCAGGTACCAACATCAAGTCTCTGTTGAATGCATCTCTATTTGAGTATTGTGGCCATCACTGATCCCATTCCAGGAAAATCTGCCACTGTTCTGTGAGCTTTGCTTTGGTAGGTGCTTCACTTTCAAGATATTTCCTACGAAATATAATTTATGTTCATAACACACAACTGTATCACATGCTCAAACCCATCAACTGCTCGAAGAAGGACACAGCAAAGTTTGGAGCCAGTGTGGGGTTTTTTTTGTTAATTTTTGTGGGTGGAATCAGCAGCCTGCCAGCCATAGATTTCAAAGCTGTCAGATTCATGACAAATTGCCGGACCCCATATTTCTTCCATTCATTTCATTGGCATGTGCATAATACAACGATTCCTTGCTGTACTCAGGAGCTTCTTCTATTCCCATTATATACCCTTTCCTTCCACCCTTTTCCACCAACTAGTCTTCCATCCTCCCTCACTTCATCTTGCCATCTATTCCTTGGTCTACCTCTCAGCCTTGTTGACTACAAATACATATATAATACTTTTTTGGGAATTCTATTTTCTTCCATTCTCTGTACATGCCCAAATCAATGTGGTCTATTTAACCTTATTGTCTCTGTTATAGTGGTTTTTTTTAACCATTGCATAAACTTCTTTATTGGTTAATATTCTCCAGTTTTCTTTTGCACTGTCATATACTGGGCCTAAAATTCTTCTATACACTTTCCTTTCAAAAATGTTTATTTGCTCTATATCGCTCTTTGTTAGTATCCACGTTTCTGATGCATAAGTTAAAGTTTTGTCTATTATTGTGTTCTTTAGTCTTAATTTTAGTTTTTATTTCTTCCTGATGAATTAATTTATTAACAAAGTATATAAAATACAGATGAAAAGAGTATGTAATATTAGCATAAAAAAGTATGTAAGAGGGATAGGCAGAAACAAAATACACATTATTTTTAACACATCTACTAACCACCATGTTGAAACAATACAAAACATACACACTAAAAGCTTTTTCTTGAATTTAATCAATCACAATAACCAGATATACCGCCTTCAAAGCTTGGATACACACATTATTACACATAAGAAGTAAAACTGTATTCCTGAAACAACTTACAAAAATAATAAAAGTGTTCCAAAATATACAGCACCTATTTGAGACACAAACCTGGTTCAATAAGTACCTGTATTATACTTACACTTAAAAATTTTGACCCAATGATAGTTAAAAAAAAAAAAAAAATAACACACACACACACACACACACATGCACATTGTCACAAATGTTATCTTAGTATCAGCATCTTGAGCATTTCACACTCTAAAACTGAAATTTATACCATGACATAACTATGTATGTTTCTCTCACAGATAATAGATTTTTAATAATAAATTGAGGAAAACACGTACAAAGAATATTAAACACAGATATAATGCAAGTGAGGATACAGACAATATTTTTAAAAGAATGTGCCCCTGAAATCAGTACAATGTTAAATGGACATTCCACTCTACACCAAAAACGTGAAGTATCAATGACCATTTTAGGTATGTTCTTACATCACAAACTTCCTTGAAATGTCTCCATAAATATCTGGTGGCTGAATGGAATGTCATCCACAGAACATTATGTCTCCTTGAGAATCCAATTCAGCCAATCACTAACGTGGCATATTTTATGTTGAACAGTCAATGAAATTGCCATATGTTTGGTTTTTCTAACAGTGCAATGTGTATTTTAAAATTTATATAAGATTTTCTAAAAGCCCTTAAGAAACATACTCTACTGTGACAAATGAAAGTAGGTAAGAACACACTTCAACATCTGTACATTTCATATGCCTTAAGATGTCTACTTTACCTATAAAACTATGAGCTTTGTGGAAATAATTCTGGCAAAACTTGGCAAGACAACTTATGACCTTCAGTCTCCAACAAGGAGTCATACAAATTACATTCTGTACCCCAATAATGTAATTTTGATATTACTCTTAGTGTTTTATCATTCTTAGTGTTTTTATAACATTTAAATAACGACAGTTTGTTGATCGCATTGTCTTTACTGTTACTGACATCTTTAACATTTCAAGTTTTAAGTTTCTATAATTGCCCAGTATGTGTTAAGGTGACAGTATTCCCACACTAATAGTTAAATCTAACATATTTTCTCACATTATAAGAAAACATTTAATTGCTCTCAATACTTCATCGAAGCAGTGTGTGGATCGGATGAGGTATTCATTAAAACATAAAATTTATTATACTAGACACATTGTCTCACAGGTACAAATTTTGCATTTATGTTGGACCTTTCTATTCAGCTGTATTATGGAACATTAAAATTAATTCCAGACTTTACACAGGAGACAGTATAACTTCCAGACAATACAGTGAATAGTGGTGGCTTCACATCAATTAATGAAAATGATCAGTGCTCAAAATAAGGTAACTTTTAAGTTATAAATGATGAACAATTTTAAACATGTGTAATGAGTAAGTACGTACAAATTTACTAACCAGCCTTCCCATAAAACATCCATACATACATTACATATTTTTCAAAATTCTCATTTGGCAATATATGAGCAGAAACTGTGGCTAACACTATCAATCTGCTTCTCTGCATTGTACTCTGTAAATTAACTTGGTCGAAAAGAACACAGTTGCACATTTATGACATGCTCAAATATATGTGGAATGGTGATTACTGCTATTGGTAATTATGGATGTCATATGTCACTTGTGTACAATTGCTTACAAAAGCAAATTGACAATCATGGACAACAATACATGACCAGCCAGGCTTACAACTGTAACTTCCACTGAGATCCTTTCAAGTCAATATCACATATGAAGGCAGGAACGTAATTCACTGTACAATGTGAAAACTAACATTTGTATGTGAAGTTACAATCAAACAAAATATCAATACAGGTACTATATACTACAAGTAGGAAAATAAATAACTTTCCGAAAACATCTGTTCAATTTATGATATTCATATGCTCCTGAGGCAACAGAGAGTAACAAATATTGTATCAATGTGGTACAGCAACATTAAAATATTTAAAATCCATCCAATATTATCAAACCTCCAAAACTCCGAATGTATGACTAACAGTTCTTCATACTTTCTCAGTGTTAATGGTATCACCAATACACTGACTTTGCCCTGAAAGCATATCTGTATATAAGAAAAGCTATGTACCATATCTGCACTAGGTATCATTAGGATGAAGAGGAATAACAAATTTTGGCCCAAATGGCGAACTATACTTGATTCCAACCTCTTTGAATACCTGCTGTGGAAATGCCAGGTTACAAAGATACAACTTGCCATTGTCAAGGCTATGAGCAAGGGGCAAGACAGATACAAGAGAAAACTTGGTGTCAACTCCTGGAGTACCAGCTGGAGGTGGATCCAGCGCCAGTACAGGAGCACGATTCTCATTAGCCCATTCTGCTGCTGCCCTGTATCGAGCCTGGCGTGAGTGACTACCCAGTTCATCTGCTAATGCCAGCACAATCAAGTCTACTGCAACTGTTGGTAAATCTGTAAAATTACAAAACAGGAAATGTAACATGAATAAAAGGAGAACAGAATGAAGTACTAATTCAGAAGTGGACACAAGGAACAGCATATACAATACAAATGAACACATAAAACAGCTGAATTAGCATAATAAACAGCCCAAGATTCAAGAACTTAACAGAAATTAGAAGACTTTTCTCTATAATTTTGTAGCTATTTCACTATTATGGAAACAGAATGCTGTGCATTACGAACAGAACTATTCTGCCAAATATGCAAACTGCTCTAACATAAACTTCATGTACTCATCTTATCAATAGCTCATGTTAAGTATTTTCTTGCATACAAAACAGTCCATGTTGATCAAGGGCAATTATGGAATGCATCAGCTTATCACTAGCATCATCAAACCAAAGCAGACATTTTATGACAGACATCAGTAAAAATCAGGTACCATATCAGTGGATGTGTAACCCTTGAAGTTGGTGCCTTTGACATTCAGCAATTCTGAACCTACAAAATGTGTGGCAAATCATATCCTTGCCATATAAAATTTAATTCATCTCCAGTGAAATAATTTTCATCCTGCTATGAAGACTGATGGTCCTACTGGAAGTTACCATCAGCAAAGACGTGACACACAGAAACAGTTTATTAACAACTCTTACCTTGAACAGTGGTGATGAGTTTATTGTTGGTATATCTAAACAGTGCCACTTCATGGGTAAGATGTGTTGTCAAATGAGTTGGATCTAACAGAAAGACGATAGTTTTGACTCCATGACTAGCTAACTGGCGAGAACAATTAACTGCAACAGCCCCCTGACGATGTGAGCCACAAAGGGCAACAACAGTTGGCCACTGATGTACATTGTGTGGATTTAGTCTGCATACAAAAAATTCACAATTAAACAGCTACTTTACAATTTCAGGACAAGCTTTTTACATTTCAGTCAGAAAATAGAGTTCAAGTTTTGTATGAATATCTGAGCTTTGTGTAACTTTCAAAGACCAAATACAGTAGGGAACATGACACAACCTACAAAAAAACTATTTCAGTAAGTCAAATTGCAAAAAACATCCACTCTCTCGGTAAGATTCCTAAATTACTTGGATCACTTGACAACATGTCACACTTGAAATGTTGTTTACTTCTTAGTTACTTAATTACAATGAGTCAACTGCTCATATCAGGTAGCACTGAATGATGAACAGCAAAATAATTACATATAATAAGTAAGCATGAATGTGGAATTGGAAATTACTTCTTCATTTATTTTCAGATCATATCCCAGAATTTGCCCAAGACTTGAGAATTGATGAACAAAATAGCCCTTGTCCTGGCCAAAAGTCAGACAATTGTATTGTCACTGGATTAAACAAATAAGAATAACCTTTATCACTTTAACCACCTATCTTTACTTTCTGCTAACCTATGTCCACCACCAAGCAACTGCAGAGCCATTTCAGTAGCAGCTCTTCCCATGAGCTCAGCTTGGCGTTCTTCAGTCAAACCCAATCGCTCAGCAACCAACAGCAATTGGCGGTGTAGCTCTGGCATTATGCTTGGAATTACTAAGCCATCATCTGATAAAGAAAACAGATTATGTAGAAAATGAACGAAAACTATCACTTACAAAATTAATGCTATTCAAATCAATCTATGTAAATAATGAAACACAACTATTGTATATACTGGAATATTTTAATAAAAATTGCAGCCCAAAACTAAACACCAATTTGGTGAGAGGAAAATTTCCATAATATACATACTAGCTTTAAGGAATATGGATTTTGATATGACACCCTTGGACCATACCAGCCAAACAGAACACACATTTAACTTCAAGCAAAGTATTTTTAAAATATCTTAGGCAGCATTCCCATGTCAAGCAGATTCTTAACAGTTAATTCAACTGAAGAGTCAGCACACATAAAGATAGTAGAACAAGGCCAGATAAGAATATTTAAAAATTCCATATGTTATGTAACATAAGACAACAGCTGTCACGATAATTACAAACAGTGATCTGAGAATGTGGGACCATGCTGTCATGGTCTGTTTCAATGTACTCAGCTGCAATGACCTGGAAGGCAGTTAAAAAAAAAAACACACACACACACACACAAACAAAAATTATGAGAAGTGGTCACATCATATTGGGGATCCAGTGAATGTATGACCACTAACACAGTCTGGGACAATAACACAGGTTTATGAAATGAAAACCATCAATTAGTCCAACAGAATAAGAAGAAAGTCTTCAAGAAAACAGCCTGACATGTAAGTGGTCATGCGGAGTTGTGCGCAATGGTCTACATGAAATAAACATCCAAGGTTAATGCACACACTTACAGGAAAGACCAGTATAACTGATCTGCATTCACCATAACAGGGCATGTTTGTTTCACTGTGACAAGAATGCACAACTTCAGACAGCCATGAACATGGCAGGCTACACATCCAATATAACCTTGGTCTCACAAAGAACATGAGCAAATGCAAGTAAGTCCTTACCAGTAACATATTCTTTCACTCCAGGTGCAGGCACCACCACCTGCCTGTACATGGCTGGAGTACTTGCAATCACATTCTCATCATGACGATATTTCTGCGAGCGCCTGCTTGTGTCTGCATGACGAACAATGTCAGGTCTTTGTGCATTTATCTCATCATAGACAGCCTGTAAATGATTTTCATACCATTAAATGTATTATTTCATTCACATACTTCATTTCATAACTTAAGTAAATAATGGCAATGAAACTTTACACAACTGCTGAAATGTCTGTATTAACTTTCAGCTACCACTTGTCATATATATATATATATATATATATATATATGGGATGCAAGTATTGCTACCACCCACTGACAGCATTTCATGTATTTTTTAAACAAATACGATTACAGAATTATTTAAAACATGCTGCAAAATTTCTGTTGTTTTATTCACAACATGTCATGTATTTCTCCATGTTGTCTTTTTTTTTTTTTTTTTTTTTTTTTTTTTTTTTTTTATTTTTTTTTTTTTTTTTTTTAATT
>Ga0123355_10012538_pt1 | contig 13135 bp, 9 predicted proteins | sample TergutEmb28metaG_3_FD_89872 | JGI IMG/M metagenome (GOLD analysis project Ga0123355, IMG submission 89872) | Embiratermes neotenicus P1 segment gut microbial communities from Petit-Saut dam, French Guiana - Emb289 P1 | ecosystem: Host-associated > Arthropoda: Insects > Digestive system > Gut ... | reverse complement strand
GGGGGGGGGGGGGGGGGGGGCTTCAAATCGGGTGAAGATCGTCAACTGTGTCTCCGACTTCTCTGGTCCTACCGCATTCTTGCATTTCCCCGATAAACGAAGAGACATCGTGTTGCATGCACTTATGTCGTAAAAGGCAAATATATCATATTTCCTGTACTTTTCGCGCAACAAGCAAGATGTTTACATCGTCAACTTTCGCCATAAGGCGTCAGTTCATATTTCACAGTACACTGGGGGAAGGGGAACTAGTTGGCTACACAGTAAGTTGGCACAAGGGCCACAACTCCCATTTACAGCGCAATATAGCAGCACCTGGCAATTTGTATTATTCAATAGCTTCTCCTTAGAGCAGTCAGCAAGTGTCAGTGCTCTGTGAGATATGACCGAAGAGTGGCCTGATTTTATTTTCTGTACCGCTGGAAGTAGTGTTCCAAAGCTGTATAAAATGTTCCGTGTTTAAAGTTTGGTTAGAGCTACACGTAATATTGCGCCACCCTCCTTTCGGCTAATTTGGAGCTAGCGAGAATTGTTGATTTCTGTTGAGTTTGAGGGCGATGCAGTCTAACACACAAAAAGGTGGCAAGGGGGCAAGTCGGTGCACGAAGCTTGAGGCTTGTTGGCTCAGTGTGTCGACTTTCCTCGCGTTTAGTTAGCAACTTCTACGTTAATTTTTTACCAGTCTGATCTTTTTCTCTCCATTTTTAAGCAGCTATATAACGAGCACTTGCAAGAAGAGGTCATATAGAAGCAACACACACACTGCTACCAAATGTGAGAGCTGTGCGAAAAGGTGGAAGCTTAACAAGGACAGATTCCTTTTCGTATTTTGGCAAGATACTGCAAAAGGGTAAGGGAAGGTGACGTAAAAAGCACCTCACCAACACTGTCATTGAACACAGGTTACGTGTAACACATTTAACTCAAGGTCCATCCATCTTGGCAGATGAAGGAGGATCATTTTTTAAGATATGTAAAACATTTCACGGCACATGCAAGACTTTCGAAAGAGAGACCAGTACTTCTGTTGCTAGAAAACCATGATTTGCATTTGTCCATACAGGCAATAGAGTAGTGCAAGAGAACTGCTTGGCTGTCCTCATCTTACCTCCACACTGCAACCATAAAATCCGGCCTCTTAACAGATCTGTCAACGGATCGCTTACGACGTACGTGAATCGCGCATATGTTGCCTGCGTAACTAAACATCCACGCACAGCAATGACGATATGTGACATCCCTTGTGCCATCAACACACCTATGCATACGACTTATTTTCCCGCAAATACGAAAGCAGGTTTTCCGGTCCTGAAATTTACCCCTTCAGCGGGGATATTTTTCAAAACGAAGGACTTACGGAACCTTAGATTACAGAGAGAGCAGCTTCTGCTATGGAGGCAGCAGCTTCCAGTGGAAACAGTAAATTTCCTGCCATTTTGATAATTCTCCCGCACAAACATCATCTACCTCAAAAGTAGCAACACACTATGCTTATCTACAGGAAGTTCGAAACCTTCCTAAACCATACGCAAAAGGAGCAAGAATATAAACAAGATCAAAAAACAATTGCCATTTTGACTGATACCCCTGTCAAAAACTCTTGCACACCCAGCAGCCTACAACACAAGGCTCGAAGCAAATGAACTACGAACTGGGCCTACAAAATAAGAAACGGAAACGTGCAACATATCTAAAAAGGGGCTCACAGCAGCCTAAAGCAAAAATAAATTTTAAAAAAATTAATGCAAGACTGACGAAGAAGATTTCGAGGATAACCCCTGCCTCTGTTGTCTTGTCATATCCAAAAAGATGTGTATTCAGTGCACAGATTGCAAGATGCGGCCACGGGGAGAATGCACTGATGGCAGTTCCAACTGTGTTTGCTTAAAACTGCCCATCGGATGAAATTGGACTACTTTATTTAGAAAGAAAACGTATATTGCTGGCGGTAGGCTAGGTTCATACTCAGTTACCATTACTTCTGACTTCCTTTTTCAACTGAATTAAATGTGTTCAATTTTGTGCCGATATTTTATTGTTTTCCTACCACAATAGTACCTTGCTGTTGTATAAACCCGTATCTGACACATTTGTTTTAGAAAAGATTACATTAATCGTCGTCTGTTTCTTCTGCGCCTTGGAAAGCTGTCGTCTTTATTTTCAATCTATTCTTATAATATGCCCTCTTACCCCGTCCTTAGGACAGGTTAACACACGTGCAGAGATTAAGGAAAAGGCTTCTCCCTAATTTTCCTTACTAATAGTGTCAAATCTGTGTAGGTCAGATAGCAGCCGAAGAGTGTTGCTACCCATACGTGCTGTTACATTCAACTCAAAGAGTAGAGAGAAAATGTGAAAAATTCTAACGTGAAAAGTGTGCACAATTGTCCCCTCTCACTCCTACAGTCTGTCCACATTGCAAAGACCAACCACATACAATATGCGTAGGTCTTCAAGTAAGAGTGTGTTATTTTTGTAAGAATGTAACCAGATGAGGAATGTGTCGAGAGATATGATAAAAAAATTCGAGATATGAAATGTCACGAAAGGCCGTCCGGTGGGAATCGCGTCGTCAGGCTAGTAGTCGCTGTTCGCAAAGGCCACAAGTCCTCGTAGCTGATGATGTCTTCCCACGATTTGTGTACGCCGTCATAACGTTAAAAACTGCTGCTATGGATACACCTAACAAAGTGGCAGTTTTGGTTACAGACGATCCAGCTAAACGCGCACCAAAAATCTGTCCTCCTTGAAAATCTGACAAGTCTTCCATTTTGCAGCATTTTCATAAGAATTGTTACTGAACACAATCTGTAATCCATTGACACTGGCAATACAAAGCGTCAACAAACAAACAAATAAAGAACGATACTCACAATGCAAACAGTTTTATTCCTATACTGTCTAGTGTTTCCATTATTTTGTCCATCCCCTGTATGTCTGTAGGCGTGTATGTAAAAATGTATGTATGTACGTATGTATGTTTGTACTCATATACGTATGCATGTACATATGTATGTATTAGGGCGAGCCATGTCCGTCCATTCGCATTCGAGAACCGATAAGCGGATTGGAATGGAACTACATGTAGGTAATCCGGAACCGCAAAGAAATAAATAAGGATCGGCATTAGAGCTGAATTCTCTTTAGGGCCGCACATAAAGTTATGGGGTATCTTAAATGTCCATAAAGATCGATATTACGGACGCATACTTTCAAAATGGATTACACGAATGGATTACACGCTGACACCAATGAGAATTCTGAGGGCCACAATGCAAACGAACGCATATGGAAACAATGTGCACTCCGCTATGGGTTTCAGGTTTCCAGGCGTGTTTTATGAGCAATCGTATGCCTATGGTACAATCACGTTTGCGTTTGTGTTTGTGTGTGTGTCTCCCAATGATTTCTGAAGCCACTAACAATATTCCATAAAAGTTGTTACAAACATTATTCTACTACGGGCGCCCCTTTGCACTATACAGCTTCCAGTCAACAATACAAACACGGCCGTCATTCGAACATCCGAGTTCGAAGCCCCATTACCATCATTTACTACAGGAACCTAAATTAATGCGTAGTTGTGGACTTTAGATAAATATACATACACCTTCCACCGGGGTAATTTTTGTACAGTATAAACAATATGGACGCCGAAGAAAATCTACATTCAGCTTCGAGCATTATGACGCCAGCTAACAAACCACCGTAACCTAAGTACGTGAAGTTTTGTAAGGAAGTTGATTTTAAACGTGAACATGTTGAACAAAATGTCATGTACCCATTAAAAAGTACATACTTTGCGACAGTACGAATGTATGACATTTAACCTGTCAAATCATGCGTAATATTATTATGTGCAGGTGGAAATTATGCGTAATCTGATTATGTGCTAGGGGAAATCATGCGTAATCAGATTATGAGCTAGTGGGAATTACACACAGCAACGAAGTACGAAGTATTATAGCTAATTTACAGATGTTGCTAGCCTCACCATAAGGACTATACACTTGAATGTATGCTAGCTAATTCCCTACATTTTTCCCAGAACTGGTCAGGAAGCCAGGCAGTTGGCACCCAGGCCACTTTGCGGTGCTGGGAGCCTGAACAGACGCAGTATCATTAGCAGTGACGTAAAGCTACGAGTTTCGCCACGAATATTTTGAAGAGAACACATGTAACTAGGTCATGGGCTTCTGGAACTTCTGAATTCAGTAAACACTTGTCTCCTTTACATTTACACAAAATTTATGACCCACACCAAGAAATACAACTTGAAACAACACTGGTATAGGCTATGCCTTAATACTTCTTCTCTTGATGATGTACTATCACGTACCGCCACATCGTATGATACACGTACATTTTGTCATAAACATTATATGAACAGGGATTCCTGGCGTTGGGAACAGTCTGGACTCAAAAACCTGCCCACTTATGAAGACCAATCATGTCAAATGTAGACAGTGTAGATAATATTATCAGTACGAACTGACACAAGATAACATGCGCGGAATGTGACACTGGTGGTGACGATAAAACACAGATGCACCGTCATCCACACGCAATACGGATCAAGACATGAAGTCAGGATCGTGACGAATTGACAACGTCATCATTTAGTGATTACACCTCGTGTTCCACGGCAATCATTACAATTAGTTCCATGACATGGGAAGGATTGTTCTCGCAGCGTTCTCCTGTTTAGCGTGCGAACATTAAAGTTACCAACACTGTTCCCGCCTACGTTGCGTGAATCCATCCAATGACAAAGTCGAGCAAAAATAGACCCCAAGGTCACGTGGAAGTGCCACATCACTGTTTCAACACACAACATACATGACTGCCGTAAGGAAATGAAATCCTGAAAACGATAACTAACAGTCACACTACACTGCACGAAGGCTATATATAGAATCTGACATCCTGCAGGTGCGGCATCGCTGTGCCCCAGTGTTTGCATACAAAACACACTGGTTACTCTTCTTGGTGACATTACACTACAATACGCTTAACCACAGCATATTTGCATCTTCTAAAAAGTACTTTTTCATAAACGTCAAAACCTACCTCTATGCAACAAACTATATGGAAACTTCATGACTAATGATGCTGAGGTTTCACATGAAGCAGTTCCCTCAGTGGGGGGGGGGGTGAGGATGGCATAGCGATCAGGGCTACGGGCTGGAAAATCTGGGGTTCGATTCCCGGCAAGGTCAACACATTTATCTCTTGTCCAAAATGCCCAGACAGTTGTGGGTAACGGGAACGCTTTCCGCGGCGGTAAAGCGGCCGGGGCGTGAGGTGACCACGCACCTCCAAAATTAAGAAGGGGTGGCGCTAAACCTCCACGCTCATGTGCCTTTACGGCGAATACAGAGACAACTTTTAGTCCCCTCACTACATTTCTAAAATAAAAAGTGAATACACAGGCTTATTTGGAGATTTTTTTTAATACTTTATGCAACATAATAAGTAACACCAAACGCTGAGTTTTCGCAAACAAGTACGTTTTTACTGTGTTTCAGAATTCGTCTATGATCTCGTATTCCAAAACGGGACACATCGTCTTCAGAACTGGAACTGATCCCGTCGTCCAGAGGCTCCCACTTCCATCACGAGGGAGTAGCAAAACTCGCCCTATGATATCACAAAGTCGGTTGTGGCGCACTACTTAGGAAAGTAGTGTGACAGCAATAAAATTTAAATTGAATAGTAGTTATTATTAGACCTGAAAATAAACAACCGAAAATATACACACTCTCAAACTTATTTTCTTACCCATTCTTATACCATCGCCACACGCCTTTTGCAACTGTATTACACATACAGTGTTTAAGTATAAGAACCATTAAATTTGTCTAAATTGCGTTTAAAGGTCTGGTACTTAGCACACAGCAAAGACTACGCGTTTCCGTCACACAAACTAACCGGCTAATGTTGTATAGTACAAAAAATTGGCGGTAATTGCAAGCACCTTACAACACGCACACGCGTGACACGCACTGTTTCATCATGGATCTGCAAGATCGAAACACGTAACAATAAAATAGGGGCGTCATTCACGCCCATTTGAATTTCTATTTCTTGTCTATTTCAATTAATAAACGCAGTAATCATGCACCAGTTTCAAACAAGACACACTGTATGATAAAAATACGGAGATTTTTAATGTTAATGTTGGTAGTACGATACAGCAAGAAGTGTGCTTTAAACGGCCAATCGAACGTGGTACCCACCTCTCACAAAGAACCTGCCTTCACGGTACCATTACATTAAAATTAAACTCCTATTAAAGAACAAAATAAGTTCATGAGACGACCATGGTTTTTGCGTGTGCCCATTTATCAATTTTTTAACAACTTACCGATTATGAAGTGGACTGGTATGTATGTCATGATATTAGCGGGCACAAGGCCATAGTTTTTTTTTTATTTCCTACAATCAGAAATAACAACACAACGGACGCGCGAACGTGTGAAGCGGGAATAGCAATAGCGACGTTGCCTTTAGGGCTCTAAAATTAAGCACGGTAACAGATTTTAGAAACACAACCAATGTTAGTTGACGTAATAATTTTAAGGAATGTAAATTAACGATATGGCAGGCAACCACATGAATATTTTCTTGCGATTCCGGTTTCATGACAATAACGAATGAACTGTTTACGGTAGCATGATAAATTCCGTAAAATATATCACAAACACATCTACTCATTCAGGTAGCAAATACTGTTTGTACGCCAACAAGTTCAAGCACGGCGACCAAATGGAACTCCGGGGTTAGAGGCGACAAATTCAGCGCATCTTCCTCCACAAAATTAAATAATAAGTTTCATAAAAATAAAATAAAAATAATAATGCTGATTTGTAGGGCACTGGGGAAGTTGGTTTTGTACGTTCTGTTCGGAATTTGTGTGTGTTTTACTTATTTAATAACGCTGTCACTGGTTCAGAATAAATAGCTTAGAGTGGTTGACTATTAATGCAGTGTCTTGGACAGGGCGTCGTCCCCTTCTGGCATTTTATGGCGGAACTGAATAAAATTACGAAAGCCCTACGGCAATATGCTGTCTCATGACCGGATTATGAATACAGAACCTCCCGAATACATAGCAAGGGTGTTATCCACCTAACCACAAAGTTCGGTAGGATAAGAGTAGTTTTGTGTGATCGACACAAATGAAGTAAATCACATTCAAGGCTCTCCGTAACCACTGTCTATTGAAAAGCATAGGTGACTCTGCGCTGACATACAGTCTATCTCAATATTACGTTATTAGTAAATGTGTATTATAGGCTAAATGGTGTTTGACATACTTTAAACATATCAGTAAGAGCAAATGAGTCAAACAATGGCCCAGTCGAGTGTCATTTTTAAGACTGACGAAACTCACCCATTATGGCACGCGCGCACGCACATGTATACAAAACAAAAATTAATAAACATTAGACATGTAACACACACACACACACACACCTTTCTGAACTACTGCTGTAACTATGCGTTTTTTATAGTGGCGGGCAAAGGACAGCCTGCAGGCAACAAATGATCCGACATAATGGAATCCAACTGCAGACGTTCTCTCTCATTTGATAATATGCCTCTTTGCATTAAGCACTAGGCGATTCAAATTCAGAGCTCAAATTTATAACTGATACCGTTTGCTGTATGTCGGTCTTTAATAGTGTATTGGTGAATGAAGGTTCATTTCTAAAGAAGGAATGGAGCAAATAAAACTGCGCACATCAGAAAGGCCACTTGAAATCGGAATTAAATGGATTTCAAAGTCTTCCAAAAAAAAACTGACCTCCTAACATAGCACATAAAGGGTAATTATAATTCTCACACTGTAGATATTTAAGTTGCCTTCAGAGCACACATCGGTGATGTACAAGCTGCAGATTTGATAAGGCAATGACCTTCACTGATATACGCAACAGGAAAGAGAATGCAATAAATAAACAATTCACAGTTGTATGAACGTGGGCGAAAACTCAATTTCCGCTAGCTTAACATCAAATTAATCAGTTCTATGTCTAATAATTTCTTGAGCATCGAAAACGAAAAAGTTCTCACAAGGCAAATTAAACCGAAAAATGTTGTAAAATATATGTATAAAACAAAGGTGAATATTTTATTCAAGTACACTTCATCACGCAATGTGCTGTTTCGATACGACACGTATAACGAAAGAGCACAAAAGCATAGAAGCACGAAGGTGAATCAAAAGTAAAGTAACTTTGCCTGCAGAGGCGCTGCAATTGACGTACTGCAAAACCTAGCGGTTGTAGCAAAAACTACATACTAGGCATTGTCGCGACGAGTCAGTGTCAGGTTTAATTAGTGCGGTGTTTGTTTACAAACGTTCTTTAAAGATGGCGACACCGCTTTCGAACTGCGCCGCTGTAGAACAGCGGGCTGTGATACGTTTTTTTGCGGCCGAGGAGCGTTAAAACATTAAGTTTATTGGAAAACTTCAGCAAAAAGCGCAGGCGTATGCAGTCCAAGGGGGTTCTTCTACGCCAAAACAGCGAGCGTCCATATTCCGCCATGGCCAACGTTGAAGCGCACAGGTAGCTGAAATTTCAACTTTTCCCACACCCCCAATATAGTATGGACCTAGCTCAATCGGATTATCACATGTTTGGTCCACTATAAGTCATTGCGCGGACGAAGATTTGCCAGCGATCATTACGTTAGAAAGCGATGCATATGTGGCTTCGATCACAATCAAAATCTGTCTTCGCACACAGGATCAGAAGGCTTGTGAACAGCTACACAACATGCGTTGAAAGAAAGGGGGTCATTATCTCGAGCAACGCTAAATTTTGCATTTGTCACAGGCTGTTGTACACGAAATAATTAATAAATTCACTTTACTTTTTGACTCTGCCTCGTATAACTGTACGACAGCAGACTTCGTGAATAGATGTACTCGAAACCAGCCGTGTTGTGATACTTTGTGATATTCATGATCCCGGCTCTAATAAACAGACAGCCTGAGATAAATGTAGAACAGTAAACGTATGTGGACTGATTTTTTAAATATATGTACCCCCTAACCCTTGCAATTTTCATTACAAACGAAAAGCAATATGAACAATTAAAATCAATATCAGTCTCGGCACAACTCTCTTCAATAGACAACAGTTGTGGTGAACTGATATTTACTTAATTGCTCATATCACTGACACACAACGGGATGTCACACGTAAAATAAAAATAGCATGCTGACAGTGCAAAATTTACCTAACAGTCTTCATTATATGACAATATGTGTACTTTCCCAAACGGGAATTACATTTCACGCTACAATGCATTCAAGTTTTACCACAATGCAAACAAACTGCCGGTGGTAGCATACAGTTTAAAACACTGGTTGCCATAAATTTGGCAATGAGAGGGATCTATTTTGTTTTAGCATACACAACGCATAGCCATGAATACATGACCGATCTCAGCGAAACTCCGGTACTTCCTCAGGATTCAGATATGCGCCGTTCACCCCAACACTTTCAGTTGCTGGTGAAGGTAAAATCTGTGGCAAAGGCTGTCCCATTTCATGCCAAGCAGGCATATAAGGGAGATAGAGGTTTAACTCTATCGTTACTCGATCCCGGTCTTGGAAGGGTGGGTGGTCAGGGCCAGGCCACGGCCGATTTACCCTCTGGAGAAACACCTCGTATCCACTGTACAGGAGACTGGGTGGGCCTCAAGGTTCGTCTGTATGGGTCCAGAAAAACTTGCCCACGCAGGGTTTCGAGCCACGGACAGTCCAGTCCGCAGAGGGTCGTTATACCCACTACATTATGCCGGCCGCCTTCTGTCTCTGAAGGATTACAAACCGAGGTGAACGTCACCAAAAAAAAAGCGGAAGCTAATACAATACACACGCCATGCAGCACGTGTGGAAGGGTAGCATTCTACTGTCTCCGAAGTTCTTCTACAGATGAACTCATGGTACAATGGATGATATGAATGATGCATGCTACAAGGTAGGCCAAGTCAACATACCGGCAGTTATCTGACTTGTTTCTGCTCCTAGCTTAAATGTACCTCACTGTTCTTCTGGACCATTTCGAAAATGTAACCTCACACCCTACTTCCTAAAAGCAACAGGGCTGGACAGCAATGACTGGATTTGGGACAAGAACCAGTGAACACTGCAATGAACATTCGGACTCCAAATTATACCGACATTTCTTGAATGCCTGAAGAACTATACGCTTCCAGAAAGGAGCGCTGCTCCATGTGGTGAGGGAATTACCAATGCGAACGGAAGAAATTACGGTCTTCAGTAAAGTAACTTGGAAAGTCGAGCTGAGTTAATCAGATGGGAGTCGAACGCACAGTAGCCAAGCCGTCTTACTAGGTGAACATTTCGTAATGCAATATGCTGAAGGCAAACGCAGCCGACAGCAGAAGAAATAAGACCTCAATATAAAAGTAAGCTTCGAAATTGTATTTCAGAACTATCCGTTATAAACGAAGACGCGTAAACACACTTCAGAAATCTGAATTTATCAGGGCGCCTAAATTCAACAAGTTTTCTCAGGCGAACCTTCGCGCCAGTTCGAAGCAAAAATCCTAGGCTTCAAACACTTCGACGCACACAGTTACTAATATGACCATAACCAACTTTCGTCAGATCATTCCTGTTGCATGGTAAGCCTGCGAATATCGGCAAAATGGTTCCAGAAAGCAGAAAATCGTACTGGAGGCAGGAAAGAAAGAAAGCTCCCCCCCCCCGGTCAAAATTTCTATAAAAATTATCATTTGGACTGAACTCTTACAAAAAAAAAATCGAAAATAACCACTTGAGACTATGCATAGCTATTAGCTGTAAATTGTCAGTTATGATATAGCCTACATATTACATAAAAGTCCCAGACACCTCTAAACAAAAGCAAATTCATGCTAAACGAAACAAGTACAAGTACTGTAGAACACTGCTGTCTCGTGTACAAAAAACAGGTCTTACAATTTTTCTATTCAAAATAAAGGAAGCATAAATCGTCATCATTGTAAAAGCTTATACAGCTCTAAACATTGCTGTGCGTGCTGTTATTCGATTTGCGGCACGAAGCTGGACAACCCGCAATTGTTTGGGAGAAATCGTAATGTTATCTGAACCCAAATTCACTCCTCCACACCCCTAAAAATAAAACATGCGAAACATAAAAGAAACGCAAAAAATGAAGGTTTCACCTACAAGAGCTAAAATCTAAAACATATTTTTACGGTACATCATTTGGACTTCATACATTGTGTGGTCTAAAGTACAACAGCTACAAATTACTTCGTACGTTTCAAACAGTGGTCAGGCAAAAACACGTGACGAAAGCCAGCTTAGTCTAACACAATAGTGTAGAACCCTCTTGATAGGTTTTTCGTGAAGAAGGCTTTATAGTCTCCGAAACGTCGAAATTTTATAAGTTCATATTTTAATCAGAGCGTGACCAAAGATCACTAAAGCGTAATAATATTAATAAAATAATAATAATAATAATAATAATAATAATAATAATAATAGCCAGTGCCTCATAAAGCGGTGTCCTAAATTCCCGGCACCGTTTTCGCAGGTTATGAGGCTTACTTGCGGCTTGTTAACAGAGGCTACGGAAGACACCACACTATTCCTTAGTCACCCGAAAATGAAAGTTAAAAGAACGTAAAACACAAAACATTTAAAATCACTACTTCCCCGCGGGATACAGCGGCTAGGGCCTAAACTTTTCCGTTAACCTCCTATCGATGTAGTGGTTAAGAATTCGTGGACCTTGACATTTCTTGTTCCACACATTCCCACCGTCTGGTACCTAATTAAGAGTAGGATCCAGTTTAGATGGAAATTACATGAAACGGCACGTTTCTCAACAGCACTATAAAATATACAAGACAGGCAGTGTACGTATAACAACAGTGAGGAACGTTCGTGTAACCACTGTTGCTGTGGAAAAGCAATGAGTATTACAAAACCTGAGTGTGTGTTTGTAGCCTTAGGCATCCAGCATTAAATGCGCGTGCGCCATATTGTCATCTGCGGCCCGCCCCGCTCTACAATATTTTCCCACATTATCCCATAAACGGCATGATTTAAAAAAAAAAAGTTACTGAACACAAAATGTGTGTTTTGATTTTCTCTACAACTTTTGTCTGAAACATTTCTCATTCTAAAAAGAAATGAGACATGGTAAAAAAAATGAATATCGGTCTTCACGTAAAGTATCCTTTATTCTTTTACGATTTTAATGAAACTTAAATTATCTCGACAGATTTTCGAAAAGTCCTCAAATGTCAAATTTAATGAAAATCCATCCAGTGAGAGCCGAGATGTTCCATGCGGGCGGACAGAGAGACATTAGGAAGCTAACAGACGCTTTAGCAATTTTGCGAACGCGCCTAAAAATGCAAGAAAATGCACAATTGTATTTTGAAACACTTTCGGATATGGTGCACTCTAAGTGACTATCAGCTTATTTAGCGACGGTATGTTCAAGCACAGACGTTACCGCGCGCCTAATGAGCAGCAAGTTTATTAATAGCGACAATGCAAGATACCTCAATGAGGTACCCTGACCCACTTTGCAGGTAGCAGCCCACTACTGCCCTAGAGAATGAGAACCACACAAAAATCTTCATCGATAACTCCGGTCGAGGCTCGAACCATGTACCTCCCGCCTTAGAGGCACAGTGTTATCGCTACATCATGCTCCTCGGTGAGACGCGGTACGTCAAACTAATGAGGTGCAGGGGAAACAAGAATGCGCGCCCTACGGAAACAGAGGTGGCAGTGACAGGTCCAGCCTGAAACGAAAAGTAACAAAATTCTAAATTCAACGTGTTTCAGTTCAAAATTATGAAATAATCATTACGTATTCCTGATGGCTTAGGTCTGCTATATCCCACAAAATGCACGGTATAAATAACGAACTTGAACTGTTCTTCCATAGCTTTGTCAATAGGGAACAGACTGCGTATCACTTTACTTCACCGATCATTAGCTCTAGCTTCTGCTACAAGATTGCAGCACAAGGGAGGAAAAAAGACAGAGAGAGAAAGAGAGAGAAACAGACGTAAACACCACTTCTGTGTCCCCCCTTTCCCCCCCCCCCCCTCAAAATCATTCTCT
>Ga0123355_10012537_pt1 | contig 13136 bp, 11 predicted proteins | sample TergutEmb28metaG_3_FD_89872 | JGI IMG/M metagenome (GOLD analysis project Ga0123355, IMG submission 89872) | Embiratermes neotenicus P1 segment gut microbial communities from Petit-Saut dam, French Guiana - Emb289 P1 | ecosystem: Host-associated > Arthropoda: Insects > Digestive system > Gut ... | reverse complement strand
GAATATACAACAGAAATGATTCAACAAGTCACAATGCCTGGCAAGGCAAATATTGAAGGTGATGTGGACGAATATTTTCATGATGCAGTTGATTTTTTATTAACCAAAGGCAAAGCGTCCACGAGTATGCTACAAAGGCAATTTCGAATAGGATATAACAGAGCTTCTAGACTAATGGATGAGTTGGAAACCCGAGGGATAGTTGGCCCAGAAGATGGGGTAAAACCACGTAAAGTGACTATTACAAGAGAAGAGTATCAAGAACTGTACGGATAAAAAAACTTTATATATTTAAAGACTAACCATACGAGGAGATAGGCATGACATTTTCTTTGTATCTGCTTACCTTGGGGTGCGACAAGAACCGAGTAGACGGGGAGATAATACTTGGGCGCTTTGTCTCATGCGGTGCATTTACACCTGTTGATGACCCTGCAATTGCAGACGTTATTATTGTCAATACTTGTGGATTCATAAAAGAAGCCACACAAGAAAGTATTGATACGATACTAGAAATGGCCACATACAAGTCTAACCCCGATGCTCCTTGCCGTGTTCTGGTTATCACAGGTTGCATGAGCCAGAGGTACAAAGAAGAAACGAAAAAAGAACTACCAGAGGCTGATGTTGTATATGGTGTAAAGGATACAGATACTATAGTCGAAGCTGTGACAAAATTACTCGGGATAAATGTACCGCCAGGTGCAAGTAGCAATGCTATCAGCCGAGCCGTAGCAAGCTCCTATGTACACAATCGACATATTGCGCATATAAAAATTGCAGACGGTTGTGACAATGCTTGCACATATTGCACGATTCCTTCAATCCGCGGAGCATATGTTAGTCGATCTATAGAAGACATTTTGGAAGAATGCAAGTTTTTATTAGAATCTACTAAAGAGTTTGTGCTAGTGGCTCAAGATACCGCTTTATATGGCATAGATTTATACAAAAAGCCACGCCTCCATGATTTAATACAAGAAATCGCAAATCTACCCGGACGTCCATGGGTACGCCTGATGTATGCATATCCGGAACATATTACCCAGGAAATAATCCAAGTCATTGCAAAAAACGCCAATGTATGCAAATACATCGACATGCCAATCCAACACAGCGAAACAGATATACTAAAACGCATGGGGCGCAAAAGTACCCGCGAAGGTTTACTTACATTAATAAACGAACTCAGGAGCAAAATACCAAGTATTGCTTTGCGTACAACAATAATGGTTGGTTTCCCTGGAGAGACTCCAAAAAACTTTAATGGATTGTACAATTTTGTCAAAGAAGTGCAGTTTGACAGACTGGGTGTATTCCCCTATTCCCAAGAAGAAGGCACTCCGGCAGCTATCCTGCCAAAGCAGGTAGGTCAGACGACAAAACACAACCGACGTGAAAAAATAATGGAGCTACAGCAAGAGATTCATTATAAAAAACAGCGGTCTAAGATCGGCCAAACAATAGATGTAATGATAGATGAAATCCGGGAAATTGATATAGTAGGCCGTACGGCACAAGATGCATATGAAGCCGATGCGGTTGTTTATATAACAACAGACAAGGACGATCCGATAAAACCCGGCGATATCGTAAAAGTCACCATCACAGGAGCAGATGAATACGACTTAATGGGGGTGTTGGCCAGTTATGAATCTTCCAAATAAGATCACAATATTGAGGGTATGCTTAATTCCGGTATTTTTGTTGATATATCTTGCACAGCCATTTCATGAAATAGTCAATTTATGGCTTGCTATGATTGTTTTTATCATAGCATCAGTAACAGATGCTATTGACGGACACTTAGCACGCAAACATAATCTAGTAACAAATTTTGGCAAACTAATCGACCCCCTTGCTGACAAACTATTAATATGTTCTGCTCTTGTTGCATTTATATTTACTGGTGCACTCACTGGACAATTTTTAGCATGGGCTGGACAACTTTCTGTTTGGTCGGTGATAGTATTAATTAGCCGTGAATTTTATGTATCTGGATTAAGGCTTATCGCGTTAGAGCAAGGTAAAGTTCTTCCGGCACTAAAAGGTGGCAAGCTAAAAATGGGTTTGCAAATAGCGTTGGTAGTGGTTGTTTTACTCCCAATGCAAACTTTAGACATATTGCCAATCCAATTTTTTTGGTTTGAGTGGTTGTTTGTATTGCATCAGTGGGCAGTATTAATACTTTTGGCACTCACTACGATTGTAAGTATTGTGTCGGCAATCGATTACACACGCAAAAATAAGGATGTGCTTTCACGAATATGATTGCTGAAATCATGAGTATCGGCACAGAACTCCTCTTAGGGGACATTGCCAATACCAACACTCAATTTTTGTCCAAAGCCCTAGCAGAGCTTGGCATCACTGTATATGGACATACAACTGTTGGAGATAATCCTGCTAGGCTTCGTGCTGCATTTGAGTATGCCTTTAGTAAGGCAGACATGGTTGTAGCCTGTGGCGGACTAGGTCCCACATTGGACGACATAACAAAAGAAATTGCAGCAGATTATTTTGATCGGGAAATGGTTGTAGATAAACCTTCATGGGAAGCAATAAAGAAACGTTTCGAAGGTCGCAATCTACCTGACAATGTAATTCGTAATGCAACAGTGCCAAAAGGCTCGCTATTGCTTCAAAATCACAAAGGGTCTGCTCCCGGAGTATGTATAGAGCAAAATGGTAAAACACTTATCCTTTTACCTGGTCCGCCACATGAACTGGAACCGATGTTTATGACATATGCGGTTCCTTTTTTGCGTCAAAAAACAAATAAAGTATTTATTTCACGCGTAATAAAAATCATAGGTATTGGAGAAAGCAATGTAGAAAGCATTTTACAAGATATTATTAGTTCTCAAACCAATCCTACAATAGCTCCATATGCAAAGTTGACAGAGGTTGCACTCAGGATAACGGCTTCTGGTGCAAACGAAACTATAGCACACAACTCAATTATCCCGATTAAAGACGAAATCTACAAAAGATTAAATCAATATATCTATGGCGAAGATGATGATTGCCTAGCACAGATATTAATAAATAAGTTAAGAGGTCAAACGCTATCAGTTGCAGAATCGTGTACCGGAGGGCTTCTGACGTCTGCATTTGTTGATATCCCTGGCTCTTCCAATGTTTTGAAAGAAGGACTCATAACGTACAGCAACGAATCCAAAGTTTCTCGACTTGGTGTTTCAAAAGAACTACTAGTAAAGCATGGAGCAGTAAGCTCTCAAGTTGCTGCTGCAATGGCTAAAGGGATAGCACATGCTTCAAAATCAACTATTGCAATAAGCACAACAGGTATAGCAGGGCCAACCGGAGGCACCACAAAAAAACCAGTAGGACTTGTTTATATCGGTCTATATATAAATGGCGAAACTATCACAAAAAAATTACAGCTTATTGGCGACAGAAACGAGATCCGTGCCAGAGCAGTGGTTGCCGCGATGGATTTCTTGCGGCTCAATATATGATTAAAGCAGTAATATAACGACTACATAACCTATTGCAACATATGTAAAGTTAGCGGGATACACTATGTGTGCATTAGGGGATCGGGGGCTTAGCTCCCATTAAAAAAGGAGAAAATTATGCCACCAAAAAAGAAAGCAGAACCAAAAGTAAAAGCAAACCCTAATCAAGATCCAACAGCAGCCAAGGAAGAAGCCTTACAAAACGCTCTAAGCAATATCGAAAAGCAGTTTGGTAAAGGTGCAGTAATAAAAATGGGTGATGTCCCCCATTTAGATATTCCTGTTGTTACAACAGGCATATTGTCTATTGACGTGGCATTGGGTGTAGGAGGTGTCCCAAAAGGGCGCATTGTAGAAGTATATGGACCAGAGTCTTCTGGTAAGACAACCTTAGCACTCCATGTCGTAGCAGAATGTCAAAAACTCGGAGGCACGGCTGGTTATGTAGACGCCGAACATGCTCTGGATCCTATTTACGCAAGAAAATTAGGAGTAAATATCGACGAACTATATATTTCCCAACCTGATGATGGAGAACAAGCCCTAGAAATAGCAGAAGCAATGGTGCGTTCTGCTGCAATTGATATTGTTGTAATTGATTCTGTAGCAGCACTTGTACCCCGTTCAGAAATAGAAGGAGAGATGGGTCAAAGTTCTGTTGGTGTCCAAGCGCGTCTTATGTCGCAAGCACTAAGAAAACTCACCGGTATTACTCACAAAACCAATTGTATTGTTATCTTCATCAACCAATTAAGAGATAAAATTGGTGTAACATATGGCTCTCCAGAAACTACTACCGGAGGTAGAGCATTAAAATTTTATTCATCTGTTCGGGTTGATATCCGGAGAGCCGAATCAATAAAAGTTGGAGAACAAATAATAGGCAACCGTACCAAAATCAAAATTACAAAAAATAAAGTAGCTCCTCCGTTTAGAAACTGCGAAGTCGATATCATGTATGGAGAGGGAATCTCAAGGGATGGAGATCTTTTGGATATTGGTGCTCAGCTTAATTTAGTAGCAAAAAGCGGTTCTTGGTATTCATATGGAGAGACCCGTTTGGGGCAAGGTCGAGAAAATGCAAAACTCTACTTAAAAGAGCATCCAGAAATCGCAAACGAAATATTAAACTCTGCAAGAACACATTACGGAATGAAACCATTAGATGCTTTAGCATCACCTGACAACTATGTAAAGGTAGATCCAGCAGTGTTGGCAACAACAGATATAGAAATGGATGATTCGTTGGAAATAGAACTGCTTGATGTGGAGATGGATGATTAATATGAATAATGTAATTGGAAGAATAGGTAGTATGCAACCGATCATCGGAGAAATGAAGATTTTTGCCGCAAATGCAAGCCTGGGATTAGCCGAAGCTATTGCACGAAATCTAGGTCTTAAAATTGGCAAATCCACCGTAACAACATTTTCAGATGGCGAAATCAACATGCGTGTCAACGAAACTGTGCGTGGTGATGATGTATTTATTGTGCAATCTACATCACCCCCATTTGTTAACGATCACTTGATGGAGCTACTCATCATGATTGATGCCATGCGTCGTTCGTCTGCAGGGCGGATTACTGCCGTTATCCCCTACTACGGCTATGCACGCCAAGACCGTAAAGCAAGATCTCATGATCCTATTAGTGCAAAATTGGTTGCGGATCTTCTGTCTGTTGCCGGCGCTGACCGCATCCTTACTATTGACCTTCATAGCCCCCAGATACAAGGATTTTTTAATATACCACTTGATCATCTTCGTGCGGTTTATACCTTTGCCGATTATTACAAATGGGGATTTGGGGACTTGTCTGATGTAGTAGTAGTATCACCTGATTTAGGCAGTGTAACGAGATGTAATAACTTTGCAGATTTACTAAATGTTCCTCTTGCTATAGTGGACAAGCGTCGTCCCAGAGACAATGTATCCGAAGTTGCACATTTTATTGGTGAAGTAGAAGGTAAAATTGCTATATTATTGGATGATGTTGTTTCCACTGGTGGATCCTTGGTAAATGCAGCAGAGGCTGTGATGGATAAAGGTGCAAAAGCGGTTTATGCTTGCGCAACCCATCCTGTACTAGCAGAAGATGCCGTTAAAAAAATCAATGACTCCCGTCTTACAGAAATAGTTTTTATGGATACTATTGATGTCCCTAAATGTAAACCTCATGAACGGATAGAGCTTGATTTGACTGTCACATCTGATTTTTCTGGCGAACCAATTTTGCGCCGCAAAGGTGGAGATCGTGGCTCGAAAATAAAGGTATTATCTGCTGCCGAAACCCTATCCAATGCAATTTATTGCATCCACAATGGATTATCCATTGGTGATTTGTATAAAGTCAATTTACCATTTTAGGAGAAAAAATGCGCGTAATCGTCGGTTTGGGTAATCCTGGTAATGCATACAAAAACACCCGTCACAATGTAGGTTTCGAAACAATCGATAAACTGTGCTTTGATTTTAATATAAAATTAAAGTCTAATCGCCGTTTTAGAGCACATGTGGGTGAAGGACGAATTGGCAATGCTCCTGTTTTGCTAGTTAAACCCCAAACCTTCATGAATCTTAGTGGCCATGCAGTTGCTTCTATTTTAAAGTATTACAAGCTACCTCCACATGAAATGATTGTCATTTATGATGATGTTAGCATACCTGTGGGGGATATTCGTGTACGAAAAAGAGGCAGTGCAGGCGGTCAAAAAGGCATGATCGATATAATCGCTAAGCTAGCAACAGACGAGTTTCCTAGAGTGCGGATTGGAGTAGGCGAAAAGCCTGATGATTGGGATCTTGCTGACTATGTACTAAGCCGATTTGCACGCAAAGAATGGGATTGTATGATACAAGGAGTAACAAAAGCAGGGGATGCTGTTGAATTAATATTGAACAAAGATGTACCGGCTGCTATGAATGAGTTTAATCGGAGGACACAAACATGAACCACATAATTTTCGGGAAAACAGGTTTAAAAGTGAGTCGCACTGGTTTTGGGTGCATCCCAATCCAACGTATTCCTTATGATGAAAGTACGGCTTTATTACGCCGAGCATACTCTGCTGGGATAAACCTTTATGACACCGCAAATGGATATACAACCAGTGAAGATAGGATTGGAACTGCTCTTTCTCATGTGCGGGATAATATAATTTTGTGTACAAAATCGATGGCTCCAACACCAGAGGTTTTGATGGATCATTTAAATAATAGTCTCAAAATGATGCGAACCGATTATATCGATGTCTTCCAATTTCACAACCCCACTTTTGTGCCTCGTCCTGGCGGTAAAGATGGTTTGTATGATGCATTGGCAAAGGCTAAAACCCAAGGCAAGGTGCTTTTTATCGGTATAACTTCACATAGACGCAGTGTTGCACTTGAAGCTGTAAGATCTGGCTTGTACGATACCTTGCAATTTCCGTTTTCATATTTATCAACAGATGAAGAGTTGGCACTTATCGCTGAGTGTAACCGACACAATGTGGGTATACTTGCTATGAAGGGTATGGGCGGCGGTATCCTTTCTAACGCAAAAGCGGCTTTCACATTTTTGCGGCAATATGACAGTGTGATTCCCATTTGGGGAATGCAAACAATGGAAGAGCTAGATGAATTTTTGCGATATGAAGCTAGTCCACCAAGATTGGATGACACATTACAAAGGGTTATAGATACAGACCGTTCAAAATATATGGGTAGCTTTTGTCGTGCTTGTGGGTATTGCCTCCCCTGCCCTGCCAAAATCCCAATTCCAATGGCAGCAAGGATGGAATTTTTATTAGGGCGTATGTTACGAGAACAGTTCCTCACGGACGAATGGACAGAAAATATGCGTAAAATAAACGATTGCACAAAATGCGGGCACTGCATAAAAAAATGCCCATATGAACTTAATGTACCTGAGCTTTTGAGAAAGAATCACGATTTTTATATGGCTGAATAAAGCAAATAGTCACATACTTCTTCACGCAAACAATCCACCTGTCTTGGCTAAGGAATCCGCAAATGCCTGCATTTCATCTTTATTGTTAATATGATGGGTCTGCATGATAACGCGTTTTTGTGTTTCTTCTGGTAGGCCATAAAAATAATCCTTTGCCGTTTGGTTGTTTGCGAAAGCAAAATCCAAACCCATTGGCATGTCTGGAGAATATATCTCATTTTTATTGATATTCATATAATCATCTCCTATAAATAGTAAACCTCATATATTTTTTACAAAGAAAATTATTTTATGCATTAATACGAAAGAAGGTGTGCGTGGGGACGGCGTAGCCGTCCCCACTCGAATGTCTTTCATGCTTGGCCGGTGAAATCAGCCTTAATGACTTGTTAGGAGGCAAAACCTTGATACGAAAGAAAAATATAACATTCATATTAATGATGTGTATAACATTACTATTTTTAGCAAACTGTACAAATCACGATATCATCAAAGAAGACCAAGAAACAGAGCATCCTAAGGTAAACCCAATTAGAATAACTCCAGATCAAGCTAAGGAAATGATGAACGATGAAAACGTAATAATTCTTGATGTTAGAACTCAAGATGAGTTTGATGCCGGTCATATAGAAAATGCAGTGCTACTGCCGTATGACGATATCCTATCTCAACACTCTATGGTTTTCACAAACAAAAATCAGATTATTCTAATATACTGCCGTACGGGTCGTAGAAGCTGGATTGCAGCAACTCAATTGGTCGAACTAGGATATACATCGGTATATGATTTTGGAGGAATTATAGACTGGCAAGGGACGGTTGTGACTTCATGAAAACATTAACACATGCTCTTTTGGCACCAATGCAAGAATCTCCAGTTTTTGACCGTTTATTGTCAGGTCTAAATAGACCTATTACCCAATGGGCTACAGAGGTTGTAGAATCCCAAAAATGGCATCTCACAGCAGCGCTGCTACAAGCTACAGGAAATCCAGCACTAATAATCGCACCATCAGAGCTTAAAGCCAAAACCATTTACGAAGATCTATATTATTTTTCTAAAGACAATTGCGCCATATATCCGAGCCGAGATATGCTTTTTTATGCCGCAGATGTAAAAAGTGTGGATATAACTAGGCAACGCTTACGCACTCTAGACAAAATCGCAAATACGTCAATTCCACAAATAATTATACTTTCATCCGAAGCACTGCTTGATCGTATGGTGCCTCCGGATATTTTTTATACAAATAGACTTGAATTGTCCGTTGGTGACATAGCCGAACCTGAAGCTGTAATACGAAAACTTACTCAAATGGGTTATGAACGCAGCGGCTTAGTTGAAGGTCCTGGTCAATTTGCGCTTAGAGGCGGTATTTTGGATATCTATCCGGCTGTAGCTAAGTACAAAGGGATACATGAAGCCTCGGTAGACTTGACAGAAGGCCAAGCATTAAGAATGGAATTTTTCGGAGATGATATTGACTCTATTCGTGTTGTGGACGCTCTTTCACAGCGGTCGATAGAAAATGCCGAAAGTTTTGAATTATATCCAGTCCGTGAAATGGTTTTTAATAAAACCATATTAAAATCTGCCATCAAAAAAATCGAAGGTTCATTTAAAATCCAATATGAAACATTGCAATTAAAGGGTTTAAAAAAAGAAGCGCAAACCCTCAAAGACACTATAGAATCAACCATAGAACGCATGGATTTAAGTGCTAATGCAGATGCTTTATTCCCATTTTTCTATGATGAAGAATGCAATTTACTAGATTATTTACCTTCTTCTACGCTCGTGTTCTTTGACGAGCCAAATGCAATCGCTACACATATGGAAACAGCACAATCAGAATTCCAAGATAGCATAAGTCACCGACTATTGGCAGGAAGGATGCTCCCCGAACAAGCGCAGGTTATGCTAAATTGGCAGCAAGTTCTTCATAAAACTAGAGGATTTTCTCGTATATTGTTGTCATCAATGACACATTCCTTGACGGAGTTTGAGCCAGCACCTATACCAATTCCATTTGCTGCGCGTACATGTATGCCACTAAGGCACAAACCATCAGAACTCAAGCTAGACTTGTCTGGACTCCTGTCTAAAGGGTACCGCGTTGTAATATTAGCAGGGCCTAGGCGTCATGGGCAGCAATTGGCAGATGCAATAACGGATTTGGGATTACTGGCTCGCTATACAGATTCTTTATCCGGTGCCAACATACCGCCAGGGCTAATTACAGTTACAAGGGGCGTATTGTCTGCTGGATTTGAATATACAGATCTTAAATTGGCTGTAATAACTGATAAGGAGCTTTTTGCACAAGAAAAAAAGCAACGTCGCAAACACAGAAAAGATAAAAATGCTGAAAAAATTAGTCATTTCACTGATCTAAGAATTGGTGATCGCATTGTTCATGATAATCATGGTATAGGTATTTTCAAAGGCATAGAACAAATTGTTAGCGATGGACTTGCAAGGGATTATTTAAAACTCGAATATTCTGATGGTGGCAATTTGTATGTACAAACAACACAAATGGATTTAATTCAAAGATACATTGGTGGAGAAAATGCAAAACTCAGCAAGTTGGGTGGTGCAGATTGGGCAAAGGCAAAGGCTCGTGCCCGCCAAGCAGTAGAAATACTTGCACAAGATTTAATCGATTTGTACGCAAAACGCATGTCTGCAAAAGCTCACGAATATGGTAAGGACACAATATGGCAGTCTGAATTTGAAGCACTGTTCCCCTACTCCGAAACCGATGATCAAATCACCGCGATCGAAGATGTAAAACGTGATATGGAGTCTCCCAAAGTAATGGATCGACTGCTTTGCGGCGACGTTGGTTATGGTAAAACCGAAGTTGCTATACGTGCCGCTTTTAAAGCTGTACAAGACAACAAACAAGTTGCCTATCTTGTCCCGACAACAATATTGGCGCAACAACACTATTTAACCTTTGCGTCAAGAATGAAGGATTATCCTATCACTGTAGAGCGGCTATCTAGATTCCAATCTAAAAAAGAGCAGCAATTAGCACTAAAGGAGCTGGAAAAAGGTGCTGTAGACATTGTTATCGGTACACATCGGCTCCTTTCTAAGGATGTAAAATTCAAAAATCTAGGACTTATTATTGTTGACGAAGAACAGAGGTTTGGTGTTGGGCATAAAGAAAAATTAAAATCTATGCGCGCTGATGTAGATGTACTTACTCTAACTGCAACCCCCATCCCAAGGACTCTACATTTTAGTCTAACTGGTATACGGGATATGAGTCTTTTGGACGAACCACCAGAAGCGCGCCAGCCAATCCAAACATATGTAATGGAACATAATCCCGAATTTGTGCGGGATGCAATTAATCGTGAACTTGGCCGAAGCGGTCAGGTATACTACTTACACAACCGTGTCCGTAATATCGCAGAAGAAGCTACAAAAATTCAAACTCTGGTACCTCAAGCAAGAGTTGCGTTTGCACATGGTCAAATGTCAGAAACAGAGCTTGAAAATATAATGCACGACTTTGTCGATAGCGAAATTGATGTGCTTGTTTGCACAACTATTATAGAAACCGGTTTGGATATCCCAAATGTTAATACAATTATAATCCAAAATGCTGATTACATGGGTTTGTCACAGCTCTATCAATTGCGAGGTAGGGTTGGAAGAAGCAACCGTTTGGCGTATGCATACTTAATGTACCGTAGAGACAAAGTTCTAAAAGAAGATGCAGAAAAACGCCTTCAAACAATAAAGGAATTTACAGAGTTTGGTGCAGGTTTTAAAATTGCTATGCGTGATCTAGAAATACGGGGAGCAGGCAACCTTTTGGGAGCCCAACAACATGGACATATGGACTCTGTTGGATATGATATGTATTGCAAATTGCTTGCAGAAACCGTAGGCAATATGAGAGGCACCCCAAAAGAAACGCTTATTTCAGAAACCACGATCGACATAAGCATAGATGCATATATACCAAACCGCTTCATCACAGACGAACAGCAAAAACTTGAGATCTATAAAAAAATCTCGATGATATCTGGTCAACAAGATTATTATGATGTCCAAGAAGAAATAGAAGACCGCTACGGCAACCTGCCTGCTCCTGTTGTAAATCTATTGGATGTTGCACTCACAAAAACCATTGCTCGTACATTGGGGATTATATCCATTTCAGAAAAAGAAATGCATACAGGCAAAAACATAATAATTACATTCAGACCTGACGCATCTGTTGATGTTGATAAACTGACTGCCACCTTATCCAAAGCTCCTAGTCAACTATTATTTACCATGGCACCAAACCCTTATATCACTATGCGGGGTTTTAAAGAAGATAAAAAAACAATAAAAAAAGATGGTGGAATAGGCCGTCTTAAAAAAATTAAGCACCTCTTGGATAGCTTGGGATGAATATAATATTCAATCCTCAAGATCCATATCATGCATTACGCCAAACTTCTTATGTTCATGATATATCACGATATGATCTAGGATGTCTTTTAGGACTGCAACTATAGGGATAACTATAACCATACCTAAAATACCACCAATGGCACCACCAACAGTTATGCTAATTATGACAAGTAGTGGACTCATAGAAAATGCATCACTCATAAGTTTTGGTTGGATGATATTGACCTCAATTTGTTGTATAAACAACAAAAGCCCTAGTGATATCAATCCCATTGTTAGTCCCTGAGTAAAAGAAACTACTAAAACAGCAACAATCACAGCAAAAACAGAGCCAAAGTATGGTATGTAGTTAGCAAACCATAAAAGAATACCCAAAACCAATGCATAAGGCGAACGCATTATAAGTAATGCAACAGAAGACATAACCCCAAGGATAACTCCACCAATGGTTTGGGTATGGATGTATTGTCGCAAGTTTGTACTAAGCCCAGAAAATATTTCTGACACAAACCCCCGAAACTTAACAGTTGTAAAAATCCTTAGTAATCTGCCAATATACGCCTTAACACGTTCTTTTTCGATCATAATATAAATTGATGCTATAAAAGCAATTGCGCCTCTAAATACCGCATTAGCAGCTCCAACGATTGCATTTATCGGTGCAAGTAATATATCAATACTAAAGTCATGCAAAAAGCTGTTTATAATACTAAATGCGTCTTCTGAACTGATTTCCCAATCGAACAATTCCAAATCATTAAAATTATTGATAAACTGTACGACTCTTTCCCAATATACGGGGATAGTTTCTTCAAAAAATGCAATGCTACTGACGATTGCCGGGATAACCAAGTAAAATGCCAAAAAAATTAAAAAGGTAAAAATCAACATCACGATGATAAGACTGATTAATTTTCTTCGCTTGACAATAAACGCAATATTAGTCTTTGCTAACAATCGTTGGAAGCTGCCACAAGGGATATTTATTACATAAGCCAACAAAAATCCATAAAAAAACGGAGATATAACCCCCCACATCCATCTGAAGAAGTTAAAGAAAGCGCGCATTTCACCAGAAATACGGTATGCCGCTATAATCAACAAAGCCAATATAAAATAAGGCATAAGTGATTTGAGTTTTGTAAATGTTGGTGACTGATGCATCTATACCTCCAAGCATGTAGCACACAGTTACATCTTGTATTTTTCACAATTCAAAACACTAGTATTTTATCACATAAATACAACAAAAAAGGGGCTGTCTCGTTAAGCATTTTC
>Ga0123355_10012536_pt1 | contig 13137 bp, 9 predicted proteins | sample TergutEmb28metaG_3_FD_89872 | JGI IMG/M metagenome (GOLD analysis project Ga0123355, IMG submission 89872) | Embiratermes neotenicus P1 segment gut microbial communities from Petit-Saut dam, French Guiana - Emb289 P1 | ecosystem: Host-associated > Arthropoda: Insects > Digestive system > Gut ... | reverse complement strand
ATGAAGTATACTTCATTCACCTGCCTATGAAGATGGAACCGATAGTGAGTTCCGAAACGTCGGCAATTAGAACTCAGACGCCGAGGAATTACCCAAAAAGGAATAAATTACAGTTAGAACACGGCGAAAGCTTAAAAACAAGAAACCATAATTAGTACAATCTCTTCAATACATCTAGGTTTCCAATTGTTTCTTCACTGCAGGTTCCGGACAAAGATTCTGTATCCATCGTTCATCTTTCCCATATATGCCTATGCTACATGTTCAGTCCATGTGATCCTCCTTGATGAAATTGAACAACATTTTATGAAGTGTACGAGGTATTAAGCGCCTTACTGCATAAATTTCACCATCCTCTTGTTACCTTCTCTGTATTAAGGCCCAGAGTTTTCTTCAGTGCCACCTTCCCTAACACCCAAATACTTCTCAATAGATGAACGGCACGGTTTCAGGCCCATATATGCCAAATAATACCATTTCCTGGAATACATATTTTTTATGTTATCAAAGAGCCACACCAACCGCAGACAGGAACTGAACTATCTGTGATGATTACTACTCTCTCCCGTACTCCAGAGTCGATAAGTCACGAACGCGAATCACAGCAAAGTGGTAACTTAAATGCATGTACTCTCCAACTGAAAATACGTAAAATTTTGAGTTCCCAAATTCGTTCCTTTTCACCTTGCACTTCCACTGGTTTTGATACTCATTTACAAAAGGTGAAATTTTCCTTGCGGTAAATTGGACACCAAACCAAGAAGACAAGTTCACTCATTCTTAAGGATAATTCGCACATATATGAGCATGCCAGGACCATGCTCCGACCGTGTCGTGTTGCTGGAATTCATACATAACTGGAGCACAGGCCTTGTCAGGTTCCAATATTTCCTCAGCTACTCCAGACTTTTCCCTAATTTTATGGAACGCAAAAGTTAACTGTTGCGTGCACAAAAGCCCGTCATTTCTACCTTTTCTGAGGCAGATAAATGAAATTCACGCTGTCCAGTCCTGCTTCTTTAAGATTCACGTTAATATGATCCCACATCCACGAATAGTTCTTCCAAGTGGTTCTTTCCTTAAGCTCACCAACGGAACTTGTATTAAAATTTCTCTTCTCCCAGTACGTGCCACGCCCGGCCCGTAGCATTCTCCTCGCTTTTACTACCCGAATAGAATTTAGCGAGGAATACAGACCACGAAGCTCCAAGTTACACAATTTTCTCCGGCTTCCTGTTGCTTCCTCCCTCTTAGACCCAAATATCTTTCGCAGCACCCTATGCTCGATAACCTTCAGCCCATGTTTTCCTTAGTGTTAGAGATCAAGTTTCTTACCACAGAGAACACGCAAAATTAGTTCTGTACACGTTACTTTAATATTTAGGTCTCTACGTAGCAAACGGCAAGACAAAAGATTCTGACCGCGTGGCAGCCCGCGCACACGTATTGCACAATTTGAGCGGCTAATTATGGGTACACCCAAATTCGGAAAAGTAATATGCCAGAAGCATGCCAAGTTGTTGAGAATGCTTTCGTATTACCGGTCAGAAACGTGGATTATTTCGTGGCTGAATTCATCTGGGCGTGTGTCTTGCATAGTTGCCTAAGAAATAATCCCAGTGTGGAAGGCTGTGTGAAAACCAAGAGGCTATGTCAGTCACCTTACGTCACAACACCTCGTCGTTTGGGACGAAATGCAAGTGGAGAAACCACAAGACAAAGGAAAAATACCGCGATTCCATTGACAACGCCTGGTCAGTCCCTTGGCAACTAACACACGGACAACAGCGGAAAATTATTTCTTTACTGAACGCAGCAATATTTTGTCATGAACTTCTGCGCCTATCTCCTTCAAACGCTTACCTGTAACGAAATTTTTATCGTAGTCTGTGTGCTGCAAATTGCACAAACACTCACGCTCTTGTACAGTACCAAAATGATTAGCTTCTCTTCATCCATGGTAAACATTATTTAGTTTGGTGGCCACCTGCTGGACACCTTATGACCAATATTCAGTCTGTAAACAACATTGGTGTAAGACAGCCCGCTAGCCAGTGAAACCCGAACAGCTACGAACATCACGACGCCCATAAGTCGCCTTATCTCACTTCACACGAGCAGGGTTGTGTGCAGACCATCCTCTTTCTGTGCAGGAACTTGGCCTTAAGAAATCACTTTCGATGTGATTCGTGGCGACACGGTCAGAGCACCACCCCGTATGTGTGAAATCCCAAACACGGTATCGCAATGTAATTCAAACGGAAACGGCACAATCTACATGTTTTGTGACACGACACGGTCGGTGCACTGTGCGAGGATGTACCAGCACCATACTATATGAGTATGTATGTATAAGCTGGCCAATAACCTCCGCAGTAACTACGGGCCAGCTGTAAGCTCCATGCTCCACCCGCTTACCCTGCTGGAAAAGCACTAAGGGACCCGTCCGACAGGAGGCTGTGTGGATCCCACGACACAGTCTAGAGCAGGGCAGCCGAACCTTTTTGAGGGCGCGTACTCAAACTATCTACAAATTTCGCAGAAATACGTTTGCGTGTCCATGGGAATTTTGAAGAGCAAAGTAAGGTCTTGGAGTCGTCCATAATTATTATTAATTATTGAACCATTATCAATAATCCACTTTACAATTATACAATTAATGTATGGTACAATTACTATATTTCTCAAAAAGACCTCCTCGGGGAATCGGATAAGGAATAAAATGTGGAAGTAAATGAAGCTTCTACTACTTCCTGCTTAAAAAAACTGTAAAACGTTTGCCCAATGTCACATATTCGCCCATTCACCGCCAAGCCGGCGCCCCAATGATAAATAACCAGTCAACACTTCGCACTGCTGCCGATTTGTGTACAGTGTTTCAATGCAGTGTTATTTGATAGCAACGGTAATTTATATACAATCTCTATGCAGTCAGATATGTGTATATATACTCATGTTCTTCACAATACAGAGACGCTGGTCGGGCAAAATAAATATATAAATTCGCACAGCAGCGAATGCCGCATGCCAAAGAATTCTTTCCGAGTGCCATTTTTGACACGCAAGCCATACGTTCGCCAGCCCTGGTCTAGAAGCAGCAACGAACAAAGCAAGTCCTTACCCGTTGTTCTGTCACATACTGAATGAACTACCTCAGTTCCACGTTTATTTCGTACGAGATATTACTACTTATTACACGTAGTACCAGTAAAACTATTACCTGCCACCGGCGGAAATTAATAGCATGGATATTAAGATTATACCACACAGAGATAACGAAATTTAATGTCTGAGATCCCAATATATTAGACACAAATGGTATGAGGCTATGGTTCCAATTAAACATCACATATCCCAATATATGTTTACAGAACCCAAAATAAGACTGCAGATCCAATACAATGATACAGATACCAATATAAGATTCAGATGCACATACGGTGTTACAGATCCTATTATAAGGTTACATATTCCAATATAATATTACAGATGCAGTTGAAATGTTACAGGCCACACCATGGCTCAGGCAGTTAGTCGCAGGCCTCGCACCGCGGAGGACCGGGCTCAATCCCAATATTACAGAATCCAATACGAGGTTACATTCCTAACACATGTGACAAATCTTAATGGAACGTTACTTATTCCAAATACACATAACACAGTTATGTATACATTTCTGCAGAACTCTTTTTCGAAAAATATTAATGCAGTCGAATTTCAGCTTCACGGATTACAGTGTAGTCCAACGAGCTGGACCGAAATTAACCCCGTCAAATAGATTTCAGTTAAGACAGCTTGACCAAATTCTTCTAAGTCTGTTACTTGCTTTCAGAGATGAAATGTGTGGATGGGCAGCAGAGGGGCAGATATTGTTCACTGTATGCAAAGAACGACACGAATAACGCTAAAGTATGCGACAAGCTGCAAGCGGTCACAGCGCTGCCGGATATGGGAATTGGGCAGTGAGGCCCAGGCTCTGCTCCCCAACACGTATAGAACAACGTTATTCGTCCCATCAAAATCACTGTATTAGTTGTGTTTGTTTACAAAATTCTTCACCCGCTGTATAACTAGCCACGAATCTGAATGATTGCATAAATACAGTGTCATTTTTTATACTGCCGTAGAAGTTATGTTTTCTTCATACAGCCTTAGTTTTCAGAATGCGCCGTTTACGGTAGACACCTGCCACCATCAGACAATTAGCACTAACTTCCATTGCTGTGACCACGGCTATGTAAGACATGAGTATGCAAAATAACTTACTAAGTACAAAGCGTACATGCAACGCAAGTTGCACTACCCCGACTTACGCAACCTAAATACAAGCCACAGGAAGGGGGCGGTTAGTAATTTTGAGTACAGCGGGGGAGACAAACGTAACAGGGTCAGAATTACAGATGCCAGTGCGAAAGTGGGGCATGGGCGATATGAAGTAATAGGCCATACACGGAACAGCTCATGTATGTTGCTGTCTTCTGGAATACGACGTCGGAAAGTCTGGTAACGTTTCAACGAAACCTGCTGCCATCATTTACTACCGTGAAGAAGAAACCTGCAGATTCCTTCGAAACACTGGTGACTAGATACCACAACGCATCGCGGCACAACCCAACAGAGACAGCAGTCTACGTTGTCATAGTTTTCACAACAATAAATATCTGTCTAGTGTTCACAGCACTTCACACGATGGAAGTGAGGGTGCTGCAGTTTTTCCTATCCGTAATAACGCCTGACATTTATGGAAGAGCGGCGGTACAGCTCCACTCATTAACCTCTCTGAGATAAATGGTCAGCCTCAGGCCTGGCCGTTTTTCCTTCGGGGAAATAACCCCCACTGCCCCATGGAAGGGAGTTGGGTGAGTTCCAGGGCTCACGCTGTTCCATGTTCCGGAAAAACTTACTGCCTCAGCTTTCAGAGTGCCTGAATTTCGTTAAGGTACATGCTGAACATGACTGTCAGAATAAAATATTTCGATTATATAGAAAAGATTGCGAGCAGTCAAGCTACCAGACACTAGGGACACATCTTGTACCGAATTACTGGAAGGTACGAGTTCGAAGCGAGTTAAACGGTCCTCTTCAGGGCTCCACCCTGAAGATTTTGTCAGCAAGATCTTACGAAACGTCGAAACAAACTTATCTTACATGGTGGAAAACCCCAAAGACTTCCACATGAGCAACACCCACAACGAAAACCTGGAAACTAATAACAAATTAATCCCATTTCGCCACTTACCTAGCTTCTATCGTGAGACGATATACGAAATTCACCCCGAAATTACGTAACAGTTTCACAGATAGTTGTAACATTCAACAGCTGGCTCTACAGTGAACGAAAAAAGAAACGTCACAACAGCGAGTAAGTTTGCAGTACCCCTGAAATCCAACCATGTAGTTAATTGAATCCCTCAGCAGTAAACGGTTGTAATCTTGACCGGGGCAGAGGGCAATCATACTGAGAATTTTCGAGGTATTCCTCAGTTCCTCATGGTAAACACAGGTAGAGTCATTCAGTAGGTCACAAATGTTGACGAACCTGCACTTTCCTATTTAGAATATACACTAATCATCGTCTAATCTTCCGAGTTACGTAGTCCAACTTTCGTGAGAACACAGCCTACTGCCCCCTTCTTCTGGGCTGCAGCGAGGTAGTATACGTTCCGCAACGGTGGCACCCACCTTTCAGATTGCATTATGCCATAACACAGAAGAACACAAACTAGTTTTCACCGCCAAGACAATACCATTCACAGCTAAACAGCGTCTAATACTGATAACGCGTGTAAAAACTTATACGTAATACATCTACCGATATACAATACCTGAAAGTTTAGAGAACGATTTACAGTAGGTCGCGACTCATTCATTACACGACAGTAGCTCATCGCACAGAGTCCTTCTTGGGGAGCTAGCAGTCGTTCAGGTGAGCAAGAAATCACCCGCCTCTTATGAAACTCGAAGGTTCATTACCGCGTTCAAAAGAGTCCGCCTCTGAACCACGCCAAGGATCAAATAAAACCACGCTCCCCACAACCCGCTTCGTTAAGACAATTTTTAATAACATCCTCACTTTCAGCCTCGGGTCTTCATAGTGGTTTCTTCCTTTCAAGTGTATCCGCCAAATACTTCGTATGTCATTCTCGTAGCTCTCAAGCGTGCTACAAGCAACGTTCACCTTATACTCCAAGACATACTGTGCCTAATACTACACGTACTTCGGCGAAAAATACAAATTATAAAGTTTCTCATCAAGCTGTTTTCTCTATCCTCCTGTTACTTCCTCCATTTGAGGTCCACTTATCTCCTCAGCTCCTTTTTAACCCACCCATACTCTTAAATATTTTACTGTTTCTTCTTCTTCGTCTTCTTCTTCACCTCCTCCTACTCCTCCTCCTCTTCCCCCACCTCATTATCTCCTCATGCAACACACCTGCATTTGTTATTGTGCTTTGAGGGGTTTTCTTCTCTTTTTACATACAGGTCAACATTTCCATTTCTCAAGTAGTTATTCACTCATTTTTAAAATCCTTGTAAGCCTTCGTATTCGAAAGTCTGCAATCTACTATTTATAGTCTAGTATTGTACAGTCTTGGGGGGGGGGAATAATATTACTGGCATTACAGGCTATCACACAGACAAACGTCTTTATTTCTTTCTTTTTATCCAACAATTCACATATGTATACTGATATTAAGAACTCTCCCACTCCCTCTCTCTCTCCCTCACACACACACACACACACACACATTTTCTCTTTTTCTTTCTCTCTTTTTTTTACTTTACAACTTAGACAAAGACGTGATGAGGATAACATTCGTTTCACATTTCATACATCAAGTTAGACTGATGATGTGGTGAACATGAAAACCATAACTAAGCAACAAACGCCATTACAAAATGAATTAAAGGCGATTTATTTAGGGAGCCAGCGTGTGTGAGTTTAATAGAAATTTCCGACGACAGATCGTATTTCCACCTCAAATAATAGGCCGCTCCTCAGAAAGTAAAAACTTTGCATGGCACCTACTTGACGTTTTGTACTGTGTATATACAGACAGCATATTCAGGAGGACCGATAATGGTTAAGGACGATACCGATATCTAGAGGCAGAAGAGCAGCTACAGGTATATACAAATGCAGGCAAACACTGCCTATGTTGTAAGGTTTTGTAGTGGGTAAATAAATGCATTATACGAAGTACGTCACAGATATTTAGCAGATGGAAATAACAACCATAAGCGTACGTAGATGTCGGCTTATTACTCTGCGTTAGAACTGAACCCGGCTTCAAAATTGTGCCATTAATCGTTCCCAGTTTACTTGTGATCCACGCATGCGTGCGTTTCTGAACTCGCGTGTTCTTAGTGGAAACTGTAGTAGCGAAGCAACAAGACACTACTTCTGTTGAGGTTAAAGATTATAAATTCTAAAGATAAAAGAATGCCCTACGTTGAGATCACGTTCGCCCGTCCGTCTATGGTCTAGTCATCATCAAATCCTTTTACTCCTTGTGCAGCATAAGGCATCCATGAAGAGCTTCCAGGCATTGCGGTCTTCAGCTATCCCCTTGACCTCGTTCCATGATCTTCTTGTGCTTCTTATCTCATCCTCTATTGTCCTTCGCCACGTTCTCTTCGCCCTACCTCTCCTTCTGTATCACTGAGGATTCCAATCTAATGTAGTTTTCTCTATTGCTCCTGTTTTTTTTTACGTAATGTGTGTCCAATCCAATTCCATGGTCTAGTACCAACCGCTTAACCTTCTGCCGGATTTTCACTAAAAAAACTTGTCCAGCAGGAACGAGTCTCGCGAAAATCAGCGTAGTGGTAAATTTCACCGAAGGGCGCAGCCATACTCCCACATTTCTTGACTTATTCAGGTGAAAGGCGTTACAGAAATCCACATAATGCTGTTCAGCAGTTACGAGTTTCATGCAGATCGGTAAAGTGGAAATCACACTTTACTTAAAGGCGTCAATGAAGCTGCCCGCATTTTATATATCTCTATTCGGACTTGGACAAAATTTTGTACAGATCTCCATGCACTGCCGCTAGAAACTGAGTGTGTTGTGCAAGTCGGTTCACGAAGAGCCACACGTTGTTTAAGGGCGTAAAGAAAGAAATGTCCATATTTCCTAATATTTTGTCCCATTCGGATAAAATTCGGCTGTAAAGACGTGCAGGAGAAAAAAAAATCTAGAACAGCTGACTTTTGTAAATATCAGGGCAGTGAAAGCCACATTTTCCTTGGAGAAGTGAAATAATTTCTATCCGTACTTTCTACACTGACTGATATGGGGGGAATTCGGTATAACAGACTTAATATAATGCTGTTGGGCATTTGTGAGTTTCGTAAAATCGGCGCTGGGAAGGCTGTGTTGTTCTTATGGGCGCAAATAAAATCACATTTACGCCTGCACCATGAAACCGTATGACATTTTGAAAGTAATGAACGCTCTGGTAAAGTTACTGTATTACGTCACGGAGTACACAGTTTTGCAGTCTTGTTTATTAATAATGCAAGAAGCAATGATACAGGCCAATCTAGTTAAATCGATGAAAATGGAAGAAAAAGTGTACACAGAATATCACTCGAAATACAAATAAAATGTACTTTCAAATTAACTACAAGGAAAGAAAACAGCCGGTGTTGTACAGCTGCTACGGGCTGGATCAATGCAGTATGATTCCCAGCAGAGGCACAGTCTTTTGCCTTCTACACCACATCCTGAATAGCTATGAAGCCTACCTGGCTCACTTCCCAACGAGTACCACGGGCTTTTCCGCCGTGTAAAACGACAGAAAAATAAGTGTGAATACTCCGTTCCATCTGCTGCGGAGGTTAAGGATACTTCAAGTCACGCCTCTACCTCCCAATGCACCACCTTGGCGGAAAGTTTGATTTTGCACTGGGTTAACCTGACTTTCACGTTAACCACGGGGAAAATAATCTACTAGTATCCTAAGACTTCAATACTGGTCTAGCTGGCGGAATGGGCTTTGTAGTTCACGTTGAGAAACACAAACCCAGTGTAACCCGGGAGGATGACGAGGGCGATAATCGACATAAATGGAATGTCCACTCGGCCGCACTACAGCTCGCACATTTCCGGAAATGCAACAGAAACACAACCTGCTAGCCGCATACAATAAAGGCGAAGTCTCTGTTCATGCAGTCTTCGTGGATGCTGAGATCAGGGGTTTGAATTCCAGTCGAGGACTGAACGCTCCGACCGAGTGTAAAGCTTCTGACTCTCGTTCGGCAGTTGCCCGCTTCAGTTTTTGGATTATCCTAACATGTTTACGTGGATTTACTCAACGCCTCCACGTAAATTCCAGGACAGTATCTCAAACTGGATCATGCCTACATTCGCCATATCCAAAAATTCGATGTTACATTGTCTGAGGTACTGAAAACGTGGATAAATAAACTACAAACAAACCTGGATATACAATGTTGTACTTAACAGGCAAAGGTTTCATGGAAGTGTGATCCTCTGCATGAGACGTCGCATGGTTGATGTCGGTAAGCCTTCGTGAACCTCTGTTACTAAAAACCATGGTGCAAAAATGCCCAACGCCAAAGAATATTCACTTGTTAAATCAGATGCGTCAGTTTTATTCAACCTAACTTTTGACGTTTTCGTGGTGGTGACGATTTTTTACTGGGGTATGGGGCAATCCGGGTTATTACGTAATGTGCTTGATATTACCAATATTTCACAGGAACACAGAATTACGTGTCTACAGAGCCAGCCCGGAAGAGTTGCCGTGATCAGGGTCTACGGTTTTAACTGACCACCGCTGTTCCAACTGAACACTGGGGTGTATTGGTCTCTTCCGTGAACAACTCCCCGCCTCCCGCCGCCCAAAATTTCAGTTTCTTTAACAAACGTAGCAAAATGCCACGGAACAATGGTTTCATCCTGCCAATCTGTTTAAGTGTCAAAATAATACGCAGACTAACCGCTCCGAACTGGGACAGAGAGAACGGTACAGTGTTAGCCTCGGAGACTGACAACCGAGGATTAAATCTCCGGCTAAGGCAAAAATTTCTCTTCTCTAAAGCTACCAGAACGTCTCTGGGGTTCACCGAGACCTCTGTTCACAGAGTACCGAAGGCTCTATACCCGGAGGTAAAGGGGTTGAGGCGTGAAGCTAAATACTCACCTCAACCTGGTGTCGAAGTTAATAACTCATGGTGCTATATCTCAACGCCTCCTCCTGTCTTCAAGAGGTGGTGCTTAATCAACCACACGGACTTCACTTTCCGCAAACTGCTCCTAACTGACAGTAGGGCAAAGTCGCCTAAATGGGGTATTGTTTATTTTCTGGTCATACCGATAATACAGTTTATTATTATTAATTATTATTATTATTCTTCTTCTTCTGACCCTGAGGGAACACCTAACTCGCTTGGTGGGGAAATTAGTGGTTTCACTTCACTTTTTCCTCTCCTCAACACGGGTTTCATAGGCATACGAGAACCACAGGAAACGGGCCATCTTTTGCTTTTTTCCCTTTGTTGCTTACTATGTGTCTTGCAAGCAAAGGGACTTACGACAGGTTAATTTCTTGCCTAAGTCGGAAGACTGGCCCATTTCTTCTCCAGTTTCTCCTCGTTTGGAAAGGCGGTTATGATCTTCGCTGAACCAGGTCTATATGATCCAACATCACTTGTGCCCTGTTTTTCAACTGAAGGCAGTGGACCAAGACTTGCAGCCTTCACTATTCTACCTGTTGAAGCTGTCTGTGTCGCTGAACCGTATGGTGTTGGTTCATGAGACAATACAGCGAGAAAATCAGAGTGGCCATTGTGGAGTGACTGGAAGAATTTGTTTCGCAATTTATTACGCAACTGCTATGAAGTCACATTCTCACCACTATATGGCGGAAGCATACAGGGAAGATACAGCGGCACTACCGTTACATTAGGTAAGTTTACCCTACAGAGTCATAAAACTGCGTGCCACTGGAATCTGTGTAACGATTATTACGAATTTAGCTTGTAGTCTGTAACAACATTCCAGCTGCTGACGCGACAGTCCTCCGGCACAGAAGCAACCGGAAAACAAGTTCCCGCACGATCAAGGCCTGTGTCTGGACCATGCCGTCAAGCGGGATGTCTGGCCGAAGACTAGTGACAAATACTCCCCAGTGTCTTTCTTTTAGCCATCAGTCCAACGGCCTAGTCGGTAGTGACTAGTCCACTGCTTAGGAGACGGATAAATCGTGGTTCGAATGCTGGTAACAGTGTGAAAATATTCCCTTCTCCAAATCGTCCAAACCGGCTCTTGTGTCTACCAATTATCCTGTTCATGAGCACCGGGAGCTCTTTTCCCGGAGGGTAATGTGGCCGCGACGTTAAGCTGACGATTTACCTCCATTTAGTACTGAGACCACGAACGAGTGGAACCACACAACACAGAGGCAATTTCACTTTTACGCTTGCAAACATGGGCTCCTGATTACAAAAGCTCTGTATTACCTCACTGCTACAGATGTTCATCAATTCCAGATACCAACTTATAATGTTTTATTAGTTCATCTAACTTACACTACACCGTGTGGTCCGGTGAATGGGTACAAATATCTCGGCAAATCACTGCATCTTCAGGCCCTCTTACACTGAAGACAAGTCGGTACGTTTCTCCTAAACACTGGTAGCCACCTACCACACTACGCGGTGTCGTAACCCAAAAGACAACACGGGCCTCTGCAGTTGATTGTCGTGGTTAAATAGACTAAACACCTTTTCGGAACTAAGCACGTGGCTGCTGCGCAACTTTCGACTGTCCCACAAGTTTCTCCATCCCATCAGCAAGCGGTTCGCTCCACTAGCCTCCTTAACATACCTCTCTGCAGCCAGCAACGTTGACTTCGCAAAAGATTCACTTTTCAACAGTTACTCTACACAGCGGTGACGAAACGAATAAGACTACACGTGCACGATCACTGCTTAACATTCTACAGCCCAAAATTCATCCAAATTACATTTAAAAATTCATTCCTGGGAACCTCAAAGAGTATAAGAAGCAAGCAAGCAGCAGCATGACATGAATATGTATGAGAGGAATGAAGTAAAGCGCCAAGCATCCTTAACGTCGGTTCTACATACAGATGGGTAGTAAACTATGGGTCCTGGTCGTGTTACCCCTCGAGAAGAACCCACCCACCTATTGCACATACGGCTCGTTGGGCTCCAGAGGCAAATCAGTAGTTTACTGTAAAGTACACAAAGAACTCCTGCCCGTGTCTGGAATCGAATTCCGATTCCTCGATCATATAGCACGCAGCCTATACGCACCATTATCTTACATTTTCAGGTTTTATTCGCTGTTTGGCTGTGCCACTTTAAGGAAAAATCACAGATTCACTGTCGTCGAGAATAAGACGATGAGGAGAACATCTGGACCAAAATTAAATGAAACTTGGTAGGGATGCACAATGAGGAATTTCATAACTCGTACTTCTCTCCAACTATAATCAGAATGATCAAATCATGTAGGATGACATGGACAGAACACGTGGTATGCAAGGCAGACAAAAGAAAGCAAATTTCATGTTACTAGAATATCCGTGAAAGAAGCACACCTCTTGGAAGAAAATTATTACATGGTGTACAAGAATGTGGACGGGATTCGTCTGCCTCAGGACAGACACCAATGGTGGGCTTCTAAAACATGGTACCGAATCCTTAGGTTCTTTCAAAGGCTTGGTGAATTTCGTGACCAGTTGAGTGACTATCAGCCCTCTCAACACACTGCATCCTAGAGACATCATCGTCATCACCGTCGTCGGCATCACTCTCTTTGTCGTCGCCTCGTTAATTTCTTCTCAAAGCAACAGTGACAAATTATGTGATAATCAAGACGTAAAACCCACAGAGAGTATCCAAGTCATTAGTGGTCACCGACAAACACGGTGGCAGTTTATTGTGACGTCACAGACCCGAAAAAAGTAACAAGATGCCGTCGTCTCGAATAAGTAGTTCGTAAATTTAAATTTCAGGACCTGACTGTTATATCCGACGACATAAATTTTCAAATGCCTTAGGTAGATTTTAAATTTTCTTGCAATCTGCCAATATAAGGCTATTAATGTGTGTGTGTGTGTGTGTGTGTGTGTGTGTGT
>Ga0123355_10012534_pt1 | contig 13138 bp, 11 predicted proteins | sample TergutEmb28metaG_3_FD_89872 | JGI IMG/M metagenome (GOLD analysis project Ga0123355, IMG submission 89872) | Embiratermes neotenicus P1 segment gut microbial communities from Petit-Saut dam, French Guiana - Emb289 P1 | ecosystem: Host-associated > Arthropoda: Insects > Digestive system > Gut ... | reverse complement strand
GTCTAAAAGCAAATGCTGAGATGGTTCCCAAGATTCCAAGTTGCCACTACATGCTTCTCATGTAGTCCTCCCGACTTAAATTTAGTAGTAACCAATTTCATGTTTTGTATATATGTAAAATAACCACTGCCACCGGGTAACAACCCAATTGCAGTAAATAATAATAATAATAATAATAATAATAATAATTATTATTATTATTATTATTATTACATACGAGGAGACCGGAATGCCAAGGGTTACAGATTTATATTATTGCCTTAATGTTAATACGAGAAGAATAAGGAAACTGCTACTTACATAAAAGTGCTGTTGCTAAATTTACAATAAATGTTCAAAATGGCCACACTTAGACTCGATGAATGACGTATGTGAATTGAGCTCGTAGCGTATGTCAGTTCATTCGAATTTTCCACTACAGTGGCTGCAGTGTCCAAAATACGACGCAAAAATGAAACTTGTGTCTCCAATTTTTGCCACTTCACTATAACTTTCATGTGCGCCACAGTTTAAAATCTAAATGACTGAGGTCTGGAGATATGGGAGCCGAATACTATGAACCACCACGACCAATCCACTGACCAGGGAATCAATGATCGAGATACACTTTCAGTTCGCGACCAAAACGGGGTGGCGCTCCGTCGTGTTGCAAGTACAGAAGCAACGAGATGCACTGGTCCATCGCATTATGCATAAACAATTCGTGTAAAAGACAATTCCAATGAACTGATACTAGCTATACGCTCGATTCACGGACGTGCCAAGATGTATACTGTGGCTAAGGGTGGTGATCTTGAACTTCTGCTGCAAATTTGGCAATAAAAGCTTTATGTAAGTAATGTATCTCCTTTTAGCATTCAGAAGCGGAGCTACGTGACATAGCTATATGATTGGAAATTACCTCAGGAGCAAGGGACTTAAGTACTCTACCGCAACGTTCAGTACAAATTACAATAGTAAATACACACAATGAACTGAGGAGCCCGTCGAAATTTGTCTATTTTGTCAGTACAAAACTTTAGCTTACACGTTGTATGATAAATTTAAAAAAGTAATAAACTCTTGTATTTTAACAACATCTAAATGTCAATGGAGGACAGACTGAACTTTTGACAGACTCTTAAGTTTGTCTAACTATGTACTCAAGGATACTAGTGCGTAGTGTAAACAATGTTAATAGATTAGTTCATTCTGGGGGGGCTTAACGTGAACGACCCGTACTGGAGGCTTCAGTAGCAAACTCAGCAAGCCGACCCACCAGAAGTTCCGTCCATTTGACGACATACTGTACACATGCACATGCAATCGACACTGTTCATCAAACAGCTCTTCTGCAGTTCGTACTAATTTTATCTTCTTTAGGTTCCAAGTTCCGACTCTGCCCTTTCATATGTGCACAAGCCTTCACTAACACGTAATCACTGGAGAGGAGAGATGGGGAAGTTTCTCTGATGAAATCAAACCTCCAAGGAAGCAGAAATTTTTTGAAAGTTACTTAAGATATTGTCGGGTTCAACAGGTCAGCAGGCAGCGCTTCGATAGGTCTCAGTCTTTCGTGAATTTCCGAGGCCATAAGACTAAATGCTGAGATACTAAATTAAAGAAGCCTACGACCTTAACTTTGCACATCCTTCCCAAATCATTCGAAATCGCCGCGTCATTCAGCGCCACAAGCAATATTCTGTTTGGTTACTCAAAGGACAAGTATTTTCTTATTATCATACGTACCATGAATCATGTTCCCATCACCATGTATTAACCAACACTAATGCACCACATTATATATTAAATTACATATTAGTTACTGCCCCACGTAGACACCATCTTCAGGGAGCGCCGTTAATTGTAACGACTTGGTGTTGTGAAAAAAATTTACTGTTAAACGGAGCTCCCTGAAGATGGTGTCAGTAGACATCGAAACGCGTTGGAGCAGTAACTAATATGTGGTTTAATGTATGTAGTGTGGTGCATAAGTGTTGGTAAATAAATGGTGACAGGACCAGTATTTGTTTCCAGGCTAGAGTAAAGAATTTGTCTTCGCTACCAAGCCCACGCTGGTTTCGGACGGGCCCACACAACTCACTTAATTGGCCCAGTGACTCTTGCTGTCAGTTGAAATAGGCCAGCGAGTGACGCTAACCTCACATCCATGCAACAGGAGATTAAGAACGCATGAACGTACGAGGACACTACTTTGACTCCCACGTACGCCCTTCTGGCTGTGCTTAATTAATACCAGCGACAACTTCGGTTCAAGAGCCAGCAGTCGACCTCCTGAAGTAGGGGTGTTATTTCTCTGGAGGTTAAGGGTGCTAAGCAGAACAGACAACGGAATATAGAGTCATTCTTTATTGGACAACTACGTATCGGTTGCCACTTCCTTTCGGCTCATTTGTCTTATTAACTTACCCCACTCGACTGATCGACCACAAGCGATGCGAAGTGACGGACTACAGCTGTCAGATAACACACAGACCCTACAGAATATATTCTCGAACATGATGATACATAACAAGACACAAAGATTAAACAGGAATAGCTGACTCCGCTCTACTCTTTATAGGCTTTACACCACAGTCACAGGTGTTGTTACTTTGAACCGTACTGTTGGACACGCTGTAGGACTGAAGAGTAAGCATGCAATTCGAGGGTTCCCTCGCCCAGACAATTTGCCGCTACAGCAAATCTCTTTGATACGTTTATGCGAGATGTCCCTGAATAAACAGATCTCATTTAATTAAGACATGGTTAAGCACCATGCAAGCTGCCGCTACTCCCAGTTCGTAATTCCTGTAAGGGGGGATCAGTGTTTTCACATCTAGACTTCAGGAATGTGAACATAAAATACTGGCCTAAATATGTACGCGAAAGAAGTATGAAATCGTGCAGATAAAGCTCACATATTCTCAGAGTACAACAGCGAGATGCGATTTTTTCTCAAATTTATTTATTTCTGTACGACGCTCTACATGTTTCAAACGGGTTTTCCGTCCACCATCAGGAGCTCAAAACTGCACATACAGCGTCTGGCAATAGTCAGATCATTACTGCTACCTGCTGCTAGCCGGACGCTGTATGTGCAGTTTTGAGATCCTAATGATGGACGGAAAAACCGTCTGAAATATGTAGAGCGTCGTACAGAAATAAATAAATCTGAAAAAAGTCGCATCTCGTTGGTTGTACTGTACTCTGCGAATATATTAGCGAATGTTAAACTCCACATATGCTTAATCTCAGCCGAAAACGGAAGTGGATGGTCGATTCACGCCCCGATCACTTTAGTTTCGAAATCCAGTAGGACCAAGAGAAAATTTGGACAACCTGTAGCGAAGAAACCAATTCATGCCCCTGCCAAGCATAAAATCCCGGTCGTCCCCAGTCACCCGGAGACACTTACGTAACTGAAATACGCCGACTCATAAATCCGTTAAAATCATTTACAGAATGACGCTATAAGAACTTAAGATGTACGTAACTGATTTCATTTATTTTAACGACGTGCAGCGCCGAAGGAACGAAAAGATTTCGTCATCCGTGAATGCATGTCAGTCAAGCAGCAACATGCAGGCTTCAAAACAGCGAGCGTCTCTTGATTACTCTGAATTAAAAAAAAAACTGCTTAACTCACATCACAAATGCGAAGAAATTCATCAGACACGTGTTTTTATGAATACTATCACTGTAAGTAAAACAAATGGCATTAATATTTCACCCATTTGTACATTGCGATAGAAAGGCAAAAACTGAAACATACCACTGTCTTCTAACTGGGCACAGCGAACTAACTATGCTCTAAACCCAAGCTTCTGAATCTATTTTAGCACAAGGAACCTTAAAATGGCTATTGAACTTACTCAGGAATCCTGACCTGTCCACAATAAACCGAATATAAAATTAAATACCAGCATCTCTTTATCTTTTATGTACGTTACGTGTAAAAAATCAACGGCTAAACTCAAACTGATCGAAAACCTGATCGTTTCGCCGGACACACCGACTCTATGGCGAGCTCTGCTGAATGACTTGACTAAAGAATCAAAAAACTTCTGGACCGAGGAAGCGACTGACTGACTGCGTGATATCAGTGAAGGAATGATTACAGTCGAATGTCGCCACATGAATTTTAACTCCCACATACAAATTTAGGACCGTCAATAAGACTCTTTCGCCATTACGCATTTCTGTTTCTCGGAATCCAGTTTCAGAAACGCTGCTTGAAAGAATGATTCGTGATGCGAATATGTGGGGTAACTGCCTGGGTATGAAGTTGATATTAATCACATCAAAAGTAATACTACCTAAATAATCCAAACTTTTAATGAATAAAATATTTATTCAATCAAGTCTTCTGGGATGTTTTGACGTGTTGACACGCCAAAACATCCCAAAATTTGAGACATTCAGTACCATCGCTGTGAGAACCTTGAATTTCGAATAAAATGGTGTCCTGCTAAGAAAATCATATATTCCACCGAAAGCACAGACCACCGTTTTCTGTGTACTAGCCAAAGTCACAGGCGGGACCCAAGAAAGCGAACAACAGGAAACCAAACCGTTTTTCAGGTAAAGGTAGTTCATTCGATTCTTGTAGGAAAGAATGCAGGCAGTTATACTGGCGCCAATGACCATTCACCGTAGCATATAAGCATAACCCCCCCCAAAAAAAAAACTTTCTAATCTAATTATGCATACAGTACGCGGAATTTTCTTCCTCTTGACACAAAAATTACTTCTGTTTAACATTTTTATAGATAACAGTACGGACTGCCATCATTTTCTGGCGCTGAAGTAACATTTTGGCGGCCTCATATTTAAAGATGATCGCAAGGTGAGTACAGATATGACACAGCGGCTGATAACACAGGCCATGATATTGTGTCTGAAAGGGAACAAAGAAGCTCTTCCCATTACAGAACAAATGTCTCACCTGTGGCGGGGATTGTGTGGAAATGCAGAGGAATGGCAGTACCACTAAAATGAACTGTTCTTATTAGACGTCAAGATAAATAACCCAAAATGTATGAATTATAAACCTATTTTCTGACCAACCCTGGCTTTAAGGCGATCATGTATAAGTTCTATTCGCTGTAATTAATTTTATGAGTCATTTTACTAAACGGTCCAAATTAACCTTGACGTTACTTAAGTTACGCCAGCATTAGCATGTGTATTATGAACTTTAATTCGTTTCAACTCGTTTCAAGGCCTCAAATAAGGTCTTAATATGTGCATGAACACACCTTAATCACCATTAACTTCATACGGGAGTGTAGGCTAATGAATAAACGTTACATAACATTCGTCTTATCCCCTACACGTTACGTATTACAGAATATCATACAATACTGTACAGTATAAATGGTGCAGTGTTTGAACGGAACTTATTTATTTGGAGAGAATAATTTACGTAACTTCGGCCTACTCTGACATTAAGTGTACGCCACCGAAAGCCCCGTGTAACTAGTTACAGTTACCGGCACCACTCTGTAATTTGGCTCTAAATCGCTCCACTTACAGTTAACTGCAAAACGTCAAGTGAAAATCAAACGTGGCTTTCAATCGTCACTACAAAGGTGCATTCCCTAGTTCACCTTGTTCATCGATATGTATGAAATGTTCTGGAAGCTTTTATTAAAAATCTAGCAACCCGAAATTAAAAATTCTGTCAAAGAAACTCTATCTGGTATCGAATGTGACCAAAATCAGTTTTCATGTGCTTTATAGGTGCCTGACTTTTGTATTACTTGGCCGAAATCGTGGTAAATTAAAGCACATTTATCACACTACACTCATTTGTCTGATTCCCCAGCAGGTGAAACCCCGGGTCACTTTACACTAGTGTTGATATGTCGCCTACCACTCTTGTATATCTGACGAAATTAAAGAAAGAAAGACAAATTTTAGAGTACAGTAGAGCAGACCAAGCGTATTACGAAACCTCTGTGGTAAGAGGCATATCTGATTCAACAGGATTTCTAAAACACTGAGCTGAGATATCCAAATTAGGTTCAGCCTAAAAGAGAGGGATACCTGAAGTCTGTTCGTAAGAAGATTTGTTCGTTAAGTCCAACTTACTCCCGCCGATACCAAACATGTTGTAAAAATAAAAAAAAGGATACTTAATACACATACAGTACAGAAGGCCTGTATCTTACAGTACAGTATGCTACGGCACAGAACAATACAATGCAGCAGGGGTGCACACAGCCTGGGTGCCAGGTCGTCCAGGCGGTTCAAATTTGTACGGTGACACACACTATTTCTGGGTCCTCAGTATGGAATTTGTTTCATGTCACCCTCCTGACACCTAGAATTTTGAGATTTCTCCTAGAATTTTGGAAAATTTGTGCACCCCTGCAATGTACTGTAGTGTATCTTACCGCATTCTATTAGGTTATGGCTTTAGGGCACGGGCAATGCCATTGGAAATTGCATAACCTCCTGTAGAATAGGCAAGTGGACATGCAGACAGGTTTGATTGTATCTCTCAAGAGTTCGTTAAGTCGAATGCCCGTAAACAGACAGTCGCCTTTTTTTATGTACTACGGCCAGTGTCCTCCCTTTAAACTGTGTGTGAGACTGAACTTGTGTAACCTTAGCTACGTGTGGGAATTCAGTATTTTCGAGGTGCAAAACACACACTGCCGACATCACATCTTAGTTCATTTTAGCGGCGCTCCCTAAAAATTCATAACTCTTAAGTGCGTTTCTCCCTGCGTCGATTAAATAAGTTTCGCACTGTTTACACAACACCGCTGGCACACGGAGCCCTGTCCTAACACGATACCTGACTGCATGTCTTGAGTCGAGCATCCTCAAATATTTTCTTTACTCCAGGCAAATTTCGGGTTTATGCAACTTTGAACCTTCGCTGCTCTGTCCACGTCTTTGACGCAGGTCCACCTGAATCAGACTTTTACAATAACACGTGCTAGCCGCAAGACCAACTGTGGGGTCAAAATGGGGGGTGTGTGTAACACGCGTCGCGACTGGATGTCCTGAACTGTCTAGATTGGTTTGGGAATCTCACACCAATGTCAGATACCCAAGATACTGACTCCAAACATTAGTTCCCCCATCAAACTACCTCAAAGAGTTTCAATAAAACGCAGAATAAACACATTACAGACTGCCTCGAAACAACAGATTTTCGAAACTAATTAGTGCAATTTGAGAGATATGCCCAAGAACGGTGTATCGTGGTACATGGAAATGTGCCCAATCGGACATAACGGAAACCGCAGTACTGCTGTCCTAATAGGCATAAAAACACGGATGATAATACACTTGTAGATTGTCATTTGTTTACAGACCACCGCAAATGAACATTATTTCTGTATATTGCACAACTTTAATTATACCATTTACCATCCCGTAAAGTAGAGCGTCAAAATCTCTCCCATCCTTCGTGTAACAGACTCAAATTGGAATTGCCCTCCAACTTCATTCGTAATACACTCTGTTACAAAAACATTTTTAAAATATAAATATACAAGCCAATTCTTGGCACTCACCTCGCCAAAATGTGTATTAAAAGTAAGCAAACCTTGTTCTCACTTTTGCTGTTTCTATTCCACGAAAATGCACAACTTTCAGTACTATTATCAGCAGAACGATGGCAAAGGCACAACACATTCACACACACGCTCGGGGTAGTATGTTCGCAACATAAAGGCGTACGATTATGGCTGCCGAAACCGATGAATGAATGAATAAAAACATGTCACACGATTGGTCAGACGTCCCATGCTGTGTGTGACGTATGAATGGAGTTCGTTAAGTGATATGGATCAAATTAAAATAAGTTGTTATTCATATTACACCTTTGTATAACACATTTAAAACTTTGTTTAAATGTCATAATTACTGCTTTTTAGTTACACTTAATTTATACCTTAAGAGTGAGCTATATACGTAAATAGAGATCGTTTGTACAACATATTCTCGACATCCGGATACTGAGCCGCCATATTGGATCCAGCAGCTGATTGTAAGGGAGCAGGGAAAGGTGAAATATTTCAGCAAAATAATAATTATGTATAATCTTTCTCCGTTGCTTGCATGTCTGTAGTAAAATACATTTTAGAACATAGTGGCTTTGTCATATGAGCCACGGCGTGATCTGATTAGATACGTATTCACAAAATTTCAACATTTTAAAAGCTTGGTTAATATTTTGAACACATTCATGCAAATGTATGAAATATGGTTTTACAGGAATAAAGAGATGCACCTAGTTATAAACCAGTACAGAGTGTTCAAATATGGGAACATATTACGCATTTTAGTGTTTCCTGAAATAACCCTTGTTGGAAGTTTTCGTCTTTCAACCGAGGTGCAAACTATTGAAGATCCGAATATTTTCTTGCTATCACTGTAACCTCGGTGCATATGCAGTGCTTTATGAACTTCAGAAGCCTATTCCCAAAGGCATTTCCAGTTACAGATGTGTAAACATTCGTGCAATTCTGAAGCTGTTATTAGTTTACAATAACTGTTCTAAATCACACTAGCACTTTTGTGAAGTGAGCATGGAGCTCACATTACATTAGGACTGTCCTGCACACAGTTTACAAAATCCAAACTTTGACAATGTGTTGACTCCTTGCTGGTACACCTGGTATGTTATGTGCCACAGGTACAAGTAAGTGCAGGCAGACAGTGTGAGTGACCAGTGTTCTTATCAACCACAAATGACTCATTGACCAAAGAAGTTGCAATAAATATGTATTTTCACTGCACGGTTAATGTGTGGACGTGTGCGTGATGAGGGTGGTCATTTTGAACAGTTATTATAAATTTTGCATTAAAAAAGTGTTGTTTCTCAACATTTTTAATACACAGATGATAAATTTGTAATAATTCTGAATTGGACCTATGTTTATGATATTTCGGATGTGGGATGACCCCAGGATTAAGATCTTGAAGTTGAGATGATAAGTTATTTAGCACCCTGCGTAACTGAATTACAGGTTGATAGACACCTCCACAAGAACCTCAAATATCACATGAAGATTTTCATTACAGGTGTTATTTAATATACTGTAAGATGCTGGTTTCTCACCTTCTAAAGAATGGGAAGCAGGTTCATGTGATCCTGAGGCGCAACATTGGAATATGTGCTCCAGTCTTACAAAAAGCAACAGATCCAATTCAGCAACTGTTTGTTGACAAGATCCGTGAATATGCCAAGAAAAGCAGGTAATGGAGCTACACACATGTTAAAGAAGTAAGGCCATGTTAGTGTCACAAAATAGGCATTCATTCATATTAGTATCTACCAAGATGTAATACCAAGGGCAACTTCTGGATTTCAACCTATATGATTGTTCTAGTATAGCATAGTCAGTAAAGGGAATGTAAGCTGGATGACTAGTGTTCACTTCCTAGTAGGGACAAAGATTCTTGCCACCACATCCACACCAGCGCTGTCTTACCACAAAAATCCTATCCAGTGGCAAACTGCTGCCCTGCCACTTAGGGTAAAGCTGCTGAAGTGTGAAACTAACCATGTGCTGGTATGTGCTGAAGTTGAAAATGTGTGGAATACTACCTCCACTCCCTTCCATCATATAGTACTTAGTAACAGAGACAACTTAAAGATCAGAAAGATGTTTGTGATTTTTGCAGGGTATGAATTTTCTTTTGCAGTGTCTTATTTATTACCATGTTCATCTGTTGCATTGTTTGCATGAAGTATGAAGTTTCATGTGATCCCCTCTCCTCCTCCATCTCAACATGTGGGGGAAGAAAGGCTGGAATAAATAAAAAGAAATGATATGTAGTTTTCCATTAGTGGTATTTGCTGATATGGCTGCCATTTTGTTTTCATGAGTTGGACACTGAATTTATATGTTTCTTCAAATGTTGACTTTAGTGCCGCAGGAGGGAAGCTTGTTGAGCCAACAGCTGATATTGAAAGAGAGTTGGCTGCAGAGTTAGAAAAGGTAGCAAAACAATATGGTGGAGGCGAAGGTGTTGACATGACGCAGTTCCCCACATTTAAGTTTAAAGGTAAATAAATGGGATTTGTTTTTTAGCCTGTAATACACACTATAAAACTCCCTTCACTATAAAATTTGCTTATAACAACTGATTCCTCCTTCATCAGTTCCTATTACCCAAAATGCAAGTTACCAGAAACCTATCATTTGTGATCACTGTATTGAGATACAGAAAACAGTTATTTCAGCCATTACAGAAGTTGGATGTGATTGCTTATTCAAAGAGTGTAGCATAAATTGCAGTTAGATGTAGCAAAATGCTAGATAAAATATTCAGAAAAATTTGTGATGTTAACTTGTATGTTGCCTTTAAATTGTCAGAGAGGAAGTGGCAGAGTCAGTATGCATAAAATGTTCATTTCAAAGTATAATACTTGTATGTGTTATTTGTTGTTTTTGTGGTGTGAAATGTTTTTCTTATGGACATACCCATGGAACTAACCAGGCTAATTAACCTTTGCATGACCAATGTTCGCTTATGCAGATGCACTTAAAGTACTAACCCTAGAAATTGGTTTTATATGTTTAGGCAACAAGGAAATTTACTGTATTCTTAAGACATGTTGCATAATCTCTGTTTTATTTTCCACAAACCATGTGCTAAATTTTAAGTAGCAAACTGGTCATTTAAAGGATAAAATGGCCTTAATAAGAAGTCTCTTACATGTAAATAACATATGTTAGGTTAATTTTCTGTGCAGAATAGTCTGAAACAAGGTTGCTTATTGCCACTTTTCAAATTTTCTTGAAAGTGTGCCATTAGTAAGGCACAAGAAAAGAGAAAACCAAGTAGAACATGTTAATGTCTCACTGTTATAGAGTGCAGGCCATTACCATGAATATTTGGGGATCACAGTAATAAATAACACCACAGTCACAACTCATACTTTTTTTTTCATTAATTAATTTAGTTGATTAGTTATCACTTATGGTATGCTGTTTAATATATAATGCCTTTGAAGGAACAAAATAACTGATGTAGTAGCGGTATATGATGGTACATACTCTGTAGTGAAACTTAACAATCTTCTCTGTATCTGTTTCAGAACCAGAGGTTGATCCAATTAACCTGGAAAAGTAATTAGACCTGGCTGTGTATGTTATTTCATAAAGTAGTTGTCACTTTGCTTTACTGTATATAAAAAGTTCATTTTTAATAAAATGTAATATCTGCAGCAGGAGTGTACATTTGTGTATATATGTATATATGGACCTAGCCACAAAGCCACTGAGATAAAGTTCCACATAACATATTGCCATCTAAAGAAACTAATTTATTACACAAACATCCAATGGATGGATAGAAATTTACATGCTTTTATTGTGTCAGAATTAAATGCCTATAGGGATCTGCAAAAGAATGAAATTCAAATGGGGACTGCATAACAGCAGCCATAAATACAAAACATTCAGCATTTTGGGTGCATATATGTAATCAATGCCAAAGGGTTAACCTAGGGTTTGAAGCCATAAGGCCACATGCAAGTTCTAGGTCAGCTTCAATATTTACTGCTCTTTTCTAACAGGACTGATCACAAATCATTTTATTTAAAGTCTAAAATCTGTAGGAAGAACTTTACCACAAAAGTAACCCTTGTGCAAGCACACATCTTAGTAGGTCTGCTGACAAGAAGAGTGCTTTCAAAGTTTCCTCATCCAAAACACTTCCTGTTGAATGATACAGGTCCTCAGAAATATCACTATATGAGTAGGCCATTTTTTTCAGCACATATAAACATGTAGTATGGTATGTTCTGTATCACGTAATTAAACTTGGATTCATCTGTATGTTGAATTCAACAGTCTCCAGAAGTAGTGGCATTTTGAAATGTTGTGCAATGCCACGGAATGTCTTCAGATAAACTGCCAAGTCCCTTCGTGATATAAGTGTCTGGAAGTTTCCTGCACAGCTGCAGAATTCTGTCATGTTCTCCAGTTTAATCTGAGAATAATACATAAAATATTTATAAATACTTTATGCATGATGTATGTACACATCGTAATCCATTTAACCTTACAACACACGCACACATGCACGCGTGCGCAAGGATTTTTTTCTAGCAATACATGGTAGCACACAGGATGGATACCTTTTTTCTCTAGGGAAGTAAACTATGTTACAAGATGTCCATTTTATGTTGTAAGTAATGCCACTCTTTTTGCTAATTAAAGAGCACTTTGGGTACACATACATAAAAACACCACTTCCTCTACTTAAAAATGACATTGTATTCCAAAAATGTTTTAATTCATTTTGAAAATGTAAGAAACTGAAGAGTATAAAATAATAAAAGAGTAACACACTGTTATTAACTGTTGTGGAAAACAAAATGATATGCCATCAGTTGACTGCAACTTGGGCACACATAAAAAGAGGAACTAATGTCTGTAATCCGAGGAAGGTATTATATATAAAAAAATCACAGCACACTTGTTTAGCTCTACATATATATATATGATGTTTCGACCACAAGGGCCATCATCAGGTAGCTGAAATGTGCTGTATATATAAATAATATAGAACTAAATAAGTATGTTCTGATTGTTGGATATATATAACACTTTTTCTTGGTAATATCACAACAGGATGTCTAAATTAAAATTTCCTTCTGTGTATCTCTTAAAGTTTTCCCACACCAGATTATATTGCGATATGTAATCAGGTATCTGTGTAACCTACACATTGAAAAATTTTAACAATTTTTGTGCATAACACATTTAAATCTTAGAAAATCATACAACTTAATGATATCTTGAATGAATGTACTTGTATGCCAGTATACTGAGTAATACTACAAGAGACACTACCATACTACAAAACTGTTTATACTTACAAGTCAAATGTTAGTTGTAAAATAAAAACTGTTCTACATGTGTATTTTTGGACTCTTTATAGGTACCACCAAAATGCTACATCTTTTGTTCTTAAACTGGTCACCATATAATTACTCATACTGTTCCCCTGTGTTGGAGATTGCATAATGAAAAGCTAAGTGATTTGTACTCCTCATCCAATATTGTGCGGGTGATAAAATCGAGAAGAATGAGATGGGCTGGGCATGTGGCGCGTATGGGTGAGGAGAGGGGGGTGTATAGGGTCTTGGTGAGGAAACCGGAGGGAAGGAGACCACTGG
>Ga0123355_10012533_pt1 | contig 13138 bp, 13 predicted proteins | sample TergutEmb28metaG_3_FD_89872 | JGI IMG/M metagenome (GOLD analysis project Ga0123355, IMG submission 89872) | Embiratermes neotenicus P1 segment gut microbial communities from Petit-Saut dam, French Guiana - Emb289 P1 | ecosystem: Host-associated > Arthropoda: Insects > Digestive system > Gut ... | reverse complement strand
TTAACAAAGGAGCGTAGGCATATTAATGTATCAGAAATAAAACGACTAATGGGGTTTCCTGATTCGTTTAAGTTTTCAGTGTCAAGGACAGATAGCATAAAACAACTTGCGAATGCGGTCTGCCCTCCTGTAATAAGTGCAATAACAAAAGAAATATTAGCCATTGCATAATTCATAACAAACATCGGTTTGTTATCCTGTCAATCACGTTTTCCATTGTAGCTTGAACAATATCTTGTGTTTCGGGGTAGACCAATGCACATTTGTGAGAACAGGCATCTAAATTGCAAATAAAACACATTTGCCGCTTACATTTATTACAATAATGACATAGTGCTTGATAGTTTTCAAAATTATTGTCACCGCCACGGTCTATTGGCTTACGATGGTCAAATTCCAATCTTACTCTATCCTTAGCAAAAGTTTTCGGTAATATTTTTTCTTCTAACTTCGCCCCACAGATATTGCATTTTCCATCTTGTTGTAAAAGAACCCTCTCTTTATCTTGTTGGGATAATTGTTTTCTTGAAGGTTTGGCATTTATATTAAATAATTGATGGTGGTTGTCTTTTTTAAGCACATATTGGCGATTCCCTTGTATGCCTTCCGCATAGATACAGGAAAACCCTTCTTCTGTCCATAGTTCGCTAAACGGCTTGTTTGCATCACCGTACCTTTTCTGAATCCATGAAGGGTTTATTTTGTCTATTAGTATTTCTTTTATGATTTGCAGTCGATTATTCGCCCCGACCAAATCAGCTTCAGAACAATATTCATACTTTATCAGCAACAAAAGACCAATTATTGTTCTTCTCTTGATTAACCATATAACTTTATTGTTTGGAAAAACGATTTCGTAACCTGTGCGTCCTATGGCTTTGCGAATTTCTATAATATCCTCAACGTCAAGCATTATTTCCTCCCCTTACTTTATTATACGCCAAACAACCCCGCGTTTATGGTCGGTTATCAAAATCCCATCATCCATAACAACGAAATCCATCATCCGCCCATGCGGCAAAATTATATCCTCGGCGTTGTAGGTCGTGTGGCTTAGCTCTCGGTCATAAACAGGGCTTGCAATACCCGCTATCGTTATCGCTTCCCCGGCAACGTCCCCTTGGGCCTGTATGCGCCGCAGGGTATTAAAATCCCATACATATAAATATCCGCCCCGGTGCTCCAACTGCTGGGGCGAGAAAAATCTTGGAGATGTGCCGTCTATAAAAGCCCTATCGCCCATTATTCCGGCGAAATTGCGCAACTCGTCATTTATGAATACCTGTATTGCGCCGCCGGTTGTATTGCCGATGTAAATTGTTCCATCGGTAGCTATGGCTAGGGAGGTTGAGCCTGGGGGCAGTTCGGTTATTATGCTAAAATCAATGTTGGTGTGGCTCGGGCTATGGCTTAAATCCAGGCTTTTGAGGAAAATCCCAAGCCTTTCGTTACGCAAAATAAAATAAAGCATCCCATCCGGGCAGAAGGCAAAATCCTCTATTGCCGTATGCACCGCGTCCGCAACATATATGAGGCCCACTACGCCATCCGTAAGCTGTGCAAGGGCATGTACATAACTACCGTCTGTCAGTTGCCAGGGGGCAGTTAGGATAAAAAGTTCGTTATCGCGGGCGCGTACCATATTTGCCGTTATAAAGCCCAAGTCTTTGGGTATGGTTTCGGCTATGCCGTCCCGGATTTGGCGCACTACCCCGGCATCGGATAAATAAATCGTACCATCCGCTGCTATGGCAATGCTCTCTGGGGAGAAGAAATCCATCAAGCTTCCGTCTACACGCTGCCGGGCTGATGTTCCGGCAAAAATATCAACAGTGCGCCCGGTGCGGTACTGCTGGGATATTTCGATTAAATCCTCCATTGGCTCCACAACCCGCACGTTTAGTATTATATCGTTGTTGCGGTGACGGCCTATTATTTGGGTTTCGCCTATGTTTATACCGGTGACGCGCCCGCCGTCTATATGTGCTATGTTGTCTCGGGAGGTTTCCCATATGATTTGCGATGTGTCCATAGGCGTGACTCTGCCGTCGGGGAGGTGCCGGTCTATAGCAACCGCTGTGGATTGCTGCAAGCTTATTGTGACCACTTCCGGCTGCATGGCTAGGGTAGCACCGTTTTCAAATGCAAAAACCCGATACCCGCCAAAAAATAACCCCCCAGATATCATAAGAGCCAGCACCGCCGCAATGCCCGCAATCCGGCGTAAAAGCAAAGTACGGGCCATTTTTATTTTAGAGCTTTTTATCTTGCGCAGGTCTTCCAATAGCTCTGTAGCAGAACCGTATCTTCCCGCCGGGTGAGTGGTTATACATTTTAGGATAATAGCGGCAATTTCCTTGGACACATAGTCTTTTAATATTCGCAAATTGCTTTGAGTCGGGGCCTGACCCGTAGCAAGTTCAAACATGACCACTCCCAAGCTGTAGATATCCGTGCGGGCACTTATGGGCCACATATACGAATCATGGGGCAGCTGCCCAAACCGCTCATACACAAGGCTTGCAAATCTTGGGGGAACCTGACCAAACTGTTCTGGCGCGGCGTAATTGGCGGTTACGGCATTGGCGGTGCCTTCGCCAAAGCGGCGGGATATACCAAAGTCTACCAGTACTAACCGGTTGTCGTGAGTCACCATAATATTCCCCGGCTTCAAGTCCAGGTGAAAAACCGGCATCGGCCTCATCCCATGCAGGTAATTTAAGGTTTGGGCAATCTGCTCGAACCAATCCACCAGCACATATTGGCTGAGTTTAATCTCGGTTTCCTTAACTGTGTTTAAGGGAATGCCCTCGACCAGCGTTACAATAAGGTACACGCCCTCTGGTTGATGGAATATGTCAACTATTCTGGGGAGGCTTGAGTGATTTAAGAGCTTTAATATGTTGGCCTCGTTTGCAAGGTTGCCGTGGCGGCTGGAAATAAACTTTAAGAACCACTGGTTCCCCAGCTTCTTGTTGCGCACAACAAAAGTGCGGCTCATTGCGCCGCCGCCTATTTCTTGCTCTATGGTGTAAGCGTGTGCGATTACTGCGGGGTTAAAACCCCCTGTATTTGAAAGATGTGGCTTTTTATAAGGGCTTGCCCCGTGGGTCTGGAAGGGGAGGGTTTCGCTATGGTGAGGATGAAACACAGCCGGTGCGGCTATATCCCCGTTTCCGTGTAGGAATGGTTTGTGCCCGGGGGTAGGTTTGATTAACTTATTGGAAAGGGTGGCGGTCGCCGTAAGGGCATCAAAAAGCTCTGTCTCCTGCCGCAGAACTTGGGCATATACCCGGCTGCGTTTGCGAAAGGCCAGGAGATAGACGAAAAAAATCAGTGCCAGCCCCGCAAAAAAACCACCTGCCACAAATAAAACGGTATCTGGATATATGCCGAAAAACATAAAAGGCCTCCCCGGTTAAACTTTTACAAACCCGCCTTGCCGATGGGCTTTATACGCGCCTTCCATTATCTCTGTCAGGCGGATAGCGTCATCTATGCCGAAAATAATTTCCTTGCCATACAGTACCCCATCTACAAATTGGTTGATTGCACCGGGCAAAGCTTCAGGTAGCTCTGGGGTTCCCCCCTTGTCTTTGGCTAAAGCCAGCCGTAGTTCGTTCCCGGTAAGCACTAAAGAGCCATCGGTGCCGTGAATTTCTAACACGGTTGGGCTGTTACCGGTTACAAAGCCTGTTTCGGATACGGCAATCGCCCCGCTGGGGTACTTCATAATGCAAACGGCGTTATCCTCTACTTCATGGCCTGTGACGTAGGTAAACGCTGAAGAAATTTCCGACGGTTTGCCCAACAACCAGGAAATTAAATACATAGGATGCGCGCCAAGGTCTATCATGGCCCCGCCGCCGCATTGGGCTTCGTTATAAAAATGAGGTGGCAGCCACCCGGCGGATGCGCCATTATGGGCATTGCGAACGCGCAGATATGAAACGGTACCCAAGAGCCCTTCATCCAGGATTTTTTTCACATATAAATTTTGAGGGAACGTGCGATGAGGGAAGGAAATGCAAAACTTTACACCATTTTTTTCGATTGCGTCGCGGATATCGGCGCATTCTTTGGCTGTGGGTGCCAGGACTTTTTCGGTGAAGATATGTTTTCCGGCGTTTGCTGCCGCTACTATTATATCCCGGTGCATGGAGGTTGGGGCGTTGATGCATACTGCGTCTACATCTTTGCGGGCAAGAAGCTTGTCTAAGTCGGGTTCAAATTCTACGCCCAGGCTTTTGGCAAAGGCCGTTCCCTTGTTCGGTTCTTCGTCCCAAACAACCGTGATTTTTGCATCAGCCCGGGCCTGAAATTCCTCGGCATATCCCTTTGCGTGGACATGCCAACAGCTTAACATTGCTACATTTAAATTTGGCATAGTTTAGCTCCTATCTTAAAGTCGTCACAATTGCGTATTAATCCATCGCCCCCGTGTAAACCGGGTTAAAAGTAAAGTAAGCCGTACCCCCTGATCAATAATTATCGCAATCCAAGCCCCGGCAAGCCCCCAGCCTAGCGGATAAGTAAGGGCAAACCCCGTAATCGGCCTTATTAGCGCTACGGTTATAAGCATAGTAAACGCTACATATTTAGTATCTCCCGCCCCTCGCAGGCTGCCTGCCATTACAATTTGCGCGGTTTGGAAGGGCAGAATAAACACGATTATCAGCATTATTCCGGCGGTAATTTGCACGACCTCCGGGTTGCCGCCGATTGCAAACATCGCCGGGAAGTGGAACCGGGTAAAAAAAGCAATAGCGCTTAACACCACCGCCACCATCCAGGCCAGCCGCGTCCCGATTTTGCCATACATAATCGAAAGGTCGGGCCGCTTTTTCCCAAGATTTTGCCCCACTAGGGCCGTAGTTGCCACCCCAATCCCATCGGCAAAGGTGAAGCTTAGGTTCATAAATTGCATTGCGATAAAATGCGCGGCGGTTTCTAATGTACCCAGCCCCGCAACTACTCGTGCGTATGCAAAAAAGCCCACCCTAAGGAAAAGCTGCTCCAGCATTCCCCCGGCGGTTACGCGGCCTATGGTTTTCATCATAGGGATATCGGGCCGCCAACTGTCTTTGCGGCTGATACGCAGGTATGCGCCTTTTCTAAACAGGGACTGGAGCGCCAGCCCACAGCTTATCACATGGGCGATAACCAAAGATATTGCGGCGCCGTTTACCCCAAGCTCAGGGAAACCAAAGCGGCCCGCAATAAGCAAAAAGTTGAAAATTACCTTGACCACATTGGCAACGACATTGACTTGCATGGTAATTTTGGTGTTGCCCGAGGCCCGCTGTGCGGCGCAGATTACATTAGACATGATGGCAAAGACCAGGCCGTACCCCGTAATACGGAAATACGACGTTGCAAGGCCGATAGTGTCTGACTGTGCCCCGGCAAGTAGCATCATGGGCCTGGCCAACACCACCGCCAGCATAGAAAGGAACGACCCGCTCACCACAACCAGCATCATGGCCTGGCGCAAGCATGACCGGGCTGCCGCGTCGTCCCCGGCCCCTTTATTGCGGGCTACAATGGCTGTTACGGCGATATTGAGGGCAAAGAAAACCGAGAAGAATATCATCCTCGGCTGGCCTGTAAGGCCCACCGCTGCAACGGCTTCCTCCCCAATCTGGCTCACCATTATCATATCCAACATACTCATAAGAGCGATGCTGACCATTTCTGCAACGGCGGGGGAGGCTATACGCAGGGATTGCTTGTAGGCTTCCTTGGTGGATGGGATATCGCCACGGCGCATACTTTCTTTTACCATGTTCTGGGTAGATACTAAACGCCGTGCGAAACTGGGAAGCCGTATCATATTTCTCTTCGCCCTTCCAGTGCGCGAAAAAGCGTCACTTCGTCCACATGCTCCAAATCCCCGCCAACTGGTACGCCGTGGGCAATTCTTGTCACCTTTACCCCGGTTGGTTTTAGCAATTTGCTGATATATAGGGCTGTGGCTTCCCCTTCCACATTGGGGTTGGTGGCTACTATTACTTCCTCGGCGGGCTGGGTTTGCAAGCGCTTTAACAAATCCGCAATGGTTAAATCATTGGGGCCAACCCCATGCATGGGCGAAATCGCGCCGTGTAACACATGATACAGCCCATGATATTCCCCGGTGCGCTCGTAAGCCGCCATATCTCGCGGGTCTTCCACTACCATAATCAGCTTGGGGTTGCGCTTTGTGTTGGCGCAAATCCTGCAAGGGTTTTGGTCGGTGAGATTGCAGCAGGTATCGCAGTAGCGGACATTGGTGCGGGCGTCAACAATAGATGCCGCCAGGGCTTCCGCCTTCTCCTGGGGCAAATGGATAATATAAAAGGCCAGCCGCTGTGCAGACTTGCCTCCTATACCCGGTAGCCGGGACAGCTCTTCGATTAGCTTGGTTATGGGGCCGCCGTAAAAATGCATTAGAACAACCCCGGCATATTAAGGCCGCCGGTGAGCTTTGACATTTCGGAGGAAACGGATTCCTCCATTTGGCGCAGGGCCTCGTTGACGGCGCTAAGCACCAAATCTTGCAGCATCTCCACGTCCTCTGGATCCACGACATCTGGGGAGATTTGCAGGTCGAGGAGCTTTTTCTCGCCGCTTATGGTTACTTTTACCGCACCCCCGCCGGATGATACTTCTAGGGTTTTGTTGCCCAGGTCTTCTTGCATTTCCGCCATTTGTTTTTGCATTTTTTGGGCTTGCTTCATAAGTTGGTTCATGTTCATTCCGCCGCCCATTGGGTTGAATCCTTTTGGCATGTTGGCCTCCTTGTTGTTTAGGTGAATGGTATAAAATAACTATTTGACTATGCAATTTGCTCATATGGTAACGAAAACGAAAGGCTTGCCTCCCCCCTGTCGGCTACGCCGACATCCCCCCTCCGGGAGGGGGGCAAGCAGAGCCTCCCTCTTGGAGGGAGGTGGCGCGTAGCGCCGGAGGGAGGTTATACATCTCACATGGGCTAACTATATAGCCATGAATAAATAACAGGGTAATTCTCAAAGTCGATGTTGGTTGTTACTCTCTGCTTCCAAAAGAGATAAAACTTACAATATTATTATCTGGATTTATACGAAAAGCAATGATGTATTCATATCCACCATTGCCATGATGCAAAAGCCTTCTATTGTTATCCAGGAATAGCTCAAAAACACTATCACTATCACGATGATTACGAAGATAGGGTGCGTACTGTGTGCGTAGTTCACATAATGTTGTTACACCTACTTCCACATTATCAGTGGTTCTCCATCCTCCATCTCTAATCGAAACATGAAAAATATGACCATCAGCGTTTAGCATAATAGTAACCCCACCACGATAAACACGAAAACCTCCAAAGTCATATTTGTTCGTTAAAATCCTAATCGGACGCCCAAGTATACGTTCTGCCACATTTAGAGGCATACCATAATATATCATGTCGCCGTTACTATTTTGAACGGATAAAAAACGATAACTGCGTCTCCCTGCCCGGCAAGCAGTTACGGTAAATGGGAGCGATAATACAAAAATGAATACAGTTACCAATACAAATGTAAATACAAATAAACGCTTCATCTTTTACCCGCCCCCTCCAACACAAAACAAACAAAATGCAGGGTTCAAGCATCCACTATTTGCTAAAACGGACTCTCAGTATCTTCACTAACCCCCTGCCCATAATCATCCCAGCCAAGCTGAGCAATTTCATCCGAGGTTGGGATATCGTATGCCGGGGGCGGTTCGGGCGGTTCCGCTCTTTGGATTGGCGCTTTTGGCGCGGGTGCATTGTTATTTTCCCTTACAACGAAGGCAAGATTTGGCGGGGTGGAAAGGTTAAACCGCTCTGCCAAAACTTCCCTAATTGTTATAGGGCGATTTTTATCTTTGAGAAGTTTAGCTTCGGATTCGTTATCGCAGATAATTTCCAAAGTGCCGCCATTAGCCTCCAGATTGCAGCGAGTTAGCATGGAGCGAAGCATGGGGGGTAGATTGTTGCATAGGGATTTCCAATTGGATTGGATTTGGGATAGAAGCTGTGGGGTTAGTGCGCCAGAGTTCCCTTTCCCACTATCTCGATGACCTTCTTCATCCTGGCGAACCACATCATTCTGGTTCCCCTCGTCATCCTGGCGAGCCATGTCATCCTGGGTTCCTTTGTCATCCCGGGCTTGACCCGGGATCCCCCCATCTTTGTCAAGGGGAAGGGGATTCCGGGTCAAGCCCGGAATGACGGTTGGGGTTGGGGGAGGGGAATGAGAAGGAGAGGTCGCTTGTGGTGCTGGGCTTATCTGCTTTGCCAATACAACCCCCGCCGCAATATCAGCTAATTGCCTCTCCATTTTACCAATCCGCGCAATCAGCCCCTCCAATTCCAACATGTCGCCTCTAGCGCCGCCACCTACCCCCATCACTCCAGGCGAACAAAGCCTTAGCGCACAAACCTCCAACGCCGTCCGCATATGGGGCGCAAACCGCAATTCTCTAAGGGTCTCAGAAAACGCACGAATATATTCTATTAGCTTATCGGCAGGCATCCGCAAGCCCTGCTCCTTCAATTTATCCTTTATCTGGGCAGAATAATCCAAGTCTGCCCCTTGCCCCGCCACCAGCACATCCCTAAAATGCCGCACCAGGTCGTTGGTAAGCTGGCTTACATCCCGGCCTTCAACCATTGCGCCATCGATAATTTCCAATATTGTGGCGCTGTCATAAGCCGCTAAAGCATCGGTAAAGCCAAAAAGCACTTGCCGATCCACAGCACCCAGCAATTTTAGCACATTAGCCAGGGTCACGCCGCCGTCATCCCCCATAGCTAAGCATTGATCCAAAAGGCTTAACGCATCCCGCATAGCCCCATCAGAATGATATGCAATTTGCCCAAGGGCTTCCGTCTCAAAGGGTGTGCTTTCCGCCTGCAAAAATCTCCCCATTGTCTCAATCATATCCGCCGCCGTTATCCGCTTAAAATCGTAACGCTGGCAGCGCGACAATATCGTAGCTGGGAGTTTTTGCGGGTCAGTTGTGGCAAGAATAAAAATTACATGGGGCGGTGGCTCTTCCAATGTCTTTAACAGGGCATTAAAAGCGCCGGTAGAAAGCATATGCACTTCATCGATAATATACACCTTGTGGGTGCCTTGGGTAGGCGTATAGCGCACTTCCTCCCGCAGCTCCCGGATATTATCCACGCCGTTATTGGACGCGGCATCAATTTCGATAACATCCATGTTGCGGTCGGACAAAATGCTTTGGCAGGAATCGCAGGTATTGCAAGGGCCGCTGGCTTCGGGGGCCTGGCAATTGACCGCCCTGGCAAAAATCTTAGCAGCCGAGGTCTTTCCCGTGCCTCGTGTGCCGCAAAATAAATAGGCATGAGAAAGCTGCCCTGTTTGCAATTGATTTTCCAAGGCCTTAACCACATGAGGCTGGCCCACCAAATCTGCGAATGTTTTCGGACGCTTTTTGCGGTATAATGCAGTATGCATATTTTCGCTGACCTTTCCTTGGGGATTTGTCATGCAAATGTTCTCTTATTTTACACTGGAATTGCGGGATGTACAAATTATCGTCTATGTCACCCCGGGCTTGACCCGGGGTCTCCCCAGCATCGACTTGGATGGGGAGATTCCGGCTCAAGGCCGGAATGACGATGGTTAATTTTATGAAGTGGAGGAATCTATGCCCTTTCCTTTAACACATTTGCTGGTTGCAAACGAAATCCTAACCCGTCACCCGCGTTCTGACGCGGATGCGGCGCAATTTTTGCTAGGTTCGCTGGCACCGGATGCGGTGCATTATCGCAAGGATATCTCAAATGAAATGGGTGGCATCGGGCCAATGAAAAAAATCACCCACCTATGCCCGGTTAGCGATGAGCGTTGGGGTTTTGTAACCGATAATGACGGCTGGATGGAGTGCATCAATGCTTTTACAAAAGCCCACTCTGGCCCGCTGGCAGAAGGTTATGCCGCCCACGTCATAACAGACCTTTGCAATAATATGACCTTGTGGACAAATTTCCGTTCCCGGCACCCGCAAGAGGCTGCAAAAGGCTACCAAAGCGGTTACTACTGGGATTTGCAAAATATTGATATCCGGTTATTTTTAGATTTGCAGCCCCAGGTTAAAAAAATATTTTCACTGTTAGCCAAGGCCAAAGCAAGCGATGTGCCCGGACTGGTAACGGCGGAAGAAATCCACGCCATTAGGGAAAATATATTATATAAGCAATATAAACACCCCTTGCCAACCCCAAGTCGCGAATATGCTTTTGTGACATATGAAGACACATCGAATTTTATTCAGAACGCAGCAGATTTTGTAATGACTATCCACTAAGCATGAAAATATTGGCAAAGGGGAGCCCCCTTCTTTAGAAGGGGGTGCCGCCTAAGGCGGCGGGGGTTGCATTGGCAAGCGAATACAACCCCCGGCCTTAGGCCACCCCCCCTTTTAAAGAAGGGGGCCACTCATGTCCTTGGCTCTTCATGAGCTAACTGAATAATCATAATAATAAAGGAGATTACACAATGAAATTCCGCGTAGGCACCGGCTACGATGTACACCGCCTAACCCCAAACCGCCAACTAATTATTGGCGGTGTAAACATCCCCCATCACCTGGGCTTGATGGGCCACTCCGACGCGGATGTCCTAACCCATGCAATAATGGATGCCCTACTGGGCGCGGCAGGCATGGGGGATATAGGACAAATCTTCCCCAACAGCGACCCGGCTTACAAAGATGCTAATAGTTTATGTATGCTAAAAAAAGTAGGAAGGCTCTTAGCCCAAAAGGGCTGGACGGTTGAGAATATCGACACAACAATAATTGCCCAAGCCCCGAAGCTATCACCCCATCGTCAAGAAATGGCTCAAAATATATCCCAAACCCTAAACATCCCCCAAGAAGCCGTAAATATAAAAGCCACCACAGAAGAAGGATTGGGTTTCACCGGCACAGAGCAAGGGATGGCGGCTCAGGCGGTATGTTTGCTCACTCAGAAATGATAACGCCAATCAAGGGTTGGATATAAGTCTTGTCATTCCGCGCTTGACGCGGAATCCCCCGGCTTCGACTTAGATGATGAGATTCCGGGTCAAGCCCGGAATGACGGCATCTTGTAGTATTTCGTAAATCTCAACCCTTGATTCGCATTGATAAAGGAGGCCCAATGAAAATCTATAACACCCTAACCAGGAAAAAAGAAGCTTTCACCCCAATAACTTCTGGCAAAATCAAAATGTACACCTGCGGTCAAACGGTCTACAACGATATTCATATAGGAAACGCCAGGTTTTATGTGGCCTTTGACGCAATTCGCCGTTACTTGGAGTACAAGGGATACGAAGTTGAATACGTTCAAAATTATACGGATATAGATGATAAGCTAATTAGGCGGGCGGCGGAAGAAAACACCACAGTCCATGCCTTGGCGGAAAAATATATCGCCCGCACCCGGGAGGATTTAGACGCATTGAATGTAAAGCCCGCCTCAAAAAATCCAAGAGCCACCGAGGAAATCCCTGAAATAATCGCCATGATATCCAAGCTGATTGATTCCGCTTATGCCTACGAGGTAAATGGCTCGGTGTACTTCGATACCACACGCGCCCCGGACTATGGCAAATTGTCCAAGAAAAACATCGAAGATCTGATAGCCGGTGCCAGGGTGGAGGTCTCCCAAGAAAAACGCAACCCGGCTGATTTTATTCTATGGAAACCTGCAAAACCGGGAGAACCCGCCTGGGAAAGCCCCTGGGGCTGGGGACGACCCGGCTGGCATATAGAATGCTCTGCAATGGTGCAAAAATATTTGGGAGAAGAAATTGATATCCACGGCGGCGGAAGCGATTTAATCTTCCCCCATCACGAAAATGAGATAGCCCAAAGCGAGGCCGCCAATTGCTGCAATTATGCCCGGTATTGGATGCATAGCGGGATTCTTACATCCAATCATAAAAAAATGTCCAAGTCCTTGGGGAATTTTCAAACACTGCGGGAGGTGGCGGAAAAATTTTCGCATGACGTTATACGTTTTTATTTTGTGAGTGGGCATTACAGGATGTCTTTGGAGTTTACAGACGAAGTGCTGGAATCCGCAGAGCAGGGCCTAAAGCGTATTGCCAATTGTTATCATAATCTTGTTCATGCCGAAGCAAGCGCTAATTCCGGCCCCGCAACTAACAAAGCCCAAGTTGAAAAATATGAACTCGCTTTTATGCAGGCAATGGATGATGATTTTAATACGGCGGATGCGGTAACGGCTGTATACGAATTAGTCAGCTTCGCCAATAAACATCTACAGGCATTAACAAAGGCTGACATAGAGCATGTACGGGAAAAATTAGAGATGTTATGCGAGACGCTTTTGGGGGTAAGAATGCCGCCAATGATAATCCTTAGAATGACGCATCATGCACTTGAGACCCTTAGCGCGTCTGTGACAGCCTCGGTAATCACCAATAGCGATGCCCTAAGCGTCACAACCGATGCTGAAATAGAATCCCTAATAACCGCCCGCCAAACCGCCCGGGCCGATAAAAACTTCGCAGAAAGCGACCGTATCCGCGACGAGCTAACCGCCAAGGGCATAATCCTAGAAGACACCCCCCAAGGCCCAAGATGGCGCAGAGCATGAACGCCGCAGCTTTGGCCTACCTAGGCGACGCGGTTTTTGAGTTATGGGCCAGGGAAATGCTGCTGGCTCAAGGCCTCCCTGCCCACAAAGCCCACCGCCGCGCTAAGGATATCGTATCGGCTACGGCCCAAGCGGATATATATCACCGCATTTATCAATCCCTTACCCCGGGCGAGCAGACCATTATGCGGCGCGGGCGCAATCTTAACCCCATGAACCGGGCAAAAAACGCGGAAACAGTGGATTACCGTCATGCAACCGGGGTGGAAGCGTTGTTTGGTTATCTTTATCACAAACAGGATATGCAGCGTTTAGAGGAAATTTTTGCTTTGTGTATAAACCAGGGGATATCTTAAAGTCCTTACCCGTCATCCCGGACTCACGTCAATCTAATTTGCCTGTTAATAAATCGGATTGCACATTGTAGGGGCGGCAACCTGCCGCCCGAGGTTTAGAAATGCATGTCTTTGAGTAGATTTCGCTTGCACGGGCGGCAAGTTG
>Ga0123355_10012531_pt1 | contig 13139 bp, 8 predicted proteins | sample TergutEmb28metaG_3_FD_89872 | JGI IMG/M metagenome (GOLD analysis project Ga0123355, IMG submission 89872) | Embiratermes neotenicus P1 segment gut microbial communities from Petit-Saut dam, French Guiana - Emb289 P1 | ecosystem: Host-associated > Arthropoda: Insects > Digestive system > Gut ... | reverse complement strand
TAAGAATTCTTCAACCAATTCTGTATCAAAATCCCCTACTCTTTCATTTAGTTCGCATACCCTATAAGCCAAATATGATCTTCCGCTAAAATCCACCACTACCCTTACAAGAGCTTCATCCATAGGTACATAGCTGGCTCCATATCGCTTAATACCTTTTTTATCACCCAGAGCTTCCTTGATTGCCTTACCAATACATATACCAATATCTTCAGTAAGATGGTGTGCGTCAACATGTAAGTCTCCGGATGCAGATATTTCCATATTGCAGTTGCTATGCTTTACAAAAAGCTCAAGCATATGATCCAAAAAGCCCACACCAGTTGCTCCTGTTAACAAACCCTGTCCATCCAAGGATATTCTAACTTTAATATCTGTTTCACCTGTTTTTCTTTCAATAGCTCCTGTACGCTTCATGACCATGATCACCCCTATTCTAATCTAATCCTAACTGAATTAGCATGTGCATCAAAACCTTCCACTTCAGCTAATTCTGCTATTCTTGGACCCCATTTTTTCAAGTTAGCTTCTGTGTAGTAAATAACACTGCTCTTCTTAATGAATGTATCCACTGTAACCGGTGAATAAAACTTTGCTGTACCGCCTGTGGGTAAAATATGATTTGGTCCTGCAAAGTAATCTCCAACAGGCTCAGGGCTATAAGCTCCTACAAATATTGCTCCTGCATGTTTAATGCTGCTAAGAATATCAAATGGGTTATCTACCAAAAGCTCCAAATGCTCCGGTGCATAGTCATTAGATACTTTAACTGCTTCATCTATATCCTTTGTCAGAACTATCGCTCCATAATCAAGCAAGGACTTTTCCGCTATTTCCTTACGAGGCAGCTTTGCCAACTGCAGCTTAAGCTCTTCTTGAACTTTTTCCACTAACGGCTTACTGGGTGTAACTAAAATCGAAGATGCCAAAGTATCATGTTCTGCTTGGGACAATAGATCGGCAGCTATGTAGCGAGGATTTGCATTTTCATCAGCAATTATTAATATCTCACTGGGACCTGCCAACATATCAATATCAACCAGACCATATACCAGTTTCTTCGCCAAGGTAACAAAAATATTCCCAGGACCGGTAATCTTGTCAACTTGCAAGAAATCTTTATCTCCATAGGCTAAAAATCCAATAGCCTGGGCTCCACCAACCTTATAAACATCAGTCACACCTATCTCTTTTGCTGCCACCAATGTATATGGATTAACTTTTCCATCCTTAGCAGGTGGCGTAACTATGATAATATCTCTCACTCCTGCCACTTGAGCCGGAATAGCATTCATTAATACTGATGAAGGGTAAGCTGCCGTACCTCCCGGCACATAGATACCCGCTCTATCAACCGGATTATATACCTGGCCCAACAGATTTCCATCTCTATCCTTTTCCAGCCAGGATACCTGCTTTTGCTTTTCGTGAAACTCCCTAACTCTATCAGCTGCCATATTGATATTTTCCAGGTAGCGTTCCCCTACTATCTTATAAGCATCTTGAAACTCTTTCTCTGAAACCTTAAATGTTCCTTTTGTCAGCTTGATACCGTCAAATTTTTCGGTATACTTCAGTACTGCATCAATTCCATTATCTTTTACATCCCGTAGAATATCTTCTACACTTGACATAAATTTATTTTCATCAGCCCTTTTTTGCTGCATTAGTTCTTGAAGTTTTTCTAGTGTAAGAGTTTTTAACATTATGTTTAGCTCCCTTTTTTTATTTGCTCTTGGCATTTTGCAGCCAAATCTTGAATCATAGCATTTTTTATTCTATAACTAACCTTATTGGCTATTAACCTTGCTGTAGCCTCAAACATCTCTTCTACAATTATAAGGTTATTCTCTTTTAAAGTCCTGCCTGTTGATACAATATCTACAATGAGATCTGCAAGCCCTACTGATGGAGCAATCTCTATGTTTCCATGAAGTTTTAGCACCTCAAGCTGAATCCCCTTTTCTCTAAAATACTTTTTAGTAATCTGGGGAAACTTTGTAGCAACCCTCTTATTATTGAAAAAAGCGAGATCTAAATTTTTCTCGATATCCTTAATTTCTTCGACCATTGCTTGCGGAGCTGCAATGACAAATCTACAACTTCCAAAGCCCAAGTCAACCAGTTCAAAGACATCTGCCCCGGACTCTTCCAGAGTATCTTTACCCACAATTCCTATGTCTGCTGCTCCATATTCAACATAAGTTGGAATATCTGTTGGTCGACAAATAAGGTATTTTATTTTTTCCTCCGGGAATTCATATGCCAGCTTTCGAGACTCTGTATCAACATTTTCTGAGGGATAACCAATCTTTGAAAAAATATCTAATGCATCTTGGCCAAGTCTACCTTTTGGCAAGGCAATTATTAACTCGTCTTTATGTATACCCATAACCAACACCCTCTTTAATCTACAGTTTAATAATATTTTTTATTCCTCTTTCAAGAGCATAGGCCTCTGCCTCTTTTTCTGTAAGATCCATCAAATCAACTTCCACAAGATAACCCTTTGAGCGAAGAAGTTTTGCTTCTTTAATAACTTCATGCTCATTGCTTCCACAAATTAGATAATCTATTTTTGATTCCTCTATCATGTTATTCTCTTTATTCAAGGCTTCAAGAACCCTCTCTACACCTATAGCAAATCCTGTTGCAGGATTAGAGTTGCCAAAACTTCCCAAGAGTTCATCATAACGCCCACCCCCACAAATCGGAAAGCCCAAACACTCGCTATAGCCTTCAAAAACAATACCTGTGTAATAGTCAAAATCCCTTAAAATGCTAAAATCTACAAATATCCGCTGGTCTACCCCATATGCTTTTAAAGATGAAACCAAGTCTTCTAAATCTTTAATAGATCTCTCAAGCTCCGGAGCAGTCACAATGGATTTTAAGCTTGCTACAGCCTGGTCCAAGGTATTCTGAGTAGTTATTAACTTAAAAATGCTCTCTTCAATTGATTGTTCTTTGAAATTCAGAAGCTTTGCAAGCTCTACATAACTTTTTTGGCTTAAAGCCTGCTTGATTTTCATCACTCTTTCAGCATTATCAGCACCATTTAGCTGCTTTAATAAGCCTTTGGTAATTTCCATATGGCCTAAACCAATCTGGAAACCACGTAAACCTGCTGTTTCAAGTGCTTCTACAGCCAGAGCTATTATTTCAGCATCTGCCTTGGTTCCTTTAGTACCAATAAATTCTACTCCAGCTTGATAAAATTCCCTATGACGTCCTTTTTGAGCGTCACTTTCATAACGGAAAACATTAGCTAAGTAAAAAAGCCGCTGAGGCAGCTTCTGGTCTTTCATTCGTGTTGCCACCAGGCGAGCTATAGGAGATGTCATTTCAGGTCTTAGAGCCAAAATATGCCCATCCCTGTCAACAATTTTTAATAAATCAAGGGTATCCACTCCAACATTCATAGCCAAAGTATCATAATACTCAAAACTTGAGGAAACAACTTCCCTATAAGACCAACTCTTAAATAAATCTATCCATTTTTCTTCTAAGTATCTCTTTCTATATGCCTCTTCAGGCAGAAAATCTTTAAAGCCTTCCGGCACTTGCAGCTTATTACTAAAACCATTCACTATAATCACCTTCTAATATTTTAACGTGATAAAGCATTAACGTAATGTTATCATAAACCACTAAAGTGTGTCAATGCTTTTTTTGCCACCCTTATCTTCATTTTTCTCCTTTAATCTATCCAAAACCAATCTATATCCATCTGCTCCATAATAAAGACACTTCTTTACTCTGCTAATTGTTGCCGTACTGGCACCGGTAGCTTCTGCTATCTCTAAATACGTTGCATCAGTTTCGAGCATTTTTGCTACTTCAAGTCTTTGAGCCATGGATTTTATTTCATTAACAGTACATATATCATCAAAAAATCGATAACATTCATCTTCATTCTCTAACAGCAAAATAGCCTCAAAAAGCGAATCTGTAAACTTGTCCTTTAACTTTGCATTATGGGCCATACTCTAAAGTCCCCCTATCTTGTATTGCTTTATATAATCAACTTGAATGACTATATTTTCTACACTTTAATCTTAATTTCCTCCCTAAGAACAAACCATGTATGATATTAAGCCACAAAGCCCCAATACTAAACCTTGTATACAAACAAATTTCATGGGAAAAATAATAATAAACAAGCCTTTGAAAACAGAAAGGATTTTACTATGATTCGCATTGAGTATGAAAAAAATCTTGCCACTTGGGATAGAACATTTAGAATTGTTATAGGACTATTCCTATTGATCTTGGCAGCTATTAACCTCGGTCTGCCTATATTTGTGAACGTAATAATTGCATTGGTTGGAATTTCTCAAATTATTGAAGGTGCCATTGGTTACTGAATAGTCTACGACTTAATGGGTTGGTCAACCCTTAAAAATTAAAAAAGAGGCAAACCGGAGGTATGTTCTACACCTTCGGCTTGCCTCTTTTTTTGACAATTCATTTCCACAATCTCTTGATCTTATTATATATTAGAAAATTAGCTGACAATATCCAATCTCATTTCTTCCACACTAATTTCTTCTATCTTATCCGGAAAATCATCAAGCATTGAGCAAAGGGATATTTGATAACCATCAATCTGAAATTGTTTAAAAAATGGCCTGGTTTTACGGTTAGCATCTACCATGAAAATACCGGTATCTGTTATTTTAAAGCAAAAAGAATCTAAAGGAATGGACATCCCCTTTCCCAGCCATTTCATATAACTTTCTTTAAGTGTCCATAGTGAAAAAAAATAATCAAGGCGATGGCTTACATTTTGGGAAAATAAATCTTCATATTCACTTTGACAAAAGTAACGTTTTGCAAGGTCTAAATCAACTTCTTTTATTTGTTCTATATCAATTCCGACCTCTTGCTCACTAAAGGCACAAACAACAAAATCACCTGCATGGGAAATATTAAAATGAATCGGGAAGTTCTTGACATAAGGTTTCCCCTCATCACTTTTCAATATCTCAATCTCCTCATTTTTAAAGAAAAATTGCCGAACCAGCACATGACGAAGGATCAATTCCCCATATAAAGTACGCAAGGCATCTTCTTTAAACTTAAATCGATGACATTTTTCTCTATTTTCTTTTGAAATGATTTGCAATAAATCATTATAAGTATCCTGGCTTAATGATAGATCAATTTTAGATAGATAAATACGATTTTTACACATATCTTCTTGACATTCTCCAAGCAGATAAGAGGAAGAAGAGAAGGGCTGCTCCTGCTAAGATCAGCACACTATCCATCCTTGTAAGCTGATAACCGTTAATTACGTAAACTACCCCCATGGCTTCTTGAAATTCTTGCAAGTATTCAGGCGGGATATGTGAAAAAGCATCCTCTGCAATGCCATCGATAAAGAGTTGCCTAAATAACATCGTTGTATGGGACTGCGGGAAAAAGCGAATGAGGGTTTGAATTGTGTCCGGCAAATTTCCCATGGGCACATAAATCCCCATCATAAAACCAATCAAGGTCCCCAAAACGGTAGAAATTGCAGCAAAAGCTTGATTCGTCTTGATAAACATGGTGAAGAAAAAGATCATACATGCATTAAGCAGCACACTGAGTAATAAAATCCCAGTGGTTATTAACATATTTAGTGCAGACATCACATGATTACCCATCACTGCATTATAGGAAATCAAAACAACGAAAATAATCATACTCATGATGCTTCCCACAATAAAAGCACCAAGGGCATATCCCGCCACAATTCGATATCTTTGAACCGGGGTCGAGTAAAAATCTTTATAAATGTGATGTACTCTATCGTTAACCATAACAACAAAGGCACCTAGAGTTGTTGTTACTGTTGCTACTCCCAGAATACCTGCAAAGATCCAGTTGTTAACAACCTCTGCAACCTTTTCCATATTTCCACCAAAATCATTAGTAATCATGTTACCTAGGAATAAAATAAACAAAGCGATAATCAGTAACACAGATAATAAAGAGAAAAATACCCCTAACTTATCTCTAAAATAAATCAATACGTTTCTCATTGCTAATGTTGTCATACCTATACACCTTTCTCCCTATCACCAGTTATATCTAAAAAAACATCGTCCATGGTTCCATTGATGATTTCAACATTGGTGATATCATCCTTGAATCGTTCAACTAAGGGAATAGCTTCTATGGTTGCATCCAATTTGATTTCAATGACTTTGCCGTTTTGGATAAAATCAATCTGACTCTCTATCAGTGTTTGTTTGAAAGAATCCGGACTTTTCGGTACCAGTTTTAATAAGTCATGACAATACTTTTGCTTTAGTTCCAAAGGTGTTCCTTTTGCTAATATTTCACCATGTCCTATAATAGTAATATAATCTGACTGCTCTGCCTCTTCCATATAGTGAGTCGTTAAGAAAACGGTCATTCCTTTTTCTTTTTGTAAAGCTCTGATGGTTGCCCAAATGTCTTTTCGTGTCCCAGAATCAAGGCCTGTAGTTGGCTCATCTAAGAATAAGATTTGAGGCGTATTAATAAGTGCTCTTGCAATATCAGCTCTTCTTCTTTGCCCTCCAGATAGTTTTCCGTAAGGTCGATGAAGAAATTCTTCTAGTTGAGCAATTTCAGTGACAGCCTCAATACGTTCTTTCAGCTTTTGGCTTGGAAGTTTATAAAATTTCCCTCTGACTTTCAAGTTCTCATATACAGTCAACATGGGATCAAGTAAACTTCTTTGAAAAACAATCCCTATTGACTTTCTGATATCAAAATCATTTTTTCCCAATTCATAACCGTTGATCATGACTTTTCCCGCATCGGGTTCTAATAGTGTACAGAGAATATCAATTGTTGTTGATTTCCCTGCACCATTTTTCCCTAAAAACGAAAACATTGTTCCCTTTTCTACATAAAAGTCGATTCCTTTAACTGCCTTTACTTCTTTTCCTTGCACAATGTAATTTTTGACTAATGATTTTACTTCAATAATTTTTTCCATGTTCATCCCCGCATTTTCTTTTAGATTTGGGAAGTGAGCTTTTCTATGGTTTGATCTAGATCTTCATCCAATCGGTCTAAGATTTGGATAAGTTGATCCATCATTCCTTCGATAGTTTCCTTTTTGAATAAATCTGTACAATACAAGAAGATCACCGTAAGTTCGCCTTTATTCTCTGCAAATTTACATACAAGATCAAATTTTACATATGCATCCTTGGACTTAACTTCCATAGCCTGGAAACGTAAGCCGTCCATTTCGTTAAACTGCTCATTTCCGCCATCAAGATATAAGTAATGGACATCATAGATAGGTGATCTAGATTTATCCAGATGTGCTTGCGGTTCGAATTGCTGCACCAATGTTGTAAGAGGAAAATCTTGATTTTCATAGGCCATTAAGCAATTTTCTTTGACTTCTTCTAAAAATTGAACCAATGATTTTTCTTTTTCAGGTTTACCATCCAGCAATAGTCGATTAACGAGTACCCCCTGTATATCTTCGGTGTCTCGGTGGGTTCTTCCTGAAGCAGTAGTTCCTAAAACAACACCCTCTCCACTGCTATACTTTTCGAACAAAATCATCGTCATTGACAACCACGTCATGAATGGTGTCATGTCCATTTTATTGCTGATGTTAACGATTTTATTACTAAGCTTTTTGTCCAGCGTTTTTACTACTACGTCTCCGTTGAATTTTTTCTCTTTTGGTCTGGGATAATCCTCCGGCAAATGCAACCTCTTGGGAATACCATTTGCAAAGTGGTTTGTCCAATACGCTTGTTGATCATCAAGCTGGCGTTGTAAAACCCATTCGCTGTAGTCTTTATATTGCAAACTAGGTGGAGCAAGTTCACCACCTGTATACAGTGTCATAAACTCTTTTAGGAGCAAACTGCTAGATATACCATCTGAGATAATATGATGGCAATTCATAAGCAGCATAAAGTCTTCTTCTCCTGTTTTAATCACTTTTACCCGCATTAATGGAGCTTTTGTAAGATCAAAAGCTCGGAATACATCATGAGCGAACGTTTCAAAATCTTCTCCGGTATAATGCTCTTCATATATCATCTCCATTTTTACCTGATCATGAATACGCATAACCATTTCATCATTTATCAAGTGAAAGCTTGTTCGCAAGATTTCATAACGTTGTAACAATGTTTCAAAAGCAGCTTGGGCTTTTTCTACCTCATAGGCTCCTTTTACTTTAAATGCCATCGAAATATTATTTGTCATTTCTGCTGCATTATAGTCCCCAAAATTCCCTGTTGAGAAAAACAGCTTTTGCGATGGTGATATAGGATAGAACTCTTTTTTCTCAGCTTTAGGTATTGCTTCATAGTTACCATCAAGGTTCTCTAGGGCTAAGCCAATCCCTTCAACTGTCACCCCTTGGAAGATATCTTTTATACCCAGTCTTACTCCCATAGCTTGCTCTATCTGATTCACCAATAAAGTGGCCTTTAGTGAGTTTCCACCCAAATCAAAGAAACTCTCTTTGATGCCTATCGGCTGGGTGCCAAACATTTCTTCAAAGATACGGACAATGACTTCCTCTGTTTTTGTTGTTGGAGCTACATATATTTGAGTCGTTGTAATCTCAATCTTTGGTAATGCTCGCCTGTTTAGCTTACCGCTGCTTGTTACCGGAATCTCTGCGATTTTCATAAAGTGGCTTGGTACCATGTAGTCAGGCAGATGATTTCTTAGCTGGGTTTTGAGGTACTCTACATCCAATTCATCTTTAGTTTGAACATAAGCACATAAAGCCTTATCTCCTGCTTCATTGGTTTGAACAATTACCACAGCATCATTGATGCCTTCCACATTTCTTAGAACGCTTTCGATTTCCCCTAATTCTATCCTAAAGCCTCTTATTTTTACTTGTTCATCTATTCTTCCCATATATTCAATATTTCCATCTGCTAACCATCTTGCCATATCTCCTGTTCGGTATAACTTGCCTCCACCAAAGGGATTGGCTATGAATTTTTCATTGGTTAAATCGATATTGTTTAAGTATCCCTTGGTTACACCTACACCCGCAATACATAATTCACCAATCATTCCGATACCACATAAAGCTGTTCCAGCTAAAATATACGCCTGATAATTGTCAATTGGCTTGCCAATCAAAACAATTCCTGCTCCAGGTTTGCAATCATAGTAAGTGGAAAATACGCTTGTTTCCGTCGGACCGTAAGCATTGATAAGTTCAACATCTCGGTTATGTGCACCAATTAATTGATAAAAATCTTTCACACAGCTGACAGGGAGGGCTTCTCCGGCGACAAAAACATAACGCAAGCTCTTAAGCATAGATCCATATTTTAATGGATTGGTTGACACATGAGCTAAAAATACTTTTAACATGGAAGGAACAATTTGCATTTCTGTTAATTGATGTGCTTCAATCACCTCACACATCTTAGCCGGTTCTTTTTCATCTCCCGGCGAAAGCACATGGGCTGAAGCTCCCATCAAACCCCATCTAAAGATGTCTGCAATTGATACATCAAAGGTATAGGCAGTTTTTTGTAAAATCTTTGCTTGTCCATCAATTGGGTAATTCTTTTGTAATGAATGAATCAAATTAACCGTTCCTTGATGTAAGCCAATTACACCTTTTGGCTGGCCTGTTGTTCCTGATGTATATAACAAGTATAAAGGATCTGCATGTTGATTAACAGCCGGTAAGTTAGAGTCATTGCCCTCATATACTGAACTGTCTGCCAAGTTGATGACCGGAATATCTAAGTCACTCATATCTACGTCTACTCCATACACTAAGATCGCCTTCGCTTCACAGTCTGTTAGCATGTACGACAGCCTTTCTTTTGGACACTGGGTATCTATTGGTACATACGCACCTCCTGATTTGATGATACCATATATACCTACCACCAGTTCCATGCTTCGCTCTGTCATCAAAGCCACATAGTCGCCCGGCTTTACTCCCATTTCTCTTAACTGTCTGGCAAGCACATTTGCTTTGGCATTTAATTCGCCATAAGTCATACTCGTTTCTTCAAAGATCATTGCTATTTTTCCCGGAGCTTTCTTTGCTTGCTCTTCAAATAGCTCAACTACTGTTTTGTCTTTTGGGTAGGTCATCTCTGTTGCATTAAACTCTGTTAATATCTGCTCTTTCTCACCCTCTAATACTACTTCTATTTCTCTAATTTTACGCTCACTTTGTGCTTCTGCTTCTTCCAACAGGAACGCAAATCTTTCAGCCATTAGTTCTATGGTTTCTGCTTTAAATAAATCACTGCAATACTCAAATGCTGCTTCGTAACCATCTTCCGCTTCTCTCATGGACAGAGATAAGTCAAATTTTGAGATAGTATCCATATCCTCGTTTTCTATAGCTTCTAATTGGATACCACCTATAGTCATATCAGCCTGTTCCATTTTTGCATCCAGACTAAACATCACATCAAATAATGGATTTCTTGACATGTCTCGGGGCAGTTTCAATTCTTCTACCAATTCTTCAAAGGGATATTCTTGGTTTTCATAAGCTTGTAGACAGAATCCTTTTACTTCTTCTATAAACTGGATAAGAGTCTTTTCTTTCTCGGGCTTTCCTCTCATCACTAAAGTGTTCACAAACATACCTACCATGTTTTCCGTATCTTTGTGGGTTCTTCCTGATATTGGCGTGCCTACTACCACATCTTCTTGATTACTGTATTTTCCTAACAGCATCATAAACATGGCAAGTAAGACCATATATTCCGTTGAGCCTGTTCTTTCACTAAGTCTCTTCACTTGGTCTTTGAGATGCTTATTTAATTTTTTTACCAGTGTCGCTCCTGCAAAACTTTGGATCGTTGGCCTTGAGTAATCTATTGGCAATTCTAGTACCGGGACTTCATCTTCATATTGACCCAGCCAGTATTCTTTTTGCTCACTTAAATCACGCTTTAACATCCACTCAGTATAGTCTTTATACTGCACTCCTAACTCAGGCAGTTTCTTTCCTGCATATAGGGACAAGAAATCAGACATCAATATCTCTGTTGATATTCTATCTGAGATAATGTGATGCATATCCAGTAGTAATACATGATTTTCTGCTTCTACTTTCACAATCTCTGCTCTTATTAATGGGGCTTTACTTAAATCGAATGGACGTATGAACTCTTCCATCATATGAGCTTTAGTTAGCCCTTGTGTTAATTCTTTATAAACAACGTTAGATGCTGCATTTTCATGGATATACTGAACCGGTTCTGCTCCTACTAAACCAAAGCTTGTTCGCAGTGCTTCGTGCCTTTGTACCAGCTCATTAAATGCAGCTTCTGCTTGCTCTACGTTCAATTTCCCTTTTATCATTAATACTGTCGGCATGTTGTAAGCAACACCGGCATCTTCCAGTTGGTCTAGTACAAATAATCTTCTTTGGGCTGACGACATTGGATAGTATTCTTTTTCCTCTGCCTTTGGTATTGGTTCATAACTACCCTCAAGGTTCTCTAAGGCTAAACTAATACCTTCAACTGTCACTCCTTGGAAGATATCTATAATCCCCAATCTTACTCCAGATGCTTGCTCTATCTGATTCACCAGCAAAGTGGCTTTTAATGAGTTTCCGCCCAACTCAAAGAAACTTTCTTTGATGCCTATTGGCGAGGTGCTAAACATTTCTTCAAAGATGCGGACAATGATTTCCTCTGTTTCTGTTGTTGGAGCTACATATTTTTTGGTCGTTTTTATCTCTATCTTTGGTAATGCTCTCTTATTTAGCTTACCACTGCTTGTTACCGGAAATTCTTCGATTTTCATATAATGGCTTGGTATCATATAATCCGGTAAGTTTTTCCGAAGTTCAGCTTGGATACCTTCCACATCTAGTGCCAATTCATCGGTCTTGATGTAAGCACACAGGACCTGCTCTCCTTGAACATCCGTCTGAACAACTACAACAGCATCAGTAATATTCTCAGCATTTCGCAAATTGCTTGCAATCTCTCCTAACTCAATTCGATAACCTCTCAACTTTACTTGTTCATCGATTCTTCCCAAGTAATCAATATTTCCATCTGCTTGCCATCTTGCCATATCACCTGTGCGGTACAACTTACCCACACCAAATGGATTATCGATAAATTTTTCATTGGTCAAGACCTCGTTGTTTAGGTAACCCATAGTCATTCCGTCACCGGCAATACATAGTTCGCCAATCATGCCAACACCACATAAAGAAGTGCCATCTAATATATATGTCTGGTAATTGTCAATTGGCTTGCCAATTAAGACTGTTTCCTCGCCAGGCTCACAATCGTAATAAGTGGAAAATACACTTGTTTCCGTTGGGCCATAAGCATTGATGAGTTTAACAGCTCGGTTGTGCGGACCAATTAATTGATAGAAATCCTTGACACACTTAACAGGCAATGCTTCCCCACAAGAGAAAACATAACGCAAACTCTTTAACATAGCTCCGTATTTTGATGAATCCATTGCCACTTGGTCCAGAAATACCTTCAACATCGAAGGTGCAATCTGCATTTCTGTTAATTGATACTTCTCAATAGCTTCGCACATCTTAGCCGGCTCTTTTTCATCACCCGGCGAAAGTACATGGGCTGAGGCTCCCATCAAACCCCATCTAAAGATGTCGGCAATTGACACATCAAAAGTGTAGGCTGTTTTCTGTAAGATCTTCGCCTGCGTGTCAATCGGGTAGTGCTTTTGTATAGAATGAATCAAGTTGACAGTTCCTTGATGCAAAGCAATAACACCTTTAGGCTGACCTGTGGTTCCTGATGTATACATGAGGTATAAAGGATCTAAATGTTGGTTCACTACTTCTAGGTTAGTTTCATCACCTTCATATACTAAACTATCTCCCAAGTTAATGACTGGAATATCTAAGTCATTTATGTCTACATCTACCCTATACACCAATATCGCCTTGGCCGCACAGTCCCTCAGCATGTAACTTAGACGTTCTTTTGGACATTGGGTATCTATTGGTACATATGCACCACCTGATTTGATGATTCCATATATACCTACCACCAGCTCCATGCTTCGCTCGGCCATCAAAGCCACATAGTCGCCCGGCTTTACTCCCTTTTCTCTTAACTGTCTGGCGATTACATTTGCTTTGGCATTTAATTCGCCATAAGTCATACTCGTTTCTT
>Ga0123355_10012530_pt1 | contig 13139 bp, 12 predicted proteins | sample TergutEmb28metaG_3_FD_89872 | JGI IMG/M metagenome (GOLD analysis project Ga0123355, IMG submission 89872) | Embiratermes neotenicus P1 segment gut microbial communities from Petit-Saut dam, French Guiana - Emb289 P1 | ecosystem: Host-associated > Arthropoda: Insects > Digestive system > Gut ... | reverse complement strand
GCTATTTGTTCGCTTTCTGCAAAAGATGTTGTGCGCCATGAGCTTGTGTCTCGAATTATCGAGGCTTATGACAAGCGAGATAAAAAGTCCAAGCCGCCGATGACTAAGAGATAATGAGGTAAATAATGCACAAGATTTATGCAAGACATAGTAATGTAGAAACCCAGCACAGGTTGCCGATAGCACTTATAAAAAAGTGCATTCGGGAAGTGCTGGATTTTGAAAAGGTTGATATGCCTTGCGAGGTGAGTGTGCTTATTACCGATGATGAGACTATTCGTGAGATAAATCGTGAGTTTAGAGGGATAGATAAGCCGACAGACGTGCTGTCTTTTCCGATGATTGAGTTTTCTCCGCCGGGTTGGGTAGATCCGGGGTCGGGTATGGTTGATTCAGAGACGGGGCTTGTGCCTTTGGGTGAAATTGTGATTTCGGTTCCGCGAGTGAGGGAGCAGGCGCAAGAGTATAATCAGTCGGTGGAGCGTGAGGCTGTATATTTGACGATACACTCTGTCTTACATCTGTTGGGTTATGACCATGTAGATGAGGCGGAGGATAAGAAGTTGATGCGTGATAGGGAAAAGGCTGTAATGAGGTGTCTAAGTTGAAAAATAACCTAACATTCAGCGTTACCACAAAATCCACCTTGCTGCCCTTTTTGCTCACGTGCTTTAACAACAAATCCAGAAACCACGTAAAGGGAATATTAATGCGTGGTCAAGTCCTTGTTGATGGGGAGAGTTGTAAGGACTATGCTCGCCTACTATTGCCGGGGCAACAGATTACTGTGCTTCACAAGGCGCCTGTACTTAGCGCAAAACCGAATATCCCGATTATATACGAAGATGATGACATGATTGTGATTGACAAACCGGTAGGCATTCTCTCAATCTCAACAGACAAAGAGCATACGAACACAGCCTACTACATCATGAACGAATACATGAAAAGCAGAGCAAAATCCGGGCGAATATTCATTGTCCACCGCCTTGATCGTGAGACATCAGGAGTGATGCTGTTGGCGAAGAACGAGCGGACAAAATACGCACTGCAAGAACGCTGGGACGAGCTGACCCTCCGGCGTGGGTATATTGCCGTTGTGGAAGGCAATGTTTCGCCTTCTGAAGGAAAGATTACGTCTTGGCTCAAGCAGACGAAAACTCTGTTGGTGTACTCCAGCAAGACAAAAGGTGATGGTAAGTTGGCTGTTACAAAGTATTGTACGCTTCAAAGCACGGAAAGACACTCTCTGCTGGATATTTCTCTGGAGACGGGCAGGAAAAATCAAATCCGTGTCCATATGAAAGACATGGAGCACCCCATTGTGGGCGACAAAAAGTATGGTGCACTTACGAACCCCATCGGCAGGCTCTGTCTACATGCCTCTGTATTAGCCATCAAGCACCCGGCTACAGGAGAGGAGCTTAGCTTTGAGTCTGTCGTGCCTTGTGATTTTATGAAAGTGATGTCAGGGCGATAGGGGTTGAGCGGAATATAGTATATGACCTTTCGCGGACTTTTCTTTGAATTCAATTTTTTGTTCTGAATATTCTGCGAGTACCATATGCCACTAGGGCAATCGAACCGGCAAGCACAAACAATAATTGTATAGAGCCCGTATCTCCAAGGTTTAGGCCGGTAGGTGGAGGTGCGGTTCTTTTGTTTATGAACCGGAAAGTACGGTATTCCGCCATTGGTATCATGGTAGTGTCGTTAGCTTCAACAGTAATACCGGTTTCGCTATCCTCAAAATATACTTTATAATTCAAATGCGGTGCTTCTATGACCCTGACATGCCAGTTCGGCGAGAGTTCCTTTATCTTGATGCTTTGGTCATGTCGCAGCCGGAATGTCGCAGCACCGTTATTATCTAAAATCAGTGTGCTGTCTTCATAAGCTAAGATGCAGGGGAATTCTGTGCCTTCGGGAAGTGGATTGCCGTCTGCATCTGTGAAAAAGATTGTGAATTCAAAATCTAAAATGTGACTGCCAAAGAAGCCATCTACTGTTTTAGAGATGATTAGCGTAGTAGTAGATACGACTTCATATGTGAAGTCAAATGTGAGTGTTGCATTGTTCGCTAGTATATTATTTATTCTACCTGCTTCCATGAGAGCGGATAAAGGTTCTGTAGTTGTGTCTTGATTTTTAATTTCTCGGGGTCCGGTCGCAAAGTTAGCACCTGTTACCTCGCCGCCACGATATACACTAAATATGGTATCGGCATCTGCCATTATGTGGTCATCAGGGAAGTAAGCATAGAAACGTACATAAGTGCCGGAGGGAACAATTTGGCCGTTAGTGAGTTCTGCTCCGCGTTGATTTCCGTTGTATATGAAAGCTCTTATATTCGCATTGGTGGTGTCTGTGCCGGCCGGGCCTCTGGCAATCCAGTTTATGGTGCCAAACAGAGCAGTTATTCTGGCTTGTCCGTTACCGGTACGATTGCCCGCTATTGTTTGTGCGTTGGTCATGGTTCCCAGATTTCCGGCTACAAAGCTTGAGCCGCCGCCGCCTCTGGCAGCACAACCGCCTCCGCCGCCGCCAAACCAGCCGCCACCGCCACCGCCGCTGTTCCAGCCTGCGCCGCCGCCGCCACCAAAACCACCGGTTTCAACGCCGGTGCCGCCCGGAGTTCCGCTGGCACCACCGCCACCACCGCCGCATTGGGGGCTGGGATTGCCGTTTCCTCCGCTGAAAGAGGAACCGGTATTTGAGCCTGCATTGGCGCTTGCGTTTGAAACAGCGTTACCACCATTAAATCCGCCCCCGCCGCCCGCACCGCCACCGGTAACGCCTCTGTGACCGCCGCCGCCACCGCCACCGCCAAAGCCTGCGCCGCCGCCACCGCCACCGCCACTATCGCCGGAACCACCGATGTTGCCGCCACCACCGGCACTTCCGCTCGCGCCTCCCGATCCTCCTATGCCGGTGTTACCATTGCCGCCCTGTCCGCCTGCGTTAACAGTTCCGGCAACGCCGGAGTGTCCGTCCCTGTTTGCATTGCCGGCGGTCGCCGGTCCTACAAGCCCGGATGCCGGAACTATGCTGGCTGAAGTGCCTCCGCCGCCTAAACCGCCGCCTACGTTACCGCCACCGCCACCGGCAACGATAACACGGCTGTTGAAACCTGCAATTGTGTTGGCGTTTATAGTACGCATATCAGTGCCGCCGCCACCGCCCCGGCTGGCGGTTGGTTGCTCACCGACATTGATAAACAATTGTGTTATGTTGTCAGGAACAATCCAGGTGCCTGCGGCATAGCCGCCACGACCGCCGGTGGCGCCGCCCTGGCCCCCCCAAACTTCCAGCAAATATGGCAGACCGGGACGCAAGCCGCTAATTGTTTGTACGCCGCGTGAGAAGCTGAAAGTATGGACAGGGCGACCATACCGGTCAGTACTCGTGGTAAGGGCAAATGGGTCAAAACCCATAAATCTTTCGGAGTGAATATCTTGCACGTCAAATGTCAGGGTTATTACAGCGGTTTGGACAATTATGCCATTTACCATGTCATGTAACGTAACTGTAAATATGTGACCGGCTTCTGCCGGAAGGGGAGTTTCGCTTTGACCTTCTATGTATATGATAGAGTCATGAGGGTGACCACAAGCCCATTCGGTAATTGTATTGATGGTAAATCCGCCCGGCAGTGGGTCGTGCTTAATTACTAAGTCACCGGTAATGCCAACGATATATAGTCCGCCAAACAAGTGTGTGTTGAGAGGGCCTACGATTTCTATAGTCGTTGAAGGTAGCTCTTCTATGTTGTAAAAGCTTAATCCATTAGCGGTGGCCGGTATAGGGTGTACTATATTATCTTTGTTGTCCGGATCGGTGATGACCGGGACATACGTGTCGGTCTCGTCGTCCTCGTCGTCCTCATGAGGGGGTACTATATCGTCGTTGTCGTCTGTGTCGGTGATATCCGGGACATACGTGTCTGTCTCGTCTGTCTCGTCGTCCTCTTGAGGGGTGACTATATCATCGTTGTCGTCTGTGCCTAAGATGACAGGGTAGTATGTATCGGCCTCGTAAACTGATGCCACAGGAAAGACTGATGGTATTATAATTGTGCCACACAATAAGCACATTATTAAGAAAATTGCTAGTAGCTGTCTCATATTTCGTACCCCCTAAGTTCTCGTCTGAGAGATTGTTTGCCTTAAATATTCATTATACTTTTTTGAAATGTCACCACTACACCCAAAAGGGTATATTTTTCGCTAAAGAATTAAAAAAATAAAGTAACTGCACGAATTGTTGATTCTGTGTTGTTTCTGCTGTATACTGGTACAACTGATTTTAATACTTTAGAAATGTTTGATTTGCAAACAATGAGAGGTAAGATATGATAACTAAAACAGCGATGATTGCGATAGTGGGCAGGCCGAATGTTGGCAAGTCTACGCTTACGAATCTGTTGACGGGAGATAAGGTTGCGATTGTGACTCCTAAGCCACAGACTACGAGAAATAGGATTTTCGGTGTGTTTACCCACGGTGAGTCGCAGATGGTGCTTCTTGATACTCCCGGGTTTCATAAGGCAAAGACGAGACTGGGCGACTATATGGTAGGTGTGGTAAAAGAGAGCGTTGCTGATGTCGATGCTGTGGCTTTGGTTGTTGAGCCTGTTGATAATATCGGTACGCAAGAGGAAATGCTCATTGAGCATATAAGCAAGTCAAATGTGCCTGCTATTCTGGTTATAAATAAAATAGATACTGTCAAGGTCGATATGGTGCTTCCGATAATTGAGAGATACTCTGCGAGAATGAAATTTGATGCTATCATTCCTATTTCTGCGAAAAAGGGCGATGGGGTTGATGAGCTTTTGGAAGTGTTTGAAAGGTATACAAAAGAGGGGCATCAGCTTTTTCCTGATGGTATGACTACCGATCAGCCTGAGAGGCAGGTTATAGCGGAGATTATCAGAGAGAAGCTTCTCATTTGTCTTGATAAGGAGATTCCGCATGGTACTGCTGTTGAGATTACTAAGTTTTCTGAGCGTGAGGGCGAGGATATAATTGATGTAGATGCGACTATTTATTGTGAGAAGGCTAGTCATAAGGGTATGATTATCGGTAAAAATGGTGTGATGCTCAAGAAAATAGGTCAATATGCTCGTGAGGATATTGAGAGGTTTATGGGGGTCAAGGTGTTTTTGCAGACTTGGGTGAAGGTTAAGGAGAATTGGCGGGATAGTCAGATGATGATGAAGAATTTTGGGTATATTAAGTAGTGTATATAAATACAACAGGGCTTGTACTCAGGGAGACTGCGTACAAGGATTCAAGCAAAATATTGACGGTGATGACTGCGGGGCAAGGTAAGCTTACTGTGTCTGCGCACGGGGCGTTGCGGAAAAACAGCAAGATAGCTGCGGTTACTCAGTTGCTTGCTTTTTCGGAAATGACATTGTTTCAGCGCAAGAATCGTTGGACGCTTACTGAGGCAAGGAGTGTCGAGCAGTTTATCGGACTTAGAACTGAAATAGAACTTCTGGCTCTTGGGGCGTATTTTGCTGAACTTGTGGAGGCTGTTGCGGATGAAGATGCTCCGAGTGAGGAGCTTCTGCCTTTGGTTTTGAATGCGCTTTTCGCGCTCAGTGAGAAGATAAAAACGCCTGATTATGTTAAGCCTGCTTTTGAATTACGGCTCATGGTTGCGGCGGGGTTTGCGCCGCTGATTGATTCTTGCTCCGGTTGCGGAGCGAAGGAATCTCAGGGGAGTTATCTTGACTATTCTGCCGGAACTATCAGTTGCGCTGCGTGTAGTATAAATAGAGGTGCTGCGCTCAGTGTCGGTGCGCTCAGTGCAATGAGATATATTGTGAGTTGTGATGTTAAGAAGCTTTTTTCGTTCACGCTCGGTGAGGGTGCTTTGCGGGAGCTAACTATTGCAGCAGAGGGGTATCTGCTTGCGCATCTTGACAGGACGTTTCGGACTTTGGATTATTATAAGGGGTTAAAAATTAATTTACATTCGCGCCTGAATAATCTATAATTTGAGAGTGAGAGTTAAACTAGTTTTACTAGAGTGAAGATGTAAGAGGACAAATTATATGGAATTAGTTAAGATTAACATAAAAAACTTCAAGGGAATCGGCAATGTTGATTTCGACTTGTCAAAATCGCCTCGCAACAATGTGTATACGCTTGTTGGCATTAACGAAAGTGGGAAAACGACTATTTTAGAAGCGATAAACTCTTTTGAATATAACGACGAGAAGGATTTAGCTACTTCCCAAATCAGACTTGATGAGATTATTCCCATCAAAAAGGTAACCAACTTTAATGAATCGATAGTCATTACATCAAGTTTAAGTGTAGATGAAAAAGACAAGGAAGAAATAAAAGAATATTTGCTTAGAAATCATGGATACATACTTGGAGAATATTTGGATAGCACAATAGAGGGAACACAAACTTATAGATATAAGAATTCTATACACGAAGAATCAAAATTTCTGTGGAACATTAACATAAATGTAAAGAAAAAGGGTGCAAGAAAATTTGTATGTCTTTGGGAAACAGATAAGGACGTCTGGTTAAAAACAACGAGTTTTTTAGAAGCAAGAATGCCCAAGATTTTATACTTTCCAACTGCGTTTTTTAATTTGCCAGATAGAATATGTTTGTCGGGGACAAATGATGATATTAATGATTTCTTTAAGTCAGTAGTTCAAGATATTTTAGATTCTTTGGATGAAGGATTGACAATTGAAACTCATATTATAGATCGAGTGAAAAATTCAGAAAAAAATCCCATTCAGCAATTGTGCTTGAAAATGAGTAGAAAAATAAACAATGTTATTCTACATGAATGGCAACAAGTGCTAAATAACACGCAATACAATATTAGAGTTGACATATACAGCGAGGCCAACCAGATATTTCTCGATTTTAATGTTGAGGGTACGGATGGGATTTTTAAATTGAGCGAGAGATCACTTGGTTTTCGGTGGTTTTTTGTGTTTTTGCTTTTGACACAATTTAGAGGATTCAGAAAAAACGAAAACAGGCATATAGTTTTTATGTTTGATGAGCCGGCTGCTAATTTATCTAACAAAGCACAAAGGCAACTGTTGAGTAGCCTTGAGAGGATTAGTGACAAATGCACTATTATCTATACAACCTTTTTTGTTATACAAATTATCTGACATTACTGTGTTGGAATGATGATGGTGAACATTGCATCGCCACAAATGAGTGACAGAATAAGGAGGGTTCTGTAAATGGGTAAGCGAGACAAAAAACAGAACGCATTGTATTACGAGTTGAAAAATTCCGAAGCTATGCCGATTGATACAGACCAAAAAACTTACGAAAACATTAAAAATGTTCTTGCCGAATCACGTTCTAAAGTGATGGCTGCAATCAACTCTGCTATGGTACAAGTATATTGGGAGATTGGGCGTGAAATTAACGATGCAGTAGGTGAGCGTGCCGAATACGGCAAGCAACTATTGCAATTTTTGGCAGAGCGTTTGACGGCTGATTTTGGTAAAGGCTTTAAGGTGTCTAATTTGCGCAATATGCGGAGATTTTATCAGATGTTTCCAATTCGCTACGCACTGCGTAGCGAATTGAGTTGGACTCATTACAGATTGCTTATGCGAGTTAGTGAGCCTAAACGTCGTGAGTTTTATTTAACTGAAAGTGCAAATTCCGGATGGACTGCAAGGCAATTAGAAAGGCAAATCAACTCATTATTCTTTGAGCGATTACTGGCTACGCAAAAAGAAAATAGTGAAGAAATCGAAGGTGAAGTTTTTAAGACAGTGCCTGCAACAGAAGCCGATTATCTTCTTAAAGACCCTTATGTTCTGGAGTTTTTAGACCTAAATGATAACATTAAATACAGTGAATCAGAAATAGAGCAGGCGCTGATAGATAAATTGCAAGAGTTTCTGCTTGAACTCGGTAAAGGGTTTTCGTTCGTGGCAAGGCAAAAACGAATAACAACCGACCACGGAAATCATTATTACATCGACCTTGTTTTTTACAATTATATTTTGAAGTGTTTTGTGGTAATTGACCTGAAAACCGGACCGCTGTCCTACCAAGACATCGGACAAATAGACTTCTATACCCGTATGTTTGATGACAAGGTTAAACAAAGCAACGATGCCCCTACAATTGGAATTGTTCTTTGTACGGACAAAGATGAAAGTATGGTGAAATATTCAGTTTTGGCAGACAAAGAAAATCTATATGCTGCAAACTACATGTCATATCTTCCGACAGAGGATGAATTAAAGGCAAAGCTGGAGTTTGAACGTGAAGCTATTGAACGCCGAATTCAGTTGGGAGAGGATGGTGATATTGATTGAAATTAATATTTAGTCACCAAATTAAAGGACTACTAATATGACATTACATGAAAAATCATTAAAAGTGCTTGAGTTGCCGAGTATCTTGGAAATGCTTGCGGCGGAAGCGGTGAGTGATGCGGCGAAGGAAAAAGCGCTTGAGTTGCGTCCTTTCAGTGATCCGGATATGATGAGGGAGTTGCTTGCAGAGACGAGTGCGGCGAAGCATATGATGACGCTCAAGAGTGCCCCGCCGTTTTCGGGTGTAAAGGATATTAGGGGTTCATGCAGGCGTGCAAATATGGGTGGGATGCTCAACACGAGAGAGCTTCTTGATATTGCTGCGCTTCTGAGAGCTTCGCAAGCGTCTATTTCGTATTCTTCCGGTGAAAGAGATGAGCGCAGGACGGCAATTGATCATCTTTTTGATGCGCTATGCTCTAATAAATTTCTTGAAAACAAAATTTCTACGGCGATTGTCACGGAAGATGAAATTTCGGATAATGCTAGTAAAGAGCTTGCTGACATTAGGCGGCATATGAAGCTGGCGGGTGAGAAGATTCGTCAGACTTTAAATAAAATTATAACTTCTCCGACTTATTCTAAGGCGCTCCAAGAGTCGATAATCACTGTGAAAAATGGCAGATATGTAGTCCCTGTAAAGAGTGATCAAAAGGGTGCAATTCCGGGGCTTGTGCATGAAATTTCGTCATCCGGGGCGACACAATTTGTCGAGCCTATGGCAGTTGTTCAGATAAACAATGAGCTTAGGGAGCTTCAAGCCAAAGAAAAGCAGGAAATTGACCGCATTTTGATGGAGCTTTCTGCTGATGTTGCTGCGCATACAGATGATATCATTAGCGACTTCGAGGTGCTTACGGCTCTTGATTTTATTTTTGCAAAGGCTAAACTATCGTATAAGTTAGATGCTATAGAGCCTGAGGTGTCTGATGAAATATTTGTTAAGCTAAATAAAGCCAGACATCCGCTTCTGCCGAAGAATAAAGTTGTTCCAATTGATATTTGGCTTGGTGGGGAGTTTGATACGCTCATAATCACAGGTCCGAACACAGGTGGCAAGACGGTCAGCCTTAAAACATTGGGGTTACTGTGTACGATGGCTCAATGTGGCTTGCATATTCCTGTAAGTGATGGAAGTATCGTGTCTGTGTTTAAAAATATCTTGGCTGATATTGGTGACGAGCAATCTATCGAACAGTCGCTGTCTACTTTTTCATCTCATTTGACTAATATTGTGGGAATTTTAGAGGTGTGTGAACCGGGTTCGCTTCTGCTTTTTGACGAAATGGGTGCAGGTACTGATCCGATTGAGGGGGCAGCGCTTGCCATATCGATTATAGAGCACGCTAGAAAAAGAGGGGCGATTATCGGTGCGACGACACATTATGCGGAGCTTAAGACATTTGCGGTAAATTCTGTGGGTGTTGTAAATGCTTCTTGCGAGTTTGATGTCGAAACTCTGCGCCCGACATATAAGCTTATTATCGGTATTCCCGGAAAGTCGAATGCATTTGCAATTTCTCAAAGGCTTGGATTGCCTGAGCAGATAATCGAAGATGCGAAAAGCCGGGTAAGTTCTGACAATGCGGCTTTTGAAGATGCTTTGGCAGGTCTGGAGAGCACACGTTTGCGCATGGAAGCAGAGCGTGACGAGGCGAACCGGCTATTGCGGGATGCGCAGGAAGACAGGAAGCAGGCGCAAGATTACAAGAGTAAGCTTGATGCTGAGCGTGTGAAGGCTTCTGAAATCGCAAAGAGGGAAGCGGCAAAGATTATAGAGGATGCTCGTGCTGAGGCGGATTTGGTGATGGATGAGCTTTCTGCGATGAGGCGCAAGGCGGCAAAAAATGCCGACACTCAGAGTTTTAACGATGAGAAGTCGGACATTTTCCGCAGGCTCAATGAGGCTGAGAGGGACTTGGGGCGTGAGGACTTGATTGATGATTATGTGCCACCGCCACGGGAGCTGAAAGCGGGTGATAGGGTTAAGCTTCGTAGCTTGGGGACTCTTGCTGATGTGATTTCGGTTGGTAGTGATGGTACTTTGTCATTGCAAGCGGGGATTATGAAGGTTTCTGCCAATATAAATGATGTGATTCTTGTCGCTGATGATCGGCAGACCACTGTCAAGCAGCCTGCATCTAAGGTAGATGCGAAGTTGCGTGAGGCGATTGCCAGGCCTGAGCTTGATATTCGTGGTATGCAGGTTGATGAGGCTATTCCGATTCTTGAGCGGTTTATTGATAGTGCTCGTATGGGTAATCTTAATAATGTCACGGTGATTCATGGTAAGGGTACGGGGGTCTTACGAAAGGCGGTGCATCAGAGTCTAAGGCGAGAGAAGGGGATTAAGTCTTTTCGTCTTGGTATGTATGGAGAGGGCGAAGATGGGGTTACTATTGTAGAGCTTAAATAAAAATATAGCTAATAATTGTCGATTGCTTGCTACGCTTTTTTGCTAGAACGGGTCTTGTCGCCCTACATACGCAAAAAAGCGTAGCAAGCAAGCCGACAATTTTTTGAACCGATTGCAATCTTGTGACTATTACTATATAGAGCCACAAATATAATGGGGGGAATGTTGGAGATTTTGAGCGGTGATAGATTGGAAGAGGGTGCGATGTGCCTTTCTCCTGCAGAGCTTATAGAGTGCTATGGCGACGCTGTTTATCGGCTTTGCTGCAGTTTGACACGCTCAAAAGAGGATGCCGATGACTTGTTTCAAGATACATTTCTCAAGGTGTTTGAGCAGGGTATAGATAAGCCGAGTTTGCTTTTTAGTACGGTTGTTTATATTTGGAAAAGTCGAAAACGAAAGTTTGCTCGTCGGCACAGAATTGCTCCAACGATTCCTATAGAAGATGTTCAAGTTAGTGGTGGGGCTGTAGAGGAAGATGTAATTAGGGATGATGAGTTTCGTATAGTTCGTGAGTTGGTGGCTGATCTGCCTGAAAAGATACGGCTTCCGATTACGTTATATTACACAGTGGAACTTTGTGTTGCGGAAATTGCAGAGACTCTGGGCATTCCCGAAGGTACTGTCAAGAGCAGACTGCACAAGGGCAGAAAGATTATAGAGGAAGGACTTCGAAAGCATGAATACAAAAAGTAATATTGATACGCTTCTTTCCGAAGCGATGAAATCCACGGCGAGGCCGGGCGAGGATTTAATTAATGAGACTCTTAGTGCAAATGTCGTTAGAATGAATCTATCGGGTGCCGGCGGAAGAAAAAGAGTGAGGCGGTTTAGCGTGGCTGCTGTTGCTGTTTTTGTATGTTTGCTGACAATGAGTGTGACTGCACTTGGGGTTGTTGGGTATCAGACGGGGGCTTTTGATAGATTGCTTGGTATTGTTGGTCAGGAGCAGACGGACAGGTTACAGCCGATAGAGGTGATAAGTTATTGGCAAGAGACAGGGAATGTAGTCGGGGAAATTATTACAGATGAGGGTATTAGAATTGAACTTGTAGCTGTTGGCGTTCTGCCGAATGTTATTGATTTTTATTTTATTCTTGAGGATATGGTGAGTAATCGCCTTGATAGTGATAGAATTTCTATAAGTTTGTTTGTATGGCCTGTAACGCCACGTTATACCGGATATACAGGAAGGGGTGGAATGGGGAGCGGATCGTCCCCAAGAATTATTGACCGAACAGAAGATGGCATTGTGACTTTGAACAGCCGATATGCATTTTCTGATCCTTTTGAAGGCAATCTTTTTTCGTTTCGTTTGAATAGCATCCGATATAATCTTGAATGGGTTCTTTATGAGGTTCTTTATGAGGGTTCTTATGAGAGTTTTTATAAAGAAATGGGCGATGAAGTGCTAATTGACTGGTATGCAACATTTGAAGTTGAGCTTCCGAGCGGAAAGGAGCTTGTTGCAAGCGGACTTAATATTCCGATAGCCGGAGGTAGTGCAATTATTAGAGAAGTCAGGGTCACGCCGACGCATATATTAATCGAGGGTGAGTACTATAATTATGATGGTGTATTTCCGAGACGGTATGCGTTTCTTAATACAACGCAGGGGGTGATATCACCCGTGCCGGGTGGTGGTGGCGCGCATCATTTTGACATTGATGATGATGGGAATAGATTTGGACCTCCAATTGGGTTTACTGATGTCAGGATGTTGGTAGATATATTTGAGTTTGATAGCACTTTTGAGCTTATCGACTTGGAAACTGTGATTTCAATCGAAATTGATGGTAATATTATTGAGTTTTGATGATGAATATGGGGCAATCTCGTAAACATTTCCTATTGACGTTGGGGCTTGTATTTGGTAAAGTGGTTGCACGGAGTTCTAACGCTTTTGGGGCTTAAGCCCCCCTAAGCTAACTTGACAGGGGGAATTCAAATGTACGAGAAGAAAGCGACCGTTATGAAGCAAGTAGGTCTTCATGCAAGACCAGCGACTTTTTTGATTCAAAAGGCAAATGAGTTTAAAAGCAGCATCTGGATAGAAATGGATGAGCGCAGAGTAAATGCTAAGAGCTTACTAGGAGTGCTGTCTCTTGGTGTGACTCAGGGCACTACGATAAACATCATGGCAGACGGACCGGATGAGGTTGTGGCTGTGGACACTCTGTGTGAACTAATCAATTCTGATTTTGAAGAATAATCAGTGTTTAGCAGTTTAAAATTTTTAAATTACGACAATAAATGCAATCAGCGTCCGGAGTATCGCTCAGATCCCCGGACGATTTGCGTTGCATATTAACAAATAACTCTTAAGGAATGATAATTATGAAAAAAGTAAAAATTAAAATGCTTAAAATACTCTGTATACCAATGCTT